>MDSX01083881.1_pt1 | contig 14128 bp, 11 predicted proteins | sample 811141 | NCBI WGS metagenome assembly MDSX01 (sample SAMN05326642, study PRJNA326480) | marine metagenome | isolation source: seawater | place: Atlantic Ocean: South East | collected 2010
GACGAGGGACGCGAGGCGAGGCGGCGGCGGCCGGCGCGGGTGCGGGTGGTGGACGTCAGCGCGAGACGGGCGAAGGGAGGGAGCGCGCGAGTGGCGGCGAGGTCGGCTCGGATCCTGGACCTCGACTGAAGCTAGCACTTGCTCCATTTTGTTTTTGCGTGGAAATATCATATCAAGAGTGTTGTTTGCCTTGTCATGTCGCGGGGCGCGATGGACGGTTCGGAGGCGTGGGAGGCGCGCCTGGCGTCGCGGAGGAGGTGGAGGGGATGGCTGGTCGGCGGGGCCGTGAGGCTCGTGCTCGTCGCCGCGTGCATAGACGCGGCACAGGCCTCGCCCCGCATTCACAGTCGCGGTCACGATGACGGAGGAGGATCTCGCGCGTTGCTGAACGAGCGCGGGCACCTCGCCAACGCGGCGCTGCTGACGCATCCCGATCCGTGCGCGGGTTCGGTCATCAACGCGCAGCCCGACGCGTGCGCGTACGTCCGGACGCACTGCGCCGTCGAGCCCGGCGAGTCCCTCGTGGACTACCGCGTCTTCCACCACTGCGACGCGGGCCCGTCGCGATTCACCTCGTCCGTGGCGGTCATGTGCCTCGTCGTCGCGCTCGCCTTCTGGATCCTCGGGGACACCGCGGAGGGCTACTTCTGCCCGGCGGTCAGGACGCTCGCGGATCGATGGAACCTAGCGCCAGCCACCGCCGGGGTCACGCTCCTCGCGCTGGGCAACGGGGCCCCCGACGTCTTCGCATCCCTCGCCGCCTTCTCAAAGTTCAGCGCAAACGCTGGATTTATTAACGCATCCTCACCCCCCGGCGGCGGCGACTCGACAGGGGGTAACATTACCTTGAACGCGTCGGAGACGAGCTCAGGGATGGTGGGCGCGATCGTCAGCGCGGGGATGTTCGTCTCCGGTGCCGTCGTCGGCGCCGTGGCGCTCGTCGCGTCGCCGTTCAGGGTTGATCCAGGGCCGTTCAACAGGGACGTAGGTTTCTATCTCGTCGCGGTGTGCGGGGTATTTCTGGTCGTGATGGACGGGCGGGTGCACCCATGGGAGGCGGTACTGTTACCCGCGTACTACGCGGTGTTCGTGGTGTTCGTGGTGGCGTCGGACGTGTCCGCGGATCCGGCAGGGAAGACGCACTCGAGGCATAAACGACGGCGAGAGTTGACGTTTGGTGGAGAGTTTGACCCCGGTTCGAGAGTTAACAACAACGACGCGGGTCCTGAGGAGAACGGATCGACGCGCGCGACGGCGTCACGGCAGAAGGACTCCGGGGTCGAGCTGAGGATGATGGAAGATGGGTACGCGGCGGCACCGACGGGCGGGGAAGGAAACGTCGACGGAATCGATGAGAGTAAGACGGACGCGAGGAGACGGAACTTCGCCGCCGCCGCGCCGCTCGCTGTGAGCGCTCGCGCCGTCGACGCGCTCACCTCGCGCGCCACCCGCTGGTTCGCGCTGAGATGGAAGGAGGTGAACGGCTCGGAGTCGTCGAACGATTTGGGGTCCGGCTCGCTCCGTCGTGGACTCGCGGCGGTCTGGATCGTCTGTTTCATCGCGCCGCTCGAGGCGGCGCGGCGGTGCACGATTCCAAACGCGAGCGCCAAAAAGTACAACGCCTTTTACGCGACGTGCAACGTGTGTCTCTCGCCGCTGTTGCTCCTGCACCTGGCGAGGGACGTCGTGATACCGTTGGACCGTCCGGTGATGTATGTACCGGGTTCGGGTTCAACCGGGTTAACAACCGCGTCCGTCCCGGTGCCCGCGTGGGGGTTCACGCTGCTCGTCTCGGGCTCTTTTGCGGTACTCTTTTGGCGACGATTTCATTCTTTCGGCGGCTGCCTCGACGACTGGACGCCTCCGCCGTGGTGGGACGGGTCGGCCACGCTCGTGGTTTCGTTCCTGTGCTCCGTCGCGTGGATCGCGGTCGCCGCGACGGAGCTCCTCGGGTGCCTCACCGCGATCGGCGGTGCCATCGGCGTATCCCCCGCGGCGCTCTCGGTGTCGGTGCTCGCGTGGGGTAACAGGTGAGAGTTTATTTTAATTTTTGTGTATAGGCAATTCGACTGACGGGTAAGTGTTTTTCTTTAACAGCGTCGGGGATTTGGCTTCTGACGTCGTCATCGCGCGTGGTGGGCAACCGACGATGGCGGTCGCCGCGTGCTTCAGCGGGCCGCTGTTTAACATGATGGTGGGGCTCGGCAGCGCGTTCGCGATGGCCACCGCGGGCTTACCGGTTAACCAAAAGTCGTTGCCGCTCGCGAGGCATCCCACGATTGCCTTGGGGTTCGCGTTTCTCTTCGTCAGTTTAGTGGCGACGGCGACGTTGGTGCCCCGGCGCGGGTACGTCGTGACGAAGACGCACGGGGTGGGTCTCATCGCGTTGTACGCGGTGTACATGGTGTGCGCCGTGCTGGTGGAGATTGCATACGACGGTACGGGGGGGTGAGACGCGGGGAAGACGGGGGAGATGCGGCGAAAAATAGAAGCCCAGAACTTTTAGATGAAAGCGGGCACCCGACCGTTAGGAAATAATCAGAGTGAACCGCGCGCGTCTCCCGTTGGCTCGCGGTGCCGCCATGTCGAGCTACGAGGAGTTGAAGCGGCGGGTGGCCATGCTTAAGCAGGTTGACCGGGAGGAGACCATGGCGCGCAAGGCGGTCGCCGCGCAGGAGAACGCGGAGGTGGCGCGCGCCAAGGCGACCATGTTCGCCAAGGAGAAGGAGAATGACGAGCGACTGCACGCGGCGAAGAAGGCGCTGCACGCCGCCACCGAGCGGTCGCAGGCCATGCGCAAGCAGTACGAATCGGAGGTCAAGCGGCTGCAGCAGAAGCTGGACGTGACCACTGGTAAGCTCGCCGCGTCGGAGGAGAAGGCGTCGAGGGAGTCCGTCGCCGCGGAGACGCGCAGACGGGACGCGCTCGCCGAGGTGAACGCGCGATGGGAAGCGGACGTCGCCGAGCGCGAGGCGCGACGACGCGAGGAGACCGAGCATCTCGAGCGGCAGCTCGAGGAGGCGCGCGCCAAGTCATCGGACAGGACGTCCGAGCTACTCGTGCGCACCGCGCAGGCGGAGGAGGCGGCGAGCGCCGCGCGGGAGTACTCCGCCGCGCTCAAAGATGAACTCGAGAAACTAAAGGCGTCGACGTCCGAGTCAACCGAGACGTGGGCGCTCGAACGCGATGCGCTCATCGCCCAACACGAAACAAAGGTGCTCGCAGTGGACGCGCACCACGAGAAGCGCGTGGAGGCGCTCAAGGAGGAGCACAGGGCCACGTTAGCGGCGGTGGACGGGCGGGTGCGAAACACCATCGGGCGGATGCGTGACGACAACATCCGGCTAAAGTCGCAACTCGCGGCGTCGCAGGAGCGCGAGGGCGCGCTCTCCAGGGTGCTCAGCGACCAGGCCGCCAGGCTCCTCAGCGAAGCGTGACGGGTTTGACGAGACGAGCACATATCTGTGCGACATGTAGGCACGTGTAGGTTATACGAGACTCTCTCTTATTGAAACAATCACTCGCTCCCGGTGAAGAACTCTTTCGTGCGCTGGAAAATGCCCTTCTTGGGCTGCTCCAGGTCGATGAGGAAGTCCTGCTTGCCCACCACCCTCCGCGCGGCGTTCTCGTACGCGATCCCCGCGAGCGTGAGCTTCTTCTTCAGCACGAGCGGCTCGCCCCGGTTCGTCGACACGATCACCTCCGTATCCTCCGGGATGGCGCCTAGGAGGGGCACGCCGAGCATCTCCTGGACGTCCTTCACGCTCATCATGTCGTTCTTCTTGATCATGTCCGCGCGGACCCTGTTGACGATGAGCTTGACGTCGTAGATGTCGTTAGCCTCGAGTAAGCCCGCGACGCGATCGGCGTCGCGGATGGCGGTGATCTCCGGGGTGGTCACCACGATGGCCTCGTCGGCGCCGGCGATGGCGTTGATGAAACCCACGTCGATGCCCGCGGGGCAGTCGATGAAGATGTACTGGAACTTCATGTCCTTGAGGATGTCGATGAGTAATGACATGGAGTCTTTCGTGACGTTGTACTTCTGGCGGTTCTTGGAGATTGGGAGGAGCGCGAGCGATCGCCATCGCTTGTCGCGGATCAGCGCCTGCTCCATGCGGCACTCCCCCTCCAGCACCTCCATGGCTGTGTACATGACTCGATTCTCGAGCCCGAGCAGGAGGTCGAGGTTGCGCAGGCCGATGTCGGCGTCGACGAGGCAGACCTTGTAACCGAGCCTGGCGATGGACATGCCGAGGTTGGCGGAGGTGGTGGTCTTGCCGACGCCGCCCTTGCCACTGGTGATGACGATCGTGCGGCAGCCCTCGTCGGGGGGTGCGACATCTTGGTCTGGGTCCTCCCCCGCGTTCACGCGCACGGCGGTTCGCGCGCACGGCCGGGCGTTCGCGCGTTTAGACGACGACGACGCGTTCGAGCCGGCGTGTGCCCTCCGGCCGCAAACCGCGGGGCACGCGCGAGCGGCGAGGTGAGCCACAGTCATCCTGTCGGGCTCCGCTGTTGCTGGTGCGCGATCGCGATCTGGCAAGTCTTAGTTCCCGCTCCTTGTTACCTTCGTGCTTCGTGGCTTCGGGGGGGTCAAAATGCTCATACGTTCTCCTGCAAATAACCTGTATATTTGCGAATATGGGTCCAGAATTCGCGATTTTTCTTGGCACATACAGCCGAGTCCGCGCAGAGACACTCCGAGAGATGGCGCTGGCGTCGTGGCTCCTAGCGCCGATACGGGCGCCGAGGGCGCTCCCGCTCCTCCCCGGCGCCATCGACGATGCGATGACCCGGAAAGGCACGGCGACGTGCGCGCCCTCCACCGCCAGCGCCAAACGCAAGTCGCCATCTTACGATATAGGCACCTCGACGACGACCGAGGATGGGAACGTCATCAACCCCTTCACCATCGCGTCGCGCGCGGTGACCGCGCCGCCGTCCACGTCCTCGCGCTCGTCCAACCCCGAGCCGACGACCTTACCCCCCGGGGACTACCACCTCCCCGACGATGCATCCCTCCTGCGATACGAACCAAACGCACTCGCGTGCACGCGGGACGAGTACGACGAACTGTGGCGCATCTCCCACTCCGTCGAGCCCACTCCAAACCCGATGAACAGGCACGTCAACCTGCTGCGGAAACAGGCGACGTTCGGCGCGACGTACAGGTTCGGCGCGCAGGTCAGCCAACGCGTGGACCTACCACGCTCGAAGTGGCCGACGCTCGTCAAGCGATGCGTCGAAGACTCCGTCGCCAGGATCGAAACAAAAAGCGGATTCCGAGATTCGTTCGCCGTCGCCGCGCACGTCAACTGGTACCCCGACGGCCGCGCGGGTATGGGCCGGCACGCGGACGCGGAACCCGACCTAATACCGGGCGCGCCCATCTTCTCCTACAGCTTCTCCTCCGCGAACGCGCACGGATTACCACGGCTCTTCGACGTCTACGAAGCGGGTGCCAAAAAACCAATCGCGAGCGTGCCGCTGCGACACGGCGACGTGCTCGTGATGTGTGGTTCGATGCAGGACACGTACGAGCACGGCGTGCGGTCGACGTCGCGGAAGGCGTACGTGGGTGAGAGCAGGATAAATGTGACCGTCAGGGCGTTCAAGCCCGGGTCCGACGCGGTAAGTACGAGAGAGTGAGGGTCTTAAGAGTCGGAGCCGATCTCGTTGTTATAAATCGTTGTTATAAGCAGACTAGAACTAGCCGAGTCGAGCCGGATCCATCGGTTGACGGATCCATCAGCCGTGGGAGCCCCTCGGGTGGTTGAACCTGCACCCCGCGCCGAACTTGCACCGCCCGGTTTTGATCCAAAACACGCACTCGGGCTCCCCGGGCCGCTCCGGGTACTCGACCGAGTCCGCGGCGAGCTCGGCGGCGGCGGCTCTCTTCGCCGCCCTCACCTTTGCCGGCGCCGCCATCGAACTCGACGCGCGCGTTAAACTGGCCGCCACGTCCCCGGCGCCACGTCCTGCGCCGTCCTCCTCGTGCGGGAAGAAGTACCGCCGGAACGTCGGCTCGTGCGCGCACTCGCGCGTCGCGAACGAATGGACGTGGAGCAAAAGCCCGGGGAAGCGGGACGCGAAGTATCGGTAAAATCCATCGGGGGGCGACCCGACGGTGGCCTGTACCTTCGCCGGTAGCTCCCGAAAGTGGCTCATCTTGTTCCGCACGACGCGCAGTAAGTCGCGGACGGCGCGCGGGTTGTATTTGCGGTATCGGCCGAGGTTTTCGAGCAGCGAGGGGTCCAGTTTCGGGACCCACTCGCCGCCGCCCAACGCGTTTCGCATCGCGCCCTTCTCGAGGGACTCGAGCAACGCGGCGCCGCCAATCTCCCTGTCCTCCATCTCCACCCTGTCGCTGACGTCGCACAGGAACGCCAACGCCTTGGCGTCGCTCCACCAGAACGGGTGCAGCAAAACCTCCGCGGCGGTGGGCCGAGCGCCCGGCTCCCTCGCGACTAATCTTCGCACCAAATCAGTCGCCTCGGGTAAATGCGCTATACGTCGCAGGTCGACGTCCCCTTTGAGCACGTTTGCGTCGCGTTCGTACCGATCCCCGAACGGGTGCACACCCCCCGTGAGGCAGTAGTGTATGAGGCACCCGAGCGAGAACGTGTCCACCGACCGCGCCTGTTTCCCGTGGAGTAACCGCTCGGGCGCCTGCCAACCCGCGGTGCCACCGCCGTTATTCCCGCCATGGTCCGTCCCGCCCACGCCCGCCAGGTGCGTCTCGAACGACGCGTCGCCACCAGCCCCGACGCCGAGGCGCTTGGCGAGGCCCATGTCCGCGAGCTTACCACGGCGCTGCGGCGTCACCAGCACGTTCTGCGGCTTGAGGTCGCGGTGCACGATGCCGCGGCAGTGTAACGCGTGTAGCCCTGTGAACAAAACACGACGTCACTCTAATTGCCCGTGTAGATATAAAAAGAAACTCACCCTCGCACACGTCCCGTATCAGCGTCATCCCTTCCGGCGTCGGCCGCCTCGTCGCCGGATTCACCAAATCGAACGCGTCCCTCCCTTCCTTGTTCGCGAGGTCGAGGCCCGTTCCCATCGCGCCGCCGTCCACCACGGACGCCAGCGCGCTGACGCACCGCTCCAGCGCGACGTACACGAAGTCCGCGTCTTCTTCCATGGCGAAACATCGGAGAACGTTGGGGTGTTCGTCCGATGAGATCAACGTCGCGAGTTCACGCCGGGCGAGCTCGTGGAACTGCGCCAGCAGACGCTTGACGGCGACGGGGCGGCCGTCGAGCTCACCCTCGAACACGATCGTGCCGCAGGAGCCGTAGCCGAGGATACCGGGGCCGACGCTGAGCCGGCCGATGCGAACGGGGCCCACACGAGCGGGCTCGCCGTGGGTCGACGACTTTTTGTTTGGAAGTTTCTTAAGAACTTCCGGAACGGCGTCCGCGGACTCTTTCTCCATCGCCGTCACCTCCGTCGCCGTCACCGACTCTTTCTCTTGTCCGACACCTTTGCTGCCCTTGTTCTTCTTGCCCCGGTTCTTACCCCTGTTGCCTCGCTTCGATGAGCTCGAAGTACTCGTCGAGGAGAGCCCGTCGACGCCGCCCTCGCGACGCCGAAGAGTCCGAGCGAACAGTACGCAGTACGACACGATTGTTCCAAACCCAACCGCGATGGTGACGACCGCCGCGGCGCCCACCGGCGACCCCATCACGCGCTGCAACGGCGTGAGCGCGAGGACACCTGCCTCCAGCGGGTCCCCGCCGTGCAACGCGAGGAACGAATCGAGCCCGCCGGGGGTCAACGCGTCGTCCCAGAGCTTCTCGGGAATACACGCCCAATCGTCCTCGCGTCCTCGCGCTCCACTGGATACCGCGACGGGGAAGAGCGCTCCGTCGCCGTGAACGCCGTCCGTCGCGACGGAGGTGTCGGGGAGGACGTTGCCGCCGCCGCCGCGCGTCTCGCCGTCCATCGACGGAAGCGCGAAGAGCCCGCCGGGATGCGCCCCAACCAAGATATCGCCGCCGCCGCCGCCGCCGCCGAGGAGCCCGCCCTTCACGACGCGGCCCGTCGCGCCGTCGTAGGCAGCCACCGGCGTGGACGGCATGTGCGTGATCCACATGTGCCGCCCGCTGCTACCGGTGGAGTCGTACGCTCGAACGGAGTTACCGGGGCCCCACTCCAGCCTCGGCGGCGGCGGCGAGGCGGAGTCCACCCCGTCACCTTCAACTCCGTCGCGGCCCGGGCGGAGGAACAGCGGCCCGCGCCCGTTCGTGCCGCCGCCCGCCCCGGGCCCCGATGATGTCAGCGGCGTGAGCTCGCCGTACGTCACGTTCCACCGCTCGCGTCCGCTGGAGCTGTCCACGGATCGAACCACGTACTCCGTCCGTCCGATGAAGATGGAATCGGAGTCTGATTGTGAATCTGATTGTGATTGGCCGGCGCCGTTCACGAAGAAGCCCTCGTCGCCGTGCACCACCGTGCCGTCCGTGTCGAAGCTCCGCAACAGCTCGCCGGTGTGCATGTCCACCGCGAACACGGTGCTCCGGCGCGTGCCCATGACCACGCCGCCGTCCTTGGTCATCGACGGGGACGCCTCCACCAGCTGCCTGGCGGTGACGGGCAGCCTCGACACCTCCCCGCCCGTCGTATCGGAGGACGATGACTCGCCGCCGTAGGCGTAGAGGCTGCCGTCGACCCCAGGAAACACCACAGAGCTCGTCGGTCGTATCGCGACCCCGCCGGTGGAGTCGGCGCCGGTGGGGGATCCGTGCGCCCGAACCAGGGGCCCGCCCGAGTCGAAGCTCCACATCGTCTCCCCCGTCCGCGCGTCCACCGCGCGAACCGTGCCGTCCAACAGCGACACGAGCAACGGTTCGTGGTGGTGGTGCGTGGCCTCGCCTAAACGACGACCGCCGGGATGACGCTGCGGGATCGATTGGAACACATACGGGGGGGAGGGAGGTCAGCGGGCGTGGAGGCGTTGATGTCAAAAAGCGAAGGAAGTCTAATTTATTTAATGCGCCAGGTGGATGTTCAGAGTCGGAAGGAGCGTCCGCGCACCTTGATCGTGGCCGGTTTACCCTCCACCGACGCCGTGGCGAGCATCGAGACTATGCATACGAGCCACAGACCGCGCGCCGGGGTCGACGACGGGCCCATCTCAGTCCACGCCCTATCGACCAAGTGAGTGAAGCGAGTCATCTTCCGGAACCTTCTTCTCTCCGAGGAAACGAGGCTTGCAAAAAATTCCTCGTTGGCTCGCGGCGCGTTCGGGCAAAAAAAAGTTATACGGGCGAAGGTAAACCCCCGTTCTTGAGTTCGCCCTCCTAAACGTGATCTTTTCACCCTCCTGACTTGCAAACTGCCCAAATGCTCAGTTTTTATTGGGCGGTGGATTTCGCATCCGTATCCACCAATCAGAGCGTTTCCACTCTGCTCCGTGCTGTTTGGCGAGGCAATAAAAGCCCGAGCATCGCGCTGAGGGCGCTCGTTTTCAGCACCCGACACCGCACGTTACGGTACCCACCTAACAAGCAGTCATGGCCTCCTTCACCTGTGCCGCCCCTGCCCTCGCTGCCCGCGCTGCGGTCACCAGGTGCGTCATCGCGCGTCCCACCCGGCGCCTGTTCCGCGACACAAGATGATGTGCTCGCACGGTTTTTTTCCAAAGCCAGCGGGAGGAGTGTACCGATAGGTCTTTCCAATCGTTGCCCCGTCCGATCCGAGCGCCGTGAGCTGACCTCCGACCCAACGTTCCCCGCTTTTTCCACCGCAGGAAGCTTTCCGCCAAGTCCCAGAAGCAGTCCCGCGTCGCTTTCCGCGTCCACGCTGCGGTGCGTGCCCCCCCGCGCCCGTTTCCGCGACACACCATCGCCGCGCGCAAATTTCGGCAAACGATAAAACTCATGGATCCCGCGCTCGGCCGGAGACCCGCGCGTACCGGGTCCTCCGGCCGTCCCGGCGGTCCTCTCACACGACGTGCCACTGCGAAGACGTGTACACGAGCCATCGCTGACATTCACTCCCGCAATCCATCCATCACGACCAACAGGAGGAGGGCGAGGCTGCCAAGCCCGCGGAGCCGGCGAAGCCCCCGCCCATCGGCCCCCCCCGTGGCTCCAAGGTGAGACTCCCAAACTTCGCGTCAGCGCCGAATGGGAACGGCGAAGGACGACCGAGGGCGCGTTCACTTCACGCCGGCGAGGCCGCGACGTCCGTGTCGTGCGTCAACGACTCGACGGCGGGAAAGACCGGCATCTGGCGATCGGTGCATCCGTCGGCGTCGCCGCCCCGCGCGATAACCAAAACCAAATGACAAATCCAAAATGGACCCGAGCCGAATCGAGTGCTGACCCCTAATCCTCCCAACCTCCCGCCACCCCCAACGCAGGTGAAGATCCTTCGCCCCGAGTCCTACTGGTTCAACGATTACGGCAAGGTCATCTCCGTCGATCAGGTGCGTCATCGGGCGATCCGAACCGGCGAATCGGGCGCCGCCGCCCATCGGCGAAAAATAACAAGATTTTTTTCCCGCCTCGGTTGACTGGCGTCTCCGCGTGAGTAACCCTCGCTGACCTTCGATTCCCTTTCCTTTCTTGTCGACAGTCCGGTGTTCGCTACCCCGTGGTCGTGCGTTTCGATAAGGTGAACTACGCCGGCGTCTCCACCAACAACTACGCCCTCGACGAGATCGAGTACTAAACGGTTCGATTTGAATTCGTTTGGTGCCTCGGTTGGAGTCAACGTTGGATGTTCGGCGCGCTCCCGCGGCTGCGTTGATTGCACGGGCCACGCGAGGGGAGGATGAGCATAGCAAACTAGGGAAAGAGGGGAGAAGAGAGAGGGTGGACCTTTGCAATAGTAGAGATGCAAACCTATTACTTTACGAAGTGTGCGCGGGTGGCGAGTGAGTCATCGAGGGATCAATCGGTCACCGCGCCGCCGCGGGCACCGCCGCCACGAGCGCGTCCAGGGCAGCCTCCAGGGCATCCACGCACCGCGCCACGTCCTCCTCGTCCGCGTCCCTCCGCCCCGCGTCGATCGACGTCTCGTCCAGCTTGATGAGCCTCTCCCGAAAGTCCAGCCATCGCCGCTGCACTTCCACCCCCGCACCCTCGTCCGATTTCACCAGCGCCCAAGGCATGAAATAAGCCGACTGCCGGACGTCGTCGAACGGCGCGATGACCAGCGCGTTGTTGAGCTGCGAGAACTTGAGCTGGTCGGTGAGCTCCCGGAGCTCGTCGAAGGCTGGGCCGCGAGACACCGCGATCTGCGATGCGTCGAAGGAGAGGATGTGGAAAAAAGGTTAACAAAAGGCCTTTTGGGCAGCTCCGAGGCGGGAGTTCGCACCTTGTCGATGTACTCCGGGACGGTCAGCGCGGGCTTGACGTACGAGCCCTCCCACGGATCCGCCTCCTCCGCCTCCTCCGCCCGCGCGGTGAGGGGCGAAGCCAGCGCCGATACGCCAATCGCCAGCACGGCGCGCCTGCTGCCGACGACCCCGTCAGCGTCGTCGACGTGTCCGTCATCGTCGTCTGTGCCGGATGGCCGCGTGGCCGACGCCGCGATGGCCCTCCTCGTGTTCCTCCTCGCGGCGCGCCAGCACGGCTGGACGCGCGTCGCCGCCGCGGCGGTCGCCAGACTCGTCGACATGGCGCCGGTAACAGTTTGGGCACCGGGATCGAGCCCAGATAAAAAGCCCAGATAAAAAGCAAGCCACTTTTTGAAAGGACCCCCACTGCGCCGGGAGGAGGGGGCGCGTGTCCAGACATGCCGCGCAAGGGCCAGCACCGCGGCAAGCAGGACTGGCTGGACTACTCCGACGACGATGACGAGGGCCCGTCGTCGTCGTCGGCGGCGACGACGAAGAGGGCAGGCGGGCACAAGCCGCTCGGGTCACAAGGCCAGAGGCGGGTCCACGGTGTCGACCGCGCGCACATGGCGGGTCTCCACGGCGACGTCGGCGTCGACCGCGGCCTTCCGTCCGGCTCCCCACGCGCGCGCGCCTTCGCGATGACCGGCGCGAAGACCGGCAGGAGCGGCGTCACCGTCGGCGCGAGGGGCACCGTGGACGCGCACGACACGCGCATCCTACCGCAAGACGCGTGGGACGTCCCCGACGCCCTCGTCGAGATGTTCGGAACGTCCATGCCGGTGGAGGCTCTCGGAGACGTCTACGTCCAGTGCGGCCGATCGCTGAACCGCACCGTGGAAGCCCTACTCGCGCTCACGCTCGAGGACCGCGCGTCGTCGCCGCTCGAGGAAGCCGCGAAACACACCGGGATCGACCTCTGGGATGCCCTCCCCGCGGAGGTCCGGCTACTCATCTTAGACCAGCTCGGACCGCGCGAAGCGGCGAGGGCGGCGTCGACGTGCGTGGACTTCGCCAACACCGTCCGCGCGTGGCGAGCGAACGCACGCGGCTTGTACCTTCCACCCGACCTCTCGCTCGACGGCCTGGTGTCCCTCGCGCGCTCGTACCCGCTCATAACGTCGCTGTCGCTGCGGAAGCTTCGCGGAGTTATCAAAAATCCAACCGACGTGTACCGGATACTCCGCGGCGCCGCGGCTGGACCCGCGGTGTGCACGATTGTGAGCGTGGATTTAGAGGGTTTAGACGCCGCGATGCCCGATAAGGACCTACCCGGCGTGTTAGACTGCGGGCTGGATGCGGTGACGGAGCTTAACGTTGGTAAGTGTCAGCGGGTGACGGACAAAGGGATAACGGCGCTGTCGCGACACCGCCGGGGCGGCGACCTCGCCGGTCTGTCCCTCGCGGGGTGTTCTCCCGGTGTGACGAATGACGGGCTCGAGGCGTTACTGAGAGGTAAAGCCGGCGGGTTTCCGGGTTTAAAGAGGGTGGACGTCTCTGGGTGCATGGGCATACGCGGCGCGGCGACGATCCCGCCCAGAACCGCGGTGACGAGTCTTCGAATGCTCAACGTTTCTAACATCACCGAGCTGCACGTGAAGCTCACGGTGGACGCACCGCTCGAACACCTGTCGGTATCCCAGTGCGGAAGCCTGCGGGTGTTGTGCGTCAGCGCGACGCGGTTGGAGCGGGTGAACGCGTCCATGTGTAAGAGCTTAAGGCGGCTGGAGTTGCGGTGCGAGCGGCTGGACTCGTTCGTGGCGCAGCACTGCGCCGAGCTGGCGGATGTCCGGGAGTTTTACTGCCCACGGCTGGCGTCGGAGCTCAACGTCATTGGGTGCAAGTCGCTGACGACGGCGACGCTCGCGTCGATGCTGAATGACGCACCGAGGCTACGGGTGTTACGGGCGGAGGGGTGCGTGGGGCTCGAGGGCGAGCTCGTCGTCGCGAGTAGAAGTCTGGAGTGCGTTCAGATGGACGGGTGTATTCGGCTCGGGGGTCTGAGGCTCGCCGCGCCGGTGCGGACGCTGGAGGCGAAGAACTGCAAGGCGCTCGCGGCGGTGTGGATCGAGGATCCGCCGTCCGCGGCGGCTGAGGAGGAGGACGAAGAGGGCGAGGAGGGTGGAAGGGGTGGCGACGGAGGCGGGGACGTGAATAATAAGGGACCGGTTCGCGTCGATGTGCGGAACTGTTCCTCGTTGGAGCGGCTGGTGGGTGTGCGCGCGGCGGCGACGGAGGGTAGGCTGAGCGTGGACCTGCGGGGGTGCACGTCGCTGCCGCCGAGCGCGAGGCCGCCGGTCAATCTGTGAGAGTAGCGTGACTCGTAGCTCGAGTTGATACATCAAAAAACAAAAACAAAATTCTTTTGGTCGTCGCGGAGCCGGTGCGTCGTCATCGTGCAATTTTGGATCGTCTTCTTGCTCCATCGCGGCGGATGTGGTGTGGGTGTTGTTCATGCAAACCTGCACGTGGAGACTCTATACCAGACTTACTAGTTTGCACACCTGACACCCACACCACACACGCTGATGGTTCAGCAGCATGCCGAAGGATATGAGCAGTTCCTCAAGAACCTCAAGAAGACGATTCACCGTTTTATCGCACGATGACGACACAGCGGCTGGGACGACCTTCAAACACAACCAAACACACACACACATCGTCGTATCCACTCGTACACACTCACCAGCACCCGAAGAACGCCCCGATGGACGTCGTCAGCGTCGACGCCAGGAACAGCCAGAACGAATACCCCCAGTACGACGACACGTCCCC
>MDSX01041350.1_pt1 | contig 14123 bp, 13 predicted proteins | sample 811141 | NCBI WGS metagenome assembly MDSX01 (sample SAMN05326642, study PRJNA326480) | marine metagenome | isolation source: seawater | place: Atlantic Ocean: South East | collected 2010
CGATCGCTGGATAACGGAAATTCCTCAGGCCACTCCATTTCGGCTACATCCAAGACAAAGCGGTTGAGGGCCAGAAGGAATTCAGGTGTTACCTCTCCGTTCATTTCGTTCAGCGGTTCGTTTTCCTCTTGCTTCGTCTTCTCTTCATCTTCGGTGGGCATGAGGGGAAATTGCTTTGAGTGTTTATGAAGGGTTCAACCAGCCATGAACGCACCCTCATAAACGAAGAGCCAGACGGGGGAGTATGGAACTCTCCGGTCAGGTGAGCAGTGGCCTTGGACGAGCGCATGTGTTCATGGCTCAGCCACATTACCAAAACCAATTCCGTGAAATTCTCGGTGGAGAGGCGTGGCCGGGGACACTCAATGTTGTGATCGACAACGACATGTTTAGCCATTACATTGCGCTCAGACAAAAAGCAGGCATTGACACGCTCGACGCCCCTGCAGAAGACCGAGAACTCGCAAAAACACACGATGTATCATCCTACGAACGCATTCGTATCCGTGGCTTCCTGAGGGACGGCGTCTCATTCGGCGGTGCATCGGCTTACCGAGGGACCATCCACCACGGTGATATGTCGGTGGAGTGCGCCGTCCTCATTCCAGATCTTACTCGTCATGTGGACGTGGTCGAAGTCATCTCGACGGCTTTTCTCCGTGAGCGACTTGATTTGACCGATGGAGACCACATCACCATCTCACTGTGACCGATGATAGGTGATGGGCAACGTTCCGATGTCGGCCCATTCGTTGTACAGCATGGTTTTGACTTCGTGTTGAGCAGCTCGCTGCCAACGCCCTCTTCGGGTTCGCTCGGCGGTTCTTCCGGTGGGGGGAGGGGAGAACACGGTGGAATGGCTCTCGTCCGGCAGGGCGCAATGCTCCCAGGCTACCCCCCACAAGACCAGCCATTCTGGAGGAGCGACACCAAAATCCACCGGTTCGAGCGGGTGTTGGATGGCGGCGTTGATGTCCTCTTCTGTTATCTCTCCAAGCGTGAGGCGAAACAACGCATTGGCGATGCGACGAACTTGGTTCCAAAGAAAGGCCTCTCCGGTGATTTCAAAGCCCATCAATCGCCCACCGTCCATCCAAGGTTTGGCTTGTAAAATGGTACGCATTGGATTCTTTCCTTCCTCCAAGCGCGCAAAATTCCTTGCATCGTAGGTGCCCACAAACAAACTCAACCACCGCTTGAAGTCCTCGTGGTCTGGCTCCTTCCAAAATTCGAGGGCTTCCAGTCGATACCGATACACGCGGTGCGCCGCCAATCTTGGATTGAAATCATTGGCGACCTCTTGAACCGTCAAGAAAGCGATGTTTCGATCCAACCTGTCGTCCACTGCCCGGATCATCTTCCGAGGTGTAAGGGCGTCCCAGAGTGGTTTATCCACATCAACAATTCCACCGTTGATGCGGACGTGAACGCCTGCGTCGGTTCGGCTTGAGAGAACCAACAACTGGTCTTCGACCGGTCCCGTGAGCCATTTGAGGGTTCGGAACACTCGGATGAGTTCACCTTGAACCGTGCGAACATCAGGTTGAATTTGACTACCGTGAAATCCATCGCCAAGGTAGCCGATTCTGAAGAATAAACGGACCTTCTCGGTCAGTGAACCCTCTCCTCATTCATTTGCGCTGAGCGCCGCAATGGCATCCTCGGTTGAATATCCGAGTGCCCCAACGGCCCACTCCAATGCCTGTTTGAGCCAAGGCTGAATCATGGGGGCTTGACGGCTTGGGTCCATGACTTCGATGGCGTCCACCAGGTTTCGGCTTGCCGTGAAGAGCACCTCATCAATTGGGATGTCCTCGAGTTCAAGGCGTCGAGCATAGCGTTGAAATTCCTTGACCGCCACTGGAATTCGACGGCATTCGAGGGCGAAGGATGCGAAATCAGCGATGTATTCCATGTTGTCTTCGTCAAGTTCCATCGCCTTCTTGTAGGCGTTCATGATTTTACGACCGGGTATGACGTCGTCCTGTGCTTCCATGTTTTTCATGTTGGCAAATTCTGCCCACATGTGGTGGAGTTCGGCGACGTCTCCATTGCTTGCCAACGTATCTTGGAGTTCAGCAAGCGCTCCGTCAATGTCGCCTTGGCGGAAAAGGGTGATGGGTTTCTCTAACAGCGCTTCGACCATGGTATCTTCTCCGCTTGCCCGTAGGTCAATGGGCTTTTCAAGCCTCGCTCGGGCGTGGATGCCTTCACGCTTCGGATTCCTCGGGGTTTGACAAGGCGCTCTTGATGTCTTCGAGCATGTTTGACTGAGAGTGCTTACGATGCATTTCGTTCAACATGAGCTTGATGTCTTCCCACTTTCGGATTTTGTAGAAACAATGGCGAGGGTCGTGGTCCACGCGGCGAGTGGTTCGCTGGTAGGTCAGGAACGCGAAAAATTTCTTGAAAAGACTCTTTCGAACCATCGTGGTCGTTGAGTCGTCGCTGTTGGTCGTCGTTCCAGGGGCTGCTCCTGCAGTTCCTGCACTCACGCCGATGGATTCCTCCACGAGACCGATTCCCGAATCGGTCATGATGGTGACCGTGGCGTAGCCGAGGATGGTGCCCATGGGGGTTCGCTCCACCATGACTTCGGATATGCGGTCAAACAGGATGCGACGGTGCGATCGGGAGAGCAAGAACGCATGTTGGAAGATGATGGCGTTGGTGGTGACGGCATACGAGAAGCTTCGCTGGTACTTGTAGGTAAACGCCCAAAACACCACCAAGAACACAAGCCCGGAAATCAGGAAATTGTAGTTGTCAATCGGAATGAAATCATAGGCTCCTGCTTCTGCACCAAAGAGCCCTGCAATGGCGCTCAGTACGTTGTCAACTGAAATGATGATGGGGAGGAAGGTGATTCCCAAAAGGGCCATGGTGACCCATCGGCCTGAGGTCGAGATGTTGAGCATTCGGTTCGCCCACGTGATGAAGCACATCACCAGAACAAATCCGATGGGAAGGCTTTCCCAATTGGTTGCGTCGATGAGGGTGGCGGTCAACTTGAGTAAAAAGGAGGCGTCATCCGGTGCATCGATGCCGTTGTTAAACAACAGATGGACACCAAACACCAAAAGTCCGAGGACGTACATCCCGAGAAAAGCAAGCGTGCTGGGTCTTGCTTCTCCGTTTTCTAGAATGTCCTCGCCACTGATGAGGCGGTATTTGTCTCGGTTGTTGTTTGAAGGAGCAGCGTCTTCTTTCACTTCTTCCGCTGGCTCTTCTGCGATTTCCTCAACGGTTTCTTCGTCGCTCATGGCAAGGCCTCATGTAACCTTGTTACGATGTGAATCAAATAACTTCCCCCGCTATGGGACCATTTTCTCAGTGTAAGACACCCCAAGCGTGTTCGGCGTTTCCACGCACCCATCCGTAGTCTTGTCGCCGTCTGACTCCGAATTCATCCACGATTTCAAGCCGTGTTAGGGTCAATGGGTATTCGTTGTACGTGAGGTGGGACCAAATCCCACCCCGGGTGGGCTGGTCGAAGTGCCAGTGGGCTCGCTCCACGGCTTCGACGGTGAGTTTGATGCTCGTTCGATTGTTCCACATGTGAACATCAAACACTGGGAGTGGCGACCCTGGGTGTTGACCATGGCTGCCTTCAACGCGTTCCGAAGGTCTTTTCTCGACCTTGACGCGTCCAAATCGCTCGCTCCGCTGATTTCGAGCGTCATGAAACAATCCGCCCTGAGAGAGCCCGATGTGCTGAATGTCCCTTCGTTTCCATGGCCGAGGTGTGCGGGCGGTCATGGTCGGTGAGAGGTGGGGCAAAAACCAATCCAAGTAAGAGCCGTCGTCAAAGTGAAGCACACCCCAGTACCATGGCGGAGATGGCGCTTGAACGCACACTTTCTGAAAGTAAGCTGTGCCAGTTACCGCTTCGCCGTCAATGGTCCCATTCACTTTGGTTCCATGGACGCGGAGAATATCATACCCCATCCCTGCGGCGTAGGTCGCATTGGATGGACGAGCCATGGACATGGCGGGATTCCACGGGGTGAGGTTGAGCGCCATCGATGCCGGCGCCCCGTTTTCCACGGGGACTTTATCTCCTACCAAGTTCAACCAGAACGAGCTTTTGTCGCTGCTCAATCCCATGGAAAGGTCATCGGGAAGAAGCGGTACAACGGCTCCTCCCCCATTTCCGTGGCCATCGCCAGGCCAAGATGGGTGCGTATCGGACATGGCGATCATGTCGGAGGTGCGCTTGATGTAAGGCTCGTGCATGCGCTGGCCGTCAAACCACCAAGCACACACCATGCCATCGATAATCATGCCCCCGTCCTCATCCACACCTGGACGCCCACTTGGTGTCCAAGGGGTGCCGTTGACCTCAACGCGGTCGTTGTCTTTTGTCGACCAAAGCACCATGAGTTGTTTCCCCCATTCGGGACCTTTTGGGTCGTCAATCATGACCAACCACCACCACCAATCCCATGTCATGTGCCATAGGGGTTCTCGAATTCCGAGGCGCCACATGGTTGAGAAATCACCTTCGAAGGTGTTCGGTGGGAGTTCGTCCATCATCCTCCCTCACTCAATTTCCTTTGATTTGAACAGGATGCTGCCGAGCAGCCAACAAGCTGCAGCCTGGAAGAGGAGCACAAGCATTGACACCACGATGGTTCCCAAGGCGCCGATGTCCAATCCGGGAGTTGACCAGAAGACGTTCAGTGCTTCAGCTCCCTGCAGCGGCCCGTTTCCGCCACCCCAAAGGCCCATTTGAATGAGCAAAGGCGTGTCCTGCCAAGCCAAGGCAGCTCCAGCATCGACGATGTTCATCGCCCACCCGATGACCGAAAATCGGAGAATGGCCGCATCGGGCGCGCCCAGGGTCGTGAGGATCATTCCCAATTCCCACGCAGCGAAAGGCAGGGCCAGAACCATTCCATGCTTCCACATCACGCCCAAGGTGCAAAAGAGCATGCCGTAAACGGTGATGGCCATGACGGAAGCGAGCCAAACCGACATCCAAACCCCAAGGTCTCCAAATCGGAAGAATCCGTCGCTGGGACCCATGAGTCCAGATACGATGGCCAACAAAGCGATGAGAAGCGTGAGGTAAACCCACGCCAGCGCATAAAACCCGAGCAAACGGTAGAGAAACACCTCACCGCGGGCAATGGGTTTGGCGAGCATGAAATGCATGGTGCCCGAAGTCATTTCGTTGCGAATGAGCCCAGTGGCCATGAACAGCGGCACGAAAATACCGATGAGGAACACCACGCCCAATTTTCCAATGGCCAGCACGAAACTGCGATGGATTGATTCCAGCGCATACGCCTCATCGTCGGGGTCTTCGTCCACGTTTCCATCGCTTAGGATGGTGTAGGTCCCTTGCCCATAGGGGTCGAGGCGAATCACAATATCACATGGAATGCCGTTCCGATTGGCGTCTTTTTGGGAGGGTGTGCGGTCCGCTGTGTCGCAATCTCCATTGTCGTCCACGCCCACACTGCCTGCTTCCAAAGCGTCCCAATCAAAATCGTCTTCATCGATCCATTGGCTTGGGTCGTCCGGTAAGATGGTTGCATCGATGAGCCCGGGATGTGAGTTGGCGTCGAGAATGTCCGTGCCGTAGAGAAATTCTTGGCCGTTCGGGTAGCCGTCATTGTCCCAATCGTAGGAGTCGCCGTCGTTGTCGATGGCCTCGTAATCTCGAGTCATGGCGTCGATGTAGAACATCGTCAAGACCCCCATGGCGGCCACTCCAACGAGCAACACTACCCAAGTGGAAAGGCGCTTTCGCTGCTGACGCAGAGTGAATTCACCGATGGCGAGGGCCTTTCGGTCCATACCACTCCAGAGGCTGGGGAGCTGCCGGTCAGCCATCAGGCGTTCCCTCCAGCGAGGTAATGCAGCAAGGATTCTAGATCGTCGTCAGGGTTGTCAATGATGCTCACTTTGTGGTTATTCTCGACAATGAGGCGCGGTAGTTCGGCGTGCAGTTGGCCGAAATGGTACGTCTGGATGAGGAGTTCCGTTTCGTTTGGGAAACTGACGCCAAAGACGGCGGGATGTCCAAGGATATCGCGGGCGAGGGCCCGTGAATCGTCGCCGATCAAACGGATGGTGTGGGGGATTTGGTCCAGCCGTTCCCTGATGGCGTGGAGGTTACCAAGCGCCACTAACTTCCCCTGATGGAGGATGATGATCTGCTCGGTGATGCGCTCAATTTCATTCAAGATGTGGCTGCTCACCAGCACCGTTCGGCCCAACTTCCCGAGTTCTCGTATCACGTTCATGATGGTGGTCCGAGCCAAAGGGTCGCATCCTTGCAGCGGTTCATCCAATATGATGAGTTCAGGGTCGTTGACCAAGGCATGAGCAATTTTTGTTCGTTGCCGCATGCCCTTTGAAAACCGTCCGATTTCTTTGTTCGCCACATCGCTGAGGCCCACAAAGTCCAGCACGCGTGTGGCCTCGATTTCGGCCTCTTTTCGGGTCATGCCATGGAGGCGCGCAAAGGTGCTCACAAATTCAAGTGCCGTCATCCAATCATGCATTTTTTCGTGTTCGGGGACAAACCCCACGTTGGCGTAGGGGGCTGGGTTCTTCCATGGGTCCACCCCGAAGAGTTTCACTTCACCAGCGCTTGGGCGCAACTTGCCCATCAGGAGTTTGAAGAGCGTCGATTTTCCTGCACCGTTCATGCCGAGTATTCCCGTGACGCCTCCACTCAAACCAAGCGTGATGCTGCTCAATGCATGGATGCGGCCATAGGATTTTGAAACGCCGTTGAAGTAGACCACGGGTGCTTTTGGAGCCGCCTGGGCAGGCGATTGGGAGGGAGGCCCTTGTTGGGTGATATCGGGAATCATTCACGGGTCACCTCCATCGAAGCGACTCGAGATGCCAACACGTAAAGGGCAAGGGCATTCATGGCGGCCAAGGCCACCAACGAATACGTCCAGGAATATTGGTCATAGGTGGTTTGGGTTCCAATGATGGCTTGGCCGACATGAGCGACACAATCGTAGGGTGAGATGAGGTAGAGGATTTCACGGTCGAATAAATTCTTCACAATGCTGGCCAACGTCTTGGTTCCAAAGACAATCGCCAACAAGCCAATCCCGGGAAAAAACCGTCCCGTTGAGACACTTGAGAGGCTCAGGCCGATGCTGGTGTAGGTGAAGATCAACAGCATTCCAGCCAAAAAGCCAGACAAAAACATGGGAAACACGTCAACCATCCAGGCCCACCCACGGCCATAGGCCACCACCTCAGCGAGGAAATACAAAAGGTAGGTGACCAGCACCACCAAGGCTTGAATCATGGCCACGGAGATAAATTTCATTCCCACGTAATCAAAGCGAGATATTGGTCGTGAAAAGTAGAGGGCGGACGTCCCGTGTTGTCGGTCTTCAGATATCACGCCTCCAACCAAGAGGGCGGCGACCAAGGGGTAATACAACACGTTGCGGGGAAAGAATCCGAGCACGTGGCCATAGAGGTTGTCTCGGCTCACGCCAAACAGGGCATGGAATTCTGAACTTCCAACGAGGCCGGAAAGCAGGGTCATGCCCGCATCGGCAAGGGATGCGAGGAAAGCGATGAGAATGAAAATCCGAGTTGGCATCGTCCATGGACGGTGCCCTTTTCGAAAAATGCCGAGCAGATGATGGCGAAGAATGGACCAATTTCTCATCCATCTCGGATTGAGTTCACCCGTCCATGGGGTGTAATGTTGTTCAAAAATCTCGCCGCTTTTTGCCGTGGTAGCGGTTTGGGCATGTTCAGGCGCTTCATCGCCGGTGTTGGCACCCCAAGCCACATCCATTCGACCCTGGCCCGTGACTGGAGCCTCTGCGGAGAAATTCTCCTCGGTCATGATGCGCCACCACCGAGGGATTCGGGTGCATCAACGCGTCGGGCTTCAACCGGAGAACGAAGGAGATCATCGCTTGATTTGACGCTGTAGCCGAGGTTGTCCATGATGGCGAGGAACAAGTCCTCGAGCGAAGCTTCGTATTCGTGCATCCGACGAACCTGCGCACCGACCTCGGCGGCCGCCCTGAGAATGGCGGTGGTGGTGTCCTCTTCGGTGTGGGCGATTCGCATGACTCTCCCTTCTCGTCGAACACGGAACCCTTGGTCGTTGAGGCGTTCCTCAAGCCGAGTGGCTCCGCCCCAGACGTGGATTTCGATTTCTCGGTCAATGGCTTTGAGGTCCTCGATTTTCCCTTGAGCAGCAAGGGTTCCTTTGTGAAGCAAGATGATGTTCTCACAGACGCGTTCAACGTCGTCCATGAGATGACTCGCCATCAACACCGAACGTTTGGCATCGTGGACCATGGTGTTTAGGGTCGTGATCATGAATTCCCTGGCTTTCATGTCCAAGCCGTTAGAGGGTTCATCTGCGATCAGCAAATCGGGGTCGTGGATGATGGCGCAAGCCAGTTTTGTGGCCTGTTTCATGCCGGTTGAGAAACTTCCAATCTCTCGGTAGCGTTGCTCGCCAATGCCCACAAACTGCAAGGCTTCGTGGGCCCGATTCATGGCGACCACCGGGTTCATCCCGAGGAGTTCACCGGAGTACCGAACTTGATGGATAGCGTCCATGTCAGGATTGAGTGCGTCGTATTCGGGCATGTAGCCAATGCGCTGACGAATCTCAACGCCTTGGTGGCGAATGTCGTAGCCGAGCACCGAACCTTCGCCTGAGGTGGCTTGTATCAGGCCGAGGATGGTTTTCAGAAACGTGGATTTTCCGGCACCATTTTGTCCCAGCAGACCCGTCGCACCCCGTGGAATGGACAGGTTGAGGTTGTCAAGGGCGACATGGGGGCCATAGGCCTTGGTGAGTTCCTTGGTTTGGATGATTGGTTCATCCTCCATGGGCATCTCCATGGTGCGGTGGGCGAAGGCGAACCATGAAGGCTTGCGTTGATTGACTGGGCTTCAATCCCCAACGCCGCCACGTGTCTTGACAGCAATGCCCTTCGTCATCGTGCCGATTTCGGTCGAGGTGCATTGGGCGACGCCATGGCCGAGAAGTTGCGCTGAGGGGTTGGTGATAAGGCATGGTTCACCGGGTGCTAGCCATGGATCACACGCCAAGACAAACCCATGGAACACGTTTCTTCCTTTGCGAACAAACGGTTCGGCATCACCGTCCACGACGACCATCGCAGGACCTTTTCCAACGTGGCCCCACCATTCGGTGCGAGGCAATCCTGAAGGGTTGGGCTCCAACCGCTGTTCGAGCATTGCTCGGGCTCCAGCGTTGGCCAGCGACATTCCTCCATCACGGAGCCTTGGGCTGAACAGGTGATTTCCATCCATGTCGTTGATGTTCTTCACACGCCCTTCCCTGTTCACGACAAAACCTGACCCGGCCATGATCGTGGTGGCAGCCTCTTGGCTGGCGTTCAACAGGACCATCTGTTTGGATACACCCTGAGCCATCCGGAGGTTTTCTCTGGCCACGGCGCGTTGCTCCAATTCCAGTGGTTGATGTACCTCGCTGGCGAGGCCGAGTGAATCAAGGGCTGCTGCGAGCCGCTGTTTCATTCCATCCCCGGCAACGTCCACGGTGGCAAACGCTACGTCGGAAAGGCCGAGCCGTTGAAGTTCACGTTGAATCCAAGCGGCTTCAGGTTCGTGTCGCAGCACCCATGCAGGGGCGTCGACGTGGGCGAACGGATTGAGGTCTTCCAACGAGACCGGAATCAATCCCAGTGGCGTGAGGACCAACGGCTGAAGGTTGGGGTGATGGCAGTTAAGCCACTCCAGCACATCCCCAATTCGTTCCCGGAACGGCCCCCGAATGCCATGGAAGATGACCGCGTGTTGGGTTCCTTCGGAGCGTGTCCAACGCATGTGAAGCGTTCGGCGTGCTTTGGCGATGTGGGGTCGACTGAAGGTGTCGTCTCCCCCCCACTGAACGCCCCCGCTCCGAGGAGTTTGTTGACTCCATACCACCCAATCCCATGCGTCTTCCCACATGCCTTGGTCCTGATCGGTGTCGCGGGCTGCATCTCGGTCGGTGTAGAATTTATCTGGGCGCAGGTTGCGGTCAAGCGAAGGCGCCGTTGTGAGCCATAGGAAGGCTTCCCGAAGGGCAGGATGTTGATGGCTGCGTTGTTCGACGAGTTGCCATATTTTCCCGTCCCTGACCGCTTGTTTGCAACGGGCCAGTTCCGCTAAGGTCACCTCGAGGTTGTACCGGGCCAAGAGCTGTTCCTTCTCTTTGGCCTTCATCGAGCGCACTTGTGAAGGGGTTTGATGGGCAACGCACGGCATCAACATCGGCCAGTCTACCAACTCATCGATGCGTTCCGTGCCCCATGGGGTCAACAATCGCCCGTCGCGAGCAAACAGAGCATAGGCGGCCGAATCAAACAAGTCTGCCCCAAGGGCAATCGACATGGGGAAAAGCATGGGGTGGCCACATCCAAACATGTGGACGGGTCGGTTGGGAGGTAACAGGGGAAGCGTGGCCATCATGATTTTTGCATACTCCTTGTACCGCTGTTGTTCCATAACCGGGACGATGCCACCAATGGGATGCACAGAAAATGGATGTTGACCCATCAATTGTGCGGAGATGTGGCGCAATTCACGAAATACGCCTCCTTGAACAGGGCCGTTCAACATGGTGTCCTCTGCTGCTTCGAGGCTTTTTGCTGCCCTTGCGTCGGTCTCACGAACAGCGTGCTCAACTTCTGTGGCGTTCATGTCGGGCCGTGAAAAGACATCGAGCATGGTGGCGATGTCAACACCAATGGAGCGTTGGAAAGCAACAATCTCTTCAACGCCAACCTCAACATCGCCGTAGACGTAGGACTGGAAGGTTCCCGAGTCGGTCATGATGACGCCGGGAAAGTCAAGCAAATTGTGAACGCCATCTTGCTCAGCGACCTTCCGTAGGTCGTCGTGTTTCCACATGATGTAAGAATTGGTGATGAGCGCCTGGATGCCGTACCTGTCCCACATCTCTCTGGGTTCGATGGTACGGATGTTGGGGTTGACCACCGGCAGCAGGGCAGGTGTTTCAAGCACGCCGTGCCGGGTATGCAGCTTCCCGAGGCGAGCGCGACCGTCCCGTTGGGTCACCTCAAAACGCCCTTGGTCCTGCGCTCGGCAAGGACTCGGGTCGTCTCTCCGGTCGTTGCTCCAAGCGGTCATGTCAACGCCTCCGGGCTGTCTTTTTTGAAAGGCTCGCCGTTTCAATCGGTGGATGGCTCGGTTGGCATGTCAACAAACTCAACCTTCCCGTGGGCCAAAATGAATTCTCGACCGAGTTCATCAAAGGTATCGAGCAGGGCCGATGAGAAACGTATGCGGAGGATTTCATCATCGGTCTCCAAGTCGTTCTTCACGCCCTCCAACGTGCCGGGTGCAGCCCCGCAGGACAGACAAGCTCCGGTCAAATCAAGGACGAGGTCAAGTCCTTGTTCTGCGTCAACCGTCTGCGAAACCGCAATGCCTCCGCCGTGGCCATCGAGGGCGGCACGCACCGCTCCCAGGCGGCTGAGGAGGGCCGGAACCAAATGATCGGTGTCCACCACAGAGCGCAAAGGCATGTTTCGCAGGCGCTCCTCTTCTTCGGGGTCCGTCGCCTCGGCAACGCGGCGGGCCGCTTCGGCTTCCATGGCGGCTTTTGCTTCGGCGGCATACTTGGCCGCCAAGTCATCGTCCATGCCCAAGCCTCGGGCCGTTGAACTTCAACCCTCGCATGCCACCAAATCCTCTTCGTTTTGGTTGTGGGCTTGTCTTGTGTTGGCGCTTGAGGACTACATCCATTGATAAAGGAGAGATGAGACGCAGGCATAGGGATGAGCATGGGTGATGAAATCCTAAGGGTTGAGGACCTTCACGTGAGTGTCGACGACACTCCGATTCTCAACGGCTTGAGCCTCACCATAAATCGTGGTGAAATCCACGTTGTTATGGGACGCAACGGTGCCGGAAAATCAACCCTCGCCAGCGTTGTCATGGGCCATCCAGCCTACGAAATTACCAGCGGCTCAATCTTCTACATGGGCACGAACATCGAAGAGATGAGCGTGTTCGAACGAGCTCGGGCCGGCATGTTTCTGTCGTTCCAATCCCCCGCCGTCATTCCAGGCGTGCAGGTTGGGACCTTCCTCAAGAAGTCGGTTCAATCCGTGCGCGATGAGCCGCTGAAAGGCCGAGAGTTCCGGAAGGAACTCAACGCCGCCATGGCTTCACTCGAAATGCAGAAATCGGTGCTCTCTCGCTACGTCAACGATGGGTTCAGTGGTGGTGAGAAGAAGCGACTTGAGATTCTCCAAATGCTTTTGCTCAAACCGAACCTTGCCTTGCTGGATGAAACCGATTCCGGTCTTGACATCGATGCCCTCCGCATTGTGGCCAAGGGCATCAACAGCGTCGCTCCACAAGCCGGCTGCCTCATTATCACCCACTACCAGCGGTTGTTGGACCATGTCCAGCCTCACTTTGTCCACGTCATGATCGACGGTGCCATCGTACAATCAGGCGGGCCCGAATTGGCCATCAAGCTCGAGGAGCAAGGGTACGATTGGCTCGAGAAAGCAACGGAGGCCGAAGCATGAGTGACGAAGCACGTGAAGCGGTTGGTGATTACCAATTTGGGTTCCACGATCCAGAAAATGCCACCATTCGGTTTGACAAAGGCCTCTCTGAGCAAGTTGTCAGGGACATTTCAGAGCTCAAGAATGAGCCCGAGTGGATGACTGAAATCCGTGTCAAAGCCTACCGACATTTCATGGAACGTAAGATGCCAGACTGGGGGAACTGCAGCGAACTCAACAACATCAATTTCGAAAACGTGACGTACTTCTTGCGCTCCTCTGACGCCACCGAAAAGAATTGGGACGATGTTCCGGACGACATCAAGAACACCTTTGACCGCCTCGGCATTCCAGAAGCGGAGCAAAAGTGGCTTGGAGGCGTAACGGCCCAGTATGAATCCGAAGCGGTGTACCACTCCATTCGAGAAGACCTCGAAGACCAAGGTGTCTTGTTCCTGGACATGGACAGTGGCCTCAAGGAATACCCGGAAATTGTGAAGGAATACTTCGGCACCGTCATCCCCTACAGCGACAACAAGTTCTCTGCCCTCAATACCGCCGTATGGTCGGGTGGCTCCTTCATTTACGTCCCGAAAGGCGTCCACGTCGAAATGCCTGTTCAGGCCTACTTCCGCATCAACGCCCAAAACATGGGCCAGTTTGAGCGAACCCTGATCATCGCCGATGAAGGCAGCAGCATCCATTACGTCGAAGGCTGCACTGCTCCCACCTACTCCACTGATTCCCTCCATTCTGCCGTGGTTGAACTCATTGCCATGAAGGGCGCAAAGATCCGATACTCCACCATCCAAAACTGGTCAGCCAACGTCTACAACCTCGTGACCAAGCGCGGCGTGGCCCACGAAAATGCGACCGTTGAATGGGTCGACGGAAACATCGGCTCAAAATTGACCATGAAGTACCCCTCCGTTCTCCTCAAGGGCGAAGGTGCTCACGCCGAAGTCATCTCCGTCGCCTACGCAGGAGCAGGTCAGCACCAAGATGCCGGTGCTAAGGTTCACCACCTTGCTCCCAACACCACCTCAAGCATTCTCTCGAAATCAATTTCCAAGAACGGTGGACGTTCCTCCTACCGTGGCATGTTACAGGTCACACCCAAATCCCACGGCTGCCGCTCAAAGATTGTCTGCGATGCACTGATGCTTGACAGCGAATCTCGCTCCGACACCTATCCAACCATGGAGGTTGGGAACTCAACTGCCGACCTTGAACACGAGGCCAGCGTTTCAAAGGTCTCGGGCGACCAACTCTTCTACCTCATGAGCCGAGGGTTCTCGGAAGAAGAAGCGATGGGACTCATCGTCAATGGCTTCTTTGAACCGTTCACCCGTGAATTGCCGATGGAATATGCCGTGGAACTCAACAAATTGCTTGAATTGGAAATGGAGGGTTCCATCGGATGAAGTATGCCGACATGGCCGTTCCCTCCCGTGCTCTTCATCTATGGCGATACACTCCATGGGCACGCATTCACCCGTCAAAAGTTGACGAAGTTCCCGATGCCAGCGCCGTACGGTTTGGCCTCCTTGAAGGCGGAGAACTCGTCGAAGGGGCTCCCCGAATTGTGAACGC
>MDSX01104161.1_pt1 | contig 14118 bp, 8 predicted proteins | sample 811141 | NCBI WGS metagenome assembly MDSX01 (sample SAMN05326642, study PRJNA326480) | marine metagenome | isolation source: seawater | place: Atlantic Ocean: South East | collected 2010
CGGTCCCGCGGTCCCGCGACTCGGACCGCTCGATCGACCGACCGCGCGACGCCAACACTAACGATAACGCGTGCCCGTCGCGACCCGTCGACGCGCGCGACGGCACAGCGCGTCCGACGGCGTCGCGCGCGCGTCCGACGCCGCGGATGACGACGATGGACGCCGACGCGACGCCGCTGCTGCCGCGCGGCGCGCTCGAGGACGACGGCGCGACGCGCGAGCGGGACGAGCGAGGACGACGACGATGGCGACGCGGCGTCGCGATCGCGGCGCTGTTCGCGCTGGGAGGGTGCGCGGCGATCGCGAGCCGAGACCTGGGAGGGCGAAAAGCGACGACGGACGCGACGACGCGCGATAGAGACGCGAGCGAAGCGACGGGGGGGGAGAGAGACGACGCGAGGACGAGGACGAGGACGGAGACGCGCGCGGGACGAAGCGCGGGACGAAGCGCGGGACGCGGGACGCGCGACGGGACGCGCGACGCGGCGACGGCGACGCGCGACGCGCGGACGACGGCGACGATCGCGTCGACGACGCGCGAGCGAGGGATGTGGGTCGACGCCGTGGAGCGCGTCGTCGCCGCGGACGCGGAGGACGACGCGGAGGGTGTTGAGACGACGGCGGCGACGCGAGGACGATGGATCCCGACCAAGGCGCGGGTGGGGGGAGATTTCGACGTCGGCGAAGAGAGCGACGATGCGGGGCGCGAGGACGCGGAGGCGTCGTCCGACGCCGACGACGCGTACGAAGCGAACGCCACGCTTCGCGCGTTGGACGACGAGGTTTGGATTGAAAATTACGGGCAAGCCAAGCGCAGGAGGGCGCGCGCAAAGTTTCTGCGCGCGCACGGCGTCGATCCGAAGACGACGTCGGGCACGGCAGCCTTCGCCGCGCTCGGGGCGACGCGAGATGACTGCCCGGCGGCGTATTTCGCCCCGAAAGTGGGCGCGGCGAGCCTCGGCGGGCCCGGCGCGAGCGAGTTACCCGAGCACTTTGCAAAGTTTTCCGTGCACGCCACGAAATTGGCGGCGTTGGCGGATCAGATTTACATCTTGTGCACCGAGTGTTCTTTAGGCATCCCCGAGGACTGGCGGGCGAAGACGTCCTTCGTGCACGGGTTTAGAATCGACGAGTGTCTCAAGACGCAGGGAATCGACCACTGGCACAAGGCGTCGTTTTCGCACGCCCACGCGTTGATGGATGCTCAAAAGAAGCAGCACAAGACGGTCGCCATCATCGAAGAAGACGTGATCACGCGAGATTTCGCGGACGGCGGCGTCGGGTGGCGCATGCTGTTGGACAATCTGGGGCACGTTCGCGATACGATGCGTTTGGAGAAGGATTGGCGCACGATTCGCGTCGGCTATCGCGCCATGTTCATCGATAGACCGATCGAGAGCGTCAGCAAGCTCGAAGGCAAGGAGACGTGTCCGAAGGATTGTCGCTGCGAGAAGAAGAACGCCTTCACGTGCATCATGCGCCAATCCGGGTGCGATATGCGTTCGAGCGATTTCTACCTCGTTCGCGAAGCCGCGTACCAGCCCATCATCGACAAAATCTACGAAGGCTACACCGTCGATTGCGAAGCGTTGCGCGAGGTACCGAATCAAATCTACATCACCCCGCAGCTTTCGTTTCAAGGCACGCTGGATTTAAAGCTCCAAACCCAAATCCAAATGGGCGAAGAGTTTATGCAAAAGTGCGCCGTCGGCGCCACGGCGTGACGCGCGCCGTCGACTTTCGCGCGACTGGCGCGGCGCATCCTAGGTAGATAGAGCGCGTGGAGCGCATTCATCTGCGCGACACGTCGACGACGTCGACGCGCGCGTTGATTTTGTAATCGAAACGACCGCGCGGACAAAGTGTCGGTTCTTCTTTCGCTCGCCCGCTCGCTCGCTCGTCGGCGACGGCTCGACAGCCCCGCGGCAGTGCGCGCCTCGACGTCGACGGCGCGGTCGAGTCCGTGGACGCGATCGCGCGAGAACGAGCTCGTGGACCCGCGCGGCACGGCGCAGGGCGAGATCGACGCATCCGCGCGTCGTCGCGGTCGTCGCGTCGTCGCGCCGTTCGTTCGTTCGCGCCGTCGCCGCGCGCGACGCGTCGAACGCGTGCGTGATTGATTGATTCATCTGTTCGGTTTTATTCGCCGTCGACGAACGCGCGAGCGCGAGGCGAGAGCGAACGATCGGTGATGTTGCTCGTCAAGCTGTGGATCGCGAAAAAGCTCGCCGTGCTGCTCGCCGTGCGCGCGTTCGGCGTGAAGAGACTGTACCGACGAGGATTAAAGCTCTCGCGCTACGCCTTTGGCGACGTCGAGGCTTCGGAGAACGCCTATCGCCGGACGACGGAGCGAGTGCTGTGGCACACGTGTCACGCGGCTATGATAACCGAACAGTGGCTCGTGCGACGGGCGACCGCGTTCACGGAAAAGGTGTTCACGAACGCCGGGTTCAGCGCGCGAGGGATGCCGAGCGGCGGGGAGGCGTTTGGCGGGACGAAGGCGACGCCGAAACCGCCGAAGACGAAGACGCCGTGACGACTTCGAGCGACGAGCGATGGACGTTCATCATAGGGAAACGGGAACGCGCGCCGGCGCACCGAAGCACCAGAACACGCGCGCACAGACACACACACACACACGCAGCAGCGATTATTACGCACTAGCGCACGCGGTACTGTAAATTATATTCTTCATTCATTCTTTCATAATACAAGTGAGACTCACCAAAGTTTCGGTTTCGGCACGCCTCTTCGAGGCACGCTCGACAGGAATTCGTGCTGCATGTCGCGAACCTTTTCGGCGCCGACGAGAGAGGCGCCGGCGAGACAGGTGGCGATGATGGCTGGCGCTTCTTGATCGAACGCTGCACCCGTGACGGCGAGGAACAACCCGCCGGCGAGCAAGTACTTGCTCGCGGCGACGCATCGCTCTTCGAGCACGCCGAGTTCGCTGAGCGCCGTCTTACACGCCACGCAGTGCTTGGTGTGACGATGGTACCGATCCAGCTGTTCGGCTTCGGATTTCACCTTCGACGCGTCGTCGACGACGCCCGGCGCCCACGCGACTTTGCCTCCGGCGTGCTTGTCCATCCAATTTCTAAACGCCGACACTCCAGCGTCGGCGGGCGTCGGCAAATAATACGATTGTTTCCACGGTTTGTTTTGAAGCTCCATCTCGACCTCAACTCCGTGCATGGCTAAGATATCCTGGTCCCCCAAGTTGTACGCGCTCGATCCCGGCGGCGTGCCGTGCGACAGCCCTACGCGCACGAGCTTTGGGTCGCTCGTAAAGTTGTCGACGTAAAAGTCAAACAGCGACGTCGCGGGAGCGGTGACAAGGGAGTTGATGCGATCGGCGGGTGAAACCTTACGCGCGCCCGCGCCCTGCACCGCGCTCGCCTGGTGGGCTTGGAACTTTGTAAACATGAGCGTTCGTCCGGGCTCCGTCGGCGCGTAGAGAATCGCCGCCGAGAGGTACTTTTTACCCTTGGCGTCCAAGTATTCGCTTCGACTCGAGCACGGCGCGGTGAACACGCGCGATGCCGATACGCCGACGTTCGACTTGTTGTATCCACCGTGCTCGACCACGAATCCATCCTTTTGCATCGTCCCCTCGCGAACGCTGAACTCAGTCATGGCCACGAAACCCGCGTTCGCGCGCTCGTCGAGCTGTCCTTCGGCGTCGTACCTCGCGTGCAACCACTCCGCGTGAGACGGGTCAAATTGATTCTCGAGCGCCGGGGCGTAACCCACGGGAAGCTCCACCATGCCCCACTCCCCGGGAAGCGTGCCTTCTCGCGCCAGAGACGTCGCGCACGGCGCGCCCGCGCTGGCGAGAAGGCCATCCGCGCCCGCCGTCGGCCACACCCAGAGAATTCCGTCTTCGACGCGGCTCGGATAGCTCGTAGCGCAAGATCGCGGCGATGCGCACGCGGTCTTTTCCGCGGCTTCATCGACGGACATCGGGATGGACACGCACGAGCCGTCCTTGCCGTCAAACGCCCAGCCGTGGTACCGGCACGCCAGCGTGCCGTCTTTTTGAACGTATCCCAGGCTCAAAGGCGCACGTCTGTGCGGACAGCTATCCTCCAACACTCGCCACTCCTTGCACGTCGGGTCGAGGTAGGCGACGAGCTTTTTACCGAGCACGCGCAGCTCGTTCGGTTCGTTGGCATCCAAAAAGCTCACCGGACGAAGGGGATACCACGCGCTGAACCAATCGAACGACTCCCCCGCCGCCGCCGGCGGCGCGTTCGTCTCCGCAGTCGCCGCCTCGGACGTCGCTTCGAGTCGCACCGCGCTTCGGTGTCGTCGAACCGTCGCGGACCGAGTCGTCCTCTTATCCATCTTCCGCGGCGTCCCTCGCGCCGCGCCCCTCGCGATCGCGCTCGACATCGCCGTCGCCGCCGTCATCGCCCGTCGTCGCCACCTTTTGTCGCTCGTCCACGACCGTCCGGCTCAGTCGTCAGCGCGCGCGCGACCGACTGTGCGCGCGCCGATCCCGCGCTCGTTCGAGTGCGCGCGGCGGGACTTTTGAAAAATCACAATCACTCGTCGCCGTCCTCGTCCATCGCTCGACGCCGTCGTTCGACGAGTTGACGGAGCCTCCGCGCGCGCAAATCGCAATCCTTGACGCCCACGACGTCGCGGTCGGCGTGATTGGCGTACGCCCTGACGTCGCGCGCGATGGACTTCGTCAACTCGTACGACAGCTCGCTCAACGCGTGGGCGGTTTTGGGCGTCAACGACTTGTCGTGCGAGCGAGCGACGCGCTCGGCGACGCGGACGACGTGTGATTTGAGGTGCTGGAATAAATTGGCGTCGCCGTCGCCGTCGCCGACGTCGCCCATCGTCGTCGCCGCGAAGTGCGGGCGCTCCACGGCGTACAACTCGCCTACGCTACTTCTACTTTGGCGACGCGCTGATTTACTTTACTTTACTTTTACGCAAATCAGCGTGTCGCCGCGCGAATCCCTCGACACGCGCCGCTCGTCGTCCACGTACACGTTTTCGAACCATCCACTGCCGACCGGGGGAATGGGAATCGAAAACTTGTCCCTGAACGTCAACGAAGCCGCCGTGAATCGAAACTTCATCGTCGCGCGAGACGACTCTTCGACGACGGCGTCGACTTTAAACACCACCTCCCCGTCGTTGAACACGACTTCATTCGACAGCGTCTTCGCGTCTTCGCGAAGCGTCTGAAACGCTCGCGTCTTCGAGCGCGTCTTCAGCCCTAGCAACCACAGCGTTTCCTTCTCCGTCGTGTACGCGAGCTCCCACCTGGCGTACGACTTGGCGTTGTTCGAGCGCGCGTCGTCGCCTTTCGCGCGCGTCGTCGACGCCAACGCATCGATCGCGCGCTCGATGTCTCGTCGCGCGTCATCGTTCGGCGCCACACCGACGCCTCGTCGCGACGCGTCGACGAGTTCGAACAGCGACGACGACGACGACGACGACGACGCGCGCGATGACGACGCGCGACGCATCGCGCGCGACGCGCGCGACCCGCGCGCGAACGACGCCGGAGACGACGCCGGAGACGACGATTCGAACGACGTTCGCGCTCGCATCTCGAACGAGCGATCGCGCGTCCGCGCGTGACGCCGCCCTCGACCGGGCGCGCGCGACGCGGACGGTCGAAACGGCCGACGCGGACATTCGGACATTCGGACATTCGGACATTCGGTCGAATCGCCATCGGCGGGCGATTCACGATCAGCACGCATTGATCGACGCGCATCGCGCTCGCACGCGCGAAGACCGGGCGAACCGACGCCGATACCGCGACGAATACCTAAACTTTAAGCGACATGGGGCCCTGCATGAGCGTTCTCGAGGCCGCGGGCGTGAACGTCGCGGCGTTACCGCCCACGGGACCGTACGCGATGTCGAGCGAAGAATCGCTGTCGTTCTTGACGAACGCGGCGACGTTCGACAGCAACGGTGCCGGGAAACCGTTCGGTAAGCTCGTTCAACTGCGCGGCGGATCGCACACGCTCGCCAAGGCGTTCGGACTCGCGCCGGGAGGGACGCACAATTGCTTCATGTACGTCGACAAGGCTGAGTGCAAAATATCTAAAGACGCCAAGCCCTTGAACGGGGCCACGATCGACGTGAGCGACGGTGAGCTGCAACTGTGGTACTGCCAAGGCGCCGCGATATCGATGCCGGTGGCGTGCGTGAAAGTCAACGGCGGCAGCGCGCGAGCGATTTTACCCCGATTGCACGCGGTGGATTTGTACGTCGAAATCGACGGCAAGGCGTACGCCGACGGGCACGTGTGCTACGGCAGCGACGCGAACTTGTCGCGCGACAAGGCGATCGATGCGGCGGTGAAGAACACGTTTGAAGGTGAACTTTGGATGAAGGACTTCTTGAAGAAAGGCCCATCCGATGGTTCCAAGCCGTGGGCCACCATCGTCAAGGATGAGCGTTGGGGCGACGACGACGGGTACGTGTACTTGCCGCTCATGGCTAACGATGTTGACAACGCTTTGATGGGCGACGATAAGCTCACGTATGTGCACAGCTTGATGTCCAAATGGGCCCAGCTGATGGGCAAGATCGGCGCCGGCACGCACAGCTTCACCGTTCGCATCCGTCCGCGCGGCGTTATTTACAAGGACGAAGACGGCGCGCCCATGTTCGACTCCATCGGCGGTGGTAGCGATGATAACGACGCTGTCTTGGGAATGTGCGGGCAACATCTCACCGATCCCAACGCGCCGGGCATGAGCGCGACCTGGACTATGACACTCGACGCCGCGCAGGCGAGCGGCAAGGGACCCGTTCGCAAGGCTCAGGAATTCACCAACTGGCCGGCGGGCGAAATCGAAGAATGCATCGAGATGGCGATGGATTTCGCCAATAAGGGTGTGTGCGGTCGAAAGGCGGCTGAGATGGCGCCCAAATCGAAGTGCTGCCACATCATCTTGTCCGACGGCGATCAAGGGTCGGGCATCAAAACTGCGCGGTACGGCAACGGCGAGCGCGAATATGACTTTTTCTGCGCGTGGGCGTTGTTTAAGAACGCCAACGGCAAGCCGGATTCTCTCGGCGCTCAGATCAAGTTCGTCGTCAAGAAGAAGAAGATTGTCAATTTCCGACCTGTGGACGAGGACTGGCATTCCGCCGGTTTCGAAACCGCGGCCGTCGGCGTCGAAAGCGTCACTGGTTTGACGATCACCAACGCGGAAATCGACGCCGCAATCGCACGCGATGCCCAGTACTACTGAAACTGCTGACGCGACTTCAAGACATGTGCCGACCATCGCTGGCACAACCCCTCGCATATCCATACTATAATCCACGCTTGAGTCATTTTGATTAGCACTTGATCGCTCGCGGCGCTAGCGCTTTTGTGTAATATAAGGTTAAAATGAGATTGAAATGAAAGCTTACAACACTCGCGCTGTGATTACGCCGCGATCTGTCGCGTCTCCGAACGAAGCGCTCGCTCTAGCGCTTCAAAGGCGCGACATTTTTCATCGAGCGAAACGTCCTTCGCGAACGCTGGTCGATTGCATGCCAACGCTCGAAGCCACACATCTTCCTCTGCCGCATCTAGCTCGCGACGCAGATTCGCGATGCGCGTTTGTTTCATCGATAGTATCGCGTTCATCTTATCGCCGCGTTCCGACTTCGCGCCGATACTCTCGATCGAGCCGACGCGAGACGTCGTCTTCAGCGTCGCCAGTCGTAGTTTCCGGTCCCGCCCGGCGTTGGCTCGCTCCGTCTCGGTATAGCATCTCTTCATTTCTTGTAGCTCGAAGCGCGTGTCTTTCATCGCTCTGGACGCCAAGCGTTCTCTCGCTCGCCTTCGCGCCTCGTCACCCCGTCGCCGTTTCATCGCGTCTCGCAGCCGTTCGGCTCGAAGAGGCGCTCGAGCGATGGCATACTGGAGACGGGAGAAGGCCTCACTCACGCGCTGCTCTAAGCAAGCGCGAAGTTCTGACACCTCACTCGCGTTCCGAAGTTTGATTTCTATCAAAGATGCGCGGCGCGCGTCCGCTTCGCGCCGAGATCGCGCAGATAAATCCGCGTCTTCAGCCGCCGCTGAGCGATCGGTCGCGGCGAGAGCTTCCGAGCGCAAAGCGTCTCGACGCGTCGAGGTCTCGCCAAAGGTCGTTTTCGTGTTTGAAATGACTTCTTCGACAGCAGTTTCGCGCGTGAGTCTTTCTTCTGCAGCCAGTCGTCGAGCTTTGCCGATTTCGAGTCTGTGCTCGTGTATCGCATCGTCGAATCGCGCGTCGACTTCGGCAACTAAATGCGCCTTCAACCGAGCTGCGAGCGATTCCTTCGGCTCGAGCGCGGTTTTACATGCATCAACGTGCGCGCGGAACCGCGCGTCGAGATCCATGCAATCAACGCGATCGCCGTCCTCGTCGTCGTCGTCGCGTGCGCCGAAGCCATCTCCCGTCTCGTCGTCTTTTGAAATATGATTTTCTCGCAAAAGCGAGTTCCACGCCTCAACGAGTTCGTCGTTCAAAACCCCGCTCGTCTCAGCATCATCGAGCATGTCGCACCGAAACGAATACCGTGTCTCACGAACGACTTCTCGGCGCGCTTCCTCGCGTTCGCGTGAATGCGCCGCCATCGTCCGCAATCGATTTCCGCTCTCCGCGCGAAGCGTCCGCGTCGTCTCGCGCTCGATGCAGCCGAAGGCATCGCCGTCGGCGCGCAGGGCTTCCGCAGCGTCGCGCGACGGGCGCAACGCGCGTTCGCGCGAATCATCATCGTCGTCGGCGGCGGCGGCGGCGTCAACGCGTGCGCCCTCGCGCGCGTGCGTTGGCACAGATAATTTTAGCAGAATACCAATCGCTTTTTCCGAGCCAAAGGCGTTCGCGATCGCGCGATCGTGCCGTGCGCGACGTTTTGCGACGCGACGACGCGCATTGTCGTCATCGCCGTTCGCCGTATCATCGCTGTTTGCCGTGTCCAAGTCGTTCGCGCGCATGATCGCCTCGCTCTGAGGACGCCCGAGGTCTTCCACATCGAGTTGACTGAGCTCGCGCATTGGATCACCGTTCGCCGTCTAATAATATCTACAATCTCTACAACGCAAACGATGCTCTCAATCTACGCCGAGACTGCTACTTTATTTACCAAAGCTCTCACCAATTTTCCGCATGAGCGCTACGGCGACGTGTGATGCATTTGCGCTGTTGACGTCCGTGAAGACGTCGAGAGTGCCCTTGACACCGCGCCACACCTCGGCGTCGCTCGCTTTTTTAAGTAACCACGATGCGTATTGCGTTTGACTGAGGGATGCACGATTAGCGGGCGTCGTTAACTCGGCAGGCGCGCGACTGTACAAGTGATGTAGCAGCGCTCGCCGCGACACATCTCGAACCAACGGAGACGCTTCGATGTTCTCCGTCGGCAAAAGAACGAGCGATTTAAACGCCTTGATGGATTTGAACTCCATGGATTCCGTTTCCGCCCCAGCCAGACGCAGGGTCTTCACCACTGCGAGTTCGATCTCTCCGCATTCCTTGACGAGACGCATTTTCCCGCCCTGATCGAAATCGCGAATGAGCGAAGCGTGCACGACGAAAGAGTGCAGGATTCGATCGCCGAGCGCGACGCGAGCCGCAAACAACGGTCCGCGAGCGGCGGTGAAAAGACCTGGGTGCGAATCAGCCACGTGTCCGAGTGTAGAGGTGACCGCTATGATGTGCTTCGCAGACCCGTCCGACGCAGTCGAGCTATAGTCGGTGTTGTGCATTTGAGTAAATCTCGCGTCGCACCAATCGCCGACGGCGTCGAAGAGCGGTCTGGTGGCTTCGCGCACCGCAGACTCGATGTGTTCGAGTCCAACCTCCAACGCTCGCTTTGGCGTCGGCGCGAAGGATGGCAACACTTTGCTCATCAATCCGTGCGCTCGCGCGAGTTGCTCGGCGATTTGCGCGTTCGCGCGTTGCGTCGGCGTGGCCTCTTCGGTTAGACTCGAAGCCTCGATCGATCGACCGATCGACCGCTTTGCCCGGTCAGCCAATGTTTTCAAAGCAGAACTCGCGTTTCCACACGCGTTGTTGAGCAAATTATCGTATTCTGCGACGACATCGATTTCAGCGCGAATGCGAGAAAGAAATCGATCGGCGCTTGCCTCGTCGATCACGCGCCCATCCGCGAAACAATAGTTTGCGGCGTCGCTCAGACGCGAGGAAGAGTGCGCGAAGAACGCCGCGGCGATCGGTTCGCACGCACGCAAAACCAGTGCGCGTGTCGTGCCGTCTTTACGCGTACATCCTGGTGCCCCCTTTGCCGCGTCCGCGTCTCGAGCGCACTTGGCGACGGCGTCTTCGAGAGCGCCGATGAGACTTGGGAACCCCTTTTGCAAGGCGCGCGATACAAATCCCCCGGCGGCGTGCGTGCGAGACAGGTGTTCGCTCACGCCCTTGGCAAACACGGCCCAAAAACGATCGCAAAGCGCTTGCGTCGACGCAGTTTTACCGACAACTTCATCGAGAAACAGCGTCTGAGTGAGGGGATCTCGCTTCTTCGCCAACACGCGTTGCAGATGCCACACCGCCATGGCATTTTCCTGCACGGTTTCCATGGCGACGTCGACGCGACGCCACAGAGCATCTTCCCACGCGTGCTCGGCTCCACTCGGTGGCGCCACGAGACCTCGACTGCCGCGTCGAGCGCCGTCGCCGCTCGCGCCGGTCGCCGTCTTGCCTACGCTCTCCGCGTCGACGGCGTCCTTGACGGCGTCGACGGCGGCGTTCGTGTAACTCGCCACGCGCGCATCCACGACGGCGCTAAGCTCATTCAAGTTGTAGTGCACCTGCAATGCCGCGCCGACGTCAGCTTGTGATGCGGTCTCCATGCCTCGATCCAGCGCCTCGTTCGCCTCGCGACTGACGGCTACGGAGCAGTCTTGAATAAATACCATTTGCTCATCCACGACGTCAACACCGTCGAAATCGCGACCGGCGCTCTTCAACGTGAGCTTAACCTCTCCCAGAAGCTTGGCTGCTTTACTCAACTCGCTCGCGTCTCTCGATCTGGTTTCGTCGTCGCCGCCGCCGTAACACTCGCGCAATTTACTCGTCAGCTTCAACACCTTGACGACGCCCCGCAAAGTCTCCCCCGTCGCCATCACGCGCTCGAGCGTCCGTGTCGACGCCTCCACGGATTCATGCGGTTCTCCGATTTCGCGCGCCACGCGACGCATCGCGTCCGCGATTTCATTCGCGCCCTCGCGAATCGTCTTCATCGTCGCCTCCGCCTCTTCGACGCCGCGCAACGCCTCCTCCAACGTCTCACGCTTCCCGATCACTTCGTCCCTGATCAAAGCCTCCATCGTCCGTGCGCCATCGGCGAGTAACGCGACGTCATCCAGAGCGTCTCCACCGCTCCCCGCGCCGCCTCGTCGCGAGCGACTGAACGCCTCTCTAGCGTACGCGACGGCGTCGAACGCGTCGTCGTCCTCCTTCGTCGCGTTCGCGCTCGTCGTCGAAGGCGTCGATGCATCCCCGCTCAACCACGCTCGAATGTTATTCGCCGCGTACGACGACGACGCGACGTTCGCCGTTCCACTCGCGTCGATCGTTCGTCTGCCGCTGGCAAAAGGCTCGAGCGCGGGCTTCGCCTCGACCGCGCGGCGCAGCTGCTCGATCATGGCGTATCAATCGTCGGCGATCGCTCGCTCTCGAGGCGCGCGCGCGGGACGGCGACGGCGACGCGCGTCGGCGAATGATCGCGATGTCCGAGGCGTTCGTCCGCACTGTGCGGTGCATGGCGACGAGGTGTCGCGCGACGAGGTGTCGCGTCGCTTCCGAGGCGACGCGACGATGGCGGAGACAAAGCGCGACGATGCGAGCGGATGCACGGGGAGGTCGTCGTCGCGCGCCTCGTTTTCTCGCGCGCGCGTGGTGGACGCGACCGCGGTGGTCGTTTTCGTCGCGCTGAGCGTGCTTTCGCGCGGAGCACTCGCGAGCGCGAGCGCGGTGAAAACGCGCACGCGCACGTCGACTACTGCGACATCGCCGGCGCGGTACGAGAAGCGCGCGCGTTCGGAGACGGCGGTGTTGGCGCCGGCGGTCGACGACCGCCGGCGGTCGGGCAGTTGGACGCGGCGAGTCGACAAGGCGTTATTCGATGCCACCTCGATTTCCACAGTATCTGAGGGCTGGCGTGAACTGGTCCGTAAACTCGACGCGCGGGAACGACTGAGCATCGTCGCGCTGGGCTCGAGCGTAATGGGCGTCCACGGCGGTTGCACGTCAACCGCGCGCCCGCTTCGCCATATGTGCGAAGTGGTCGGGAAGCGAGACGTATGTTGCGGCGCTGGGATGTACGCGCCGCCGAGTGAAGCTCGAGAATGGTTGCGACCCGCCATCGATTGGCTCGAGGAAACGTATCCGGTAGACCTGTCGAAGGTCGAACCGCTGTACAACAACCCGAACGTTTCGCACGAGTGGATCAACATCGCGCGTCCGGGTGGTGGGATTCACTCCTTTGCGAGCTGTCTGGATAAATGGCTTCCCGACTCAGAAAACGTCGATCTCTTTATTTTTGAGTTCTCGGCTACGCTCGAGCTCATGGATGAAGGCTCTGTGGCGGAGGTACACCTCGCGCGTCTGACGCACGAACTCGAGACAATCATGCACCAGTTGACGCAGCGAAAGCAAATAATAGAGGGATCCGAGGAGAAGAGAAGCATGCCAGCGTTCATGATTGTGCACGCTCAGAATTGGTGCTCGCCACGCTTTGCGAAAGTGTCGTCGGGGGACTCCTTCGCGGCTACGCGACAATTGTGCCGAGAGTTGCCCGATTCGCTCATTTTCAAGGGCTACAACTTGGACGTTCCGCGAAAAGAAGCGATGAAAAGTGCGATCCGCGACGCTTATACGAGATATCACCCAGTACTCGATGTGTACGAGCGCTTATCCGAGCACTACGGCATCCCCGTGGTCAACCTGCGACGAGGCATGTTTGACGTCATGCGCGATTCGACGCAAGACGAGAGCGCGCCTTTTGCTCTTTTAGATTGGACGCGCGACGGCTTACACCCGACGCAACCGAATGCTACACGAATCGTTGGTAGCTACTTCGTCAATGGTTTGCGCATGGCCATCGACGCGACGCGTTTGGCGTACGCCGACGAGGGAGGACGAAAGCCTTTGACATCGTACGCACCTTTCACATTCGTGTCGGTTGAAGCGCGAGACTCGGACGAACAAGGTCGATACGTCTCGTCCGCGTATTGGTCTGCCAGAGACGACGCGGTGTCGCCACCGAAAGATGCGGCGCCCGGAAAGTTGCCTCCGATGCTGTCGTCGTCGAAAACCGCGCAGATTGTCTCGAAATGTTACGAGTTTGGGAAAGAAACGCTGACGCACGGCGGCGATGTCGTCGATGACATCGAATCGAGCGGCTTCTTCGCGTGGCCTCCGATAGTGGACGAGTCACCGGACTGGACGTACGTCGAACGCGAAGAAAGCGGGCGAACTGCGCACAAACCAGGGTACGTCGCGACGAAGAAAGGCGCGTACATCGTCGTGCGTCAATCACTCGGTAAACCGTTCGGTAAAGTCAAAGGTGTCACCATTTTGGTTTCGACGCTGCACTCGTGGTCTGGTTACGGAACGATCGCCGTATCCTGCTCGAACGGGTGTTCGTGTGAGGAGCGAGTCGTAAGCACGCAATGGGAACGCAGAGTGAGTCTCACGAACGCCGACTCGATTCCAATAACTATAGATGGTGTCAGCCTCGACGCGGGACCGCAGAGCGTCGAGTTCGATGGATCGAACACGTGCGACGTGCGCATCGAGGTGACGAGTGGTGATGGCCACCGCGTGAAACTCATCGGAATATCGACGTCGTACGAAACCGTCGTGGAATAATAGAAAGAAAAAGATAGCGACTAGGAACAACAGCGAGTAATGCAAAGCGATTCACCCACGTCGCAGTCGTCACCCCCGCGTCGTCTCCCAGCGCGTCGCCGCACTCGGCTCCCTGAAACTAGGGTTAAAAACTAGGGTTAGAAACTAGGGTTAGCAGTTTCTCTGGAACATGACGCTTTCGGCGCCCTGAAAGTTGCGCGAGTAAAGGGGTCACCGAAACCACTACACTGGCGGTCGACGACGATGGAATTTTGCGCAC
>MDSX01020221.1_pt1 | contig 14112 bp, 15 predicted proteins | sample 811141 | NCBI WGS metagenome assembly MDSX01 (sample SAMN05326642, study PRJNA326480) | marine metagenome | isolation source: seawater | place: Atlantic Ocean: South East | collected 2010
GGCGACGCCCTCGATGCATTAATTACTGCCGTCGATGCGGTGGTGGACTGCACCGATAATTTCGAAACGCGTTTAGAGATCAACCAGGCCTGTGTTAAGGACCGAAAGCCCTTGATTTCAGGTGCAGCGATCCGGCTTGAAGGGCAGTTGCTAACGGTTGACCCAAACGTTCCAGATAGCCCCTGTTATCAATGCCTGTATGGCAAGGATGCTCTGGTACAACAAGATTGTGCCACCACTGGCGTGATCGCACCGATCGTCGGCGTGATCGGCAGCCTGCTTGCCCTGGAGACCCTCAGAGTGCTACTGGGCATCGCTCAGGACCATACCGGCCAGCTGACAACCTTTGATGGCCGGACCAATCGCTGGCATCAGTTTAAGTTTAACAAAAGACTAGATTGCCCTATTTGCGCTGCGCCAAGTGCGCCTTAGCTTGTTGATCTGCTTGATAAGAGGAGCGAACCAACGGGCCACTGGCAACCTGTGAAAACCCCAAAGCGCGCGCAGTCTCGGCCAAGGCCGCGAACTCATCGGGATGAACATAACGCTCGACGGCAAGATGATTGCGGCTTGGCTGAAGATATTGACCAAGTGTCAGCATGTCAACGCCGTGAGCACGCAGATCGCGCATCACCGCTTCGACTTCGGCTAAGTCCTCCCCCAAGCCCAACATTAATCCGGACTTCGTGATCACCGAAGGCTGAATGGCCTTGTAGCGCTTTAGCAATTGCAAGGACCACTGGTAATCTGCACCGGGTCGGGCTTTTTTATACAGCCTTGGAACCGTCTCGAGGTTGTGATTGAACACATCCGGTGGTGTGTCCCGCAAGATCGCTAAAGCGATGTCCATCCGGCCTCGAAAATCAGGTACCAAGACTTCCAATCGCGTGGTTGGGTTGTGTTCCCGAACAGCGGCAATGCAGGCCGCAAAGTGCCCAGCACCGCTGTCTTTTAAATCGTCACGATCGACCGACGTTACCACAACATATTTCAAATCCATCTCTGCTACTGCTTCAGCCAACTGCCGCGGCTCATCAGGATCTAACGGATTGGGTTTCCCATGCGCGACATCACAAAAAGGACATCGACGCGTACAGATCTCGCCCATAATCATGAACGTTGCCGTACCGTGGGAAAAACACTCGGGCAGATTCGGACAACTGGCCTCCTCACAAACCGACGCCAGCTTTCGCGTTCTAAGAATGCCTTTAATTCTATCCACTTCTGGATTTGCCGTTAACCGGATTCTGATCCAGTCCGGCTTGCGCAATAGTGTGTCACTCGGGATCACCTTAACGGGGATTCTGCGAACTTTCTCCTGGCCCCGAAGCTTTTCGCCTTGAACCAACCGATTTCGTTTATCAACCACTACAATACTGCTCCTTGTGCAGAACGACCGCTATTGCCCCGATCTGCACTCATCTCTAGCCGAGTGATCAGCGCTTGGGTCAAGCCCACTTCAACTTCGGCGGGTGTGCAATCCACACCTTGTCGTTTCAAATCTGTTATCTCGAGTCCTTCATAGCCGCAGGGATTAATGCGGTCAAAGGGTGTCAAATCCATCGCCACATTCAAACTGAGCCCATGGTAGCTATATCCCCGGGTAATTCTAAGGCCAAGGGCCGCAATCTTTTGGTGTTTTACGTAAACTCCTGGCGCACCGATTCGTGTTTCAGCCTGAAGACCTAAATTACCCAAATAATCGATCACCGCCTGCTCAATGCTGGTCACGAGCGATTTAACGGTAAGGTTAAGCCGTCTGATATTCAGTAAGGTATAAATCACAACCTGACCAGGGCCATGATAGGTCACTTGCCCCCCTCGGTCAGATCGCACTAGCGGGATCAAGCCCGCATCCAACACGTGTTCCGTTTTACCTGCCTGCCCTAACGTGAAAACCGGCGGATGGGCGACCACCCATAATTCATCGGGATCCTGTTCGACCCGGTTACGAGTAAACAGTTGCTGCGCTGCGAACACGCTTTCGTAGTCTTGGACGCCCAAATACTTCACAACGAAACCCTGCGCGCTCGATGATTCCATTTAAAGCACCATCTTCAAGCCCGGAACCGCTTTTAACTGCTCAAATAAACTTGCCAATTGATCCGCGCCCGTTGCAACCAACGAAACCTTGATCGATTCATAATTGCCCCCCGCGCTTGGCCGAAAGGCAATTTTTTGATCCGTTAGGCCCGGATCAAAGCTTTTAACGATCGCGATGACCGCCGTTCTAAATTCTAGGCTCGACACACCAATCACTTTGATTGGGTAATCACACGGGAACTCAATTCGAGGCGGCTCTTTCATACATTAAAGGGCCAGTGGATCGCCTGAAAACATCGACAAGAAAAACAAACTGACCTCATCGGTCAGACTGGAAACAAAACCAGCCTCATCTACCGCGTTGAGCGCAACCACGGGTCGTTCAAGCAGCGTTTCGCCTTCAAGTGAAATTCTCAGCAACCCCAGTGTTTGCCCGTGACCTACGGGTGCTTTGATCACGGGATCCAGCGTTACCTCGGCGGCGAGCGCCCCACGTGCGCCATTCGGGATCGTTAACTGGACAGGCGCCTCAATCCCAACATCGAGCGACTCATGTAAGCCTCCCCAAACTTTAACCCGTTTCAAACTTTCAAGGCCGTCGTAAAGCTTAACGGACTCAAAATATCTGAAACCGTAATTGATCAGTTTTTGAGATTCGGTTGACCGCGAACGCTCGGACGTCGCGCCCATCACGACGGATATCAGACGCAGTTCCTTCTTCTCAGCCGAGGCCACCAAACAAAATCCCGCAGCCTGCGTATGACCCGTTTTCATACCATCTACCGCATCATCGCGCCACAACAAGCTATTTCGGTTTGCTTGCCGAATATCGTTATAGGAAAAATACTTTTCTTTGTAGACCTTATAATGCTCTGGAAAATCGCGGATGAGCGCGCGGGCCAAAAGCGATAAATCTTTCGCCGTGGTGTAATGACCTTCATTCGGCAAGCCCGTTGCATTTTTAAACTGGGTGCGAGTCATACCGAGCTTTTGGGCAACCTGATTCATAATATCGGCAAAGGCTTGCTCGTCACCTGCGATAAATTCCGCCATTGCAACGCTGGCATCGTTGCCCGATTGAATAACAATTCCTCGGATCAAATCAGCGACTTTGACCTCGGTGCCCTCGCGTATAAACATCCGAGAGCCTTCCGTCTTCCAGGCTTTCACGCTAATTGGGACTAAATCGTCTAGGCTGATTCGACCTTGTTGGATCTCTGACGCAATGATGTAGCTCGTCATGATCTTTGTGAGACTTGCTGGTGGCAGCCTCATCTCCGCATTCTCCTCAACGATCACAGTGCCCGTCGCCGCATCCAATAGAATATGACCCTCAGTCGCCAGTTGTGGCGGCGCGGGAATGAGTCTCGGCGCGGCGAGCGCAGTCTGAGACAACGTGATAAAGAGGAGGATGAGCAACAAACTTCGCATAATCATTTTGGTCCTTCTGAACAGGAACAGCCTTTCGCTAAACCTACTTTAACCCGCCGAGCGCAAGCACGCTAATTGGCAAGGACCTTCACTGGTTTAGCGAGGCCCATTTGAACCAATATTCGAGTCACCGCGGCCTCGCTCCTGGTTGTCTGGATCGGCCCAATCCAAACCTTGTGTAACGGGCTATCTTTTTCAAACTCACTCTCGAGCACGCGGACCACTGCGTTCAAGCGCTGAAGCATCAGGTTCGCCTCAATGTCTCTTTTAAGGTTTCGGGCGCTCTCTTTTGATTGGAAGGCCCCCGCCTGCAGATAAATTTTTGGCGATGCAGGCTTTTGCTTCTGAGCCTTTTCGGGATAGTTGATCGCATCGATTGCCTCGACCACGACAGGCGCCGTACCCTGAGTGGAGAAACCTAGGGCTTTCGCGGCCGCGAAGGACAAATCGATGATTCGGTCATCATGAAACGGGCCCCGATCATTAACCCGAACCTCAATCTTGCGGCCATTATCAAGATTCGTCACCCGCACCATTGTTGGGATCGGTAACGACTTATGTGCAGCAGAGGCAAGATGCATATCAAAAATTTCGCCATTAGACGTTTTTCGACCCTGGAATTTCTGACCGTACCAGGAGGCAATGCCGACCTCGACATAACCTAAGCTAGACTTTTTAACCTCATAGCGGTCACCAAAGACTTCGTAAGGACTGTTCCAAGGCGGTCTAATGCCCTCGTCACTTGATCCGAAGTTCAGGTCCTCACCATCCAAGTGTTGGCTCTCGGCCTCAAGCTCAGCATCACTTAATGGTACAACCGTGGTTTTATCCTCGGCTGTTGGCGCTTGCGGCGTCATCGTTGCAGCGATCGCCGTTTGCGACTCAGGCGGCGCATCCTCAGCACGGGGTGCACCCGTCAGCACTGAATCCATGGCGCTCAAGACATTTTCAAACATGCCCGGCGCCATTTTACGCCCATCCGACTGGCAGCTAGCCAGAGCGCCAAGCGTGATCAACCAAAGGCAACGCACGCACCATCCGCTGCGCCGCGCCCCATCAACCGGGTTCATAATGCCGCGGCCTTCAGGCGCTCGCTCAACTGGAACACGGCCATCGCGTAAAGCCGACTCCGGTTGTAGCGCGTGATGGCATAAAAATTCTGAAAACCAAGCCAGGTTTCTGCCCCAGCCTTACCCTCGTAATGTAAAGGCGCCGCCTTTAACCCCGGCCAGTCAAGCAAGGTTTCATCGAGCGCAATGCCCGCATCGATAAGCTCCTGAGCTGTCAGAGCAGGTTTTAACTGCCGATTGAAAAATTCAATCGGCAGTGCCGCTTTTGACGTCATCGGCGCAAGAATGGGCCCGTTTTTTTGCCAACCGTGAACGGCCAGATAGTTTGCAATGCTGGCGATTGCATCCACCGGCTCATTCCAGATATCGGTAAAGGCATCATCATTAAAGTCAACCGCATACGCCCGATAACTACTGGGAATAAATTGACCATACCCCATCGCGCCCGCATAGGATCCTAGCAGGCCTGTAACGGGCTTTTGTTGCTCACGCGCCAGCAAAAACAGTTCCCGCAATTCTTTCCGGAAGAATCCGGAACGAGGAGGATAATCAAAGGCAAGCGTTGACAGCGCATCGATCACGCGATAACGCCCCTTGTTTCGACCGTAAGACGTCTCAACCCCTAAAATCGCGAGCATAACCCAACGATCAACCCCCCATTCTGCCTCTGCCCGATCAAAGCTGTCTCGATGCTGTTGCTCAAAGGCGATACCCTGTTCGACCCGGGCCTTGGTTAGGAAAATATCTTGGTAAGTTGCCCAGGTCATCACCCGTTCAGCAGGCCTTGAAATGGCATCAATAATTGACTGCTTATAGGTCGCCTCCTCGAAAGCACCGAGGAGCTCGGCGCGTTCAAACCCATCGGTGTCGGTGAGTTCTGAAATAAACGCAAGCACTTCTGGACGGTCAGCGTAATCAGCCTTGAGCGGTGCTGACAATGCGACAAAAAGCGCGGCAAGTACCGCCATGAGGCCAAACTGTTGAGTCATACGAACGCCCATACCCGGTAAATCCTAATTCAAAGTAACGTAATTCGGCGATGGCTATGAATTGACATCATCAAACCAAAACCGGCGAACAGTGTCAGCAAAGCGGTCCCGCCATAGCTGACCAGTGGCAGCGGCACGCCCACTACGGGGAGGATACCCGAGACCATGCCAATATTCACGAAGACATAAACCGAAAAGGTAAAGGTAATACTGCCGCACAGGAGACGACCGAACGTGTCTTGGGCGTTGAGCGACATCATGAGCCCCCTTAAAATAAAAAGACCGTACAGCACAAGCAACGACACAACCCCTAAAAACCCCAACTCTTCAGCGAGCACTGCGATGATAAAATCTGTGCTGCTTTCAGGCAGAAAGTCCAAGTGTGATTGGGTCCCATTCAACAACCCCTTACCACTAAAGCCCCCTGAGCCGATCGCAATTTTTGATTGAATGATGTTCCAGCCGGCCCCCAATGGGTCTCGCTCGGGATCAAACATCGTCAAGATTCTGCCCCGCTGATAGTCTTTAATAACAAACCAAAGGGCCGGCGCCGAGGCCAGCACCAAGGCACTCCCGCGCAGCAAGTAGCGCCAGGGTAGCCCCGCTAAGATTAAAACGAGAAAGCCTGAAGTTGCGATCATCAAACCCGTGCCCAAATCCGGTTGAACGATAATTAGGCCCGCCGGCAGCAACAGCAATAAACAACTCACCACCACCGGTTTGAGCCCTGGCGGCAGGTGCCGGTCATGAAAATACCAGGCTAAAACCATCGGCAGGAAAAGCTTCATCAGCTCAGACGGCTGAAAGTTTACAACCCCAGGCACTCTGAGCCATCGCCGAGAGCCATTCACTTCGGTTCCAAAGGGATAGATGAGGAGCAATAAAATAAGACCCAAACCATACAACAACGGCGCCGCTCTCAGCAAAAAATACGGCGGGATCTGGGCGATCATGACCATTAAGCCAAACCCCAAGCCCAGCCGCACCAACTGCGCCTCAACGACCACCCAGTTGCCATCCGAGGCGCTATGAAGCACGACCAGACCAAAACTCACAATCGATAACAGAATCAGCATGAGCCAAGGATCAAGATTAAACCAAGTAAACTCACCGCGATGATTTCGAAAACTCGGGCCCCCGCCCGGCAGTCGACGGACAAAGTCGCCGCTCATTGACGGCTGACCATCTCGACGTTCGACGCCTGCCGGCCAGCACCCTCCAAGAGATAATAGTCAATAACCTCCCGAGCAACTGGCGCGGCGTATTCACTGCCGCCACCCCCATTTTCAAGCAAAACAGCAAGGGCGATCTTTGGATCCTCGATGGGTGCAAACGCAATAAACCAGGCATGCTTACGCTTTCGTTCTTCAATCATAGCTGCCTCGTAGACCTCACCTTGTTCAATGGCGACCACCTGCGCTGTCCCTGATTTGCCCGCCATTCGGTATTCAATATCTCGACCAATATACGACCAGGCAGTCCCGTTTTCGCCATAAACTTGATTGCCTCGATGAACCACTTTTTCCATACCACCGATAATGGGCGCCCAAACATGTTCCGGTAACTGACCCGCACCCGAGGGTTGAGCACGCGCAAGTGCTTCAAGCGGCTGATTTTGTGCCATTCGCGGCGCAACCCAGCGACCCCGATTCGCCAAAGCCGCAACCGCTGATGCCATCTGCAGCGGTGTGACCAAAATATCACCATGCCCAATTCCAAGATTGACGGTGTCGCCCGGATACCAGGGCAAATTCCGACTGGCGCGCTTCCATGCACGACTCGGCAACAAGCCTGCATCGGCATCAGGCAAATCCAAAACAGAGACTTGTCCAAAGCCAAACTGCTTTAGATCCTGCGAGAGTCGATCGATGCCAAGCCGCACCGCAAGATCATAGAAATAAACATTACAGGACCGATAAAGGGCTTTTTCGATATTGACGTGACCGTGTCCACCGTCATTGGTTTTGGTCCAGTTCCAATCACGATAAAGCCGTTCATTCCCCGGCAGCTGATACCATCCTGGATCCTCGATGCTATCGGACACCGTAATGGTTGAACTCCCTAATGCAATCAGACCGATAAAGGGTTTGAGGGTTGATCCCGGTTGATATTGGCCTTGGATCGCCCGATTGAACAACGGCGCATCGATGGAGGTTCGCAACGCATTGTAGTTCCGGTGAGATATGCCCTGAACAAATAAGTTTGGATCATAAGCAGGACGGCTGAGCAGCGTCAAGATACCGCCGGTTTTCGGGTCAATCGCAACAACCGCTCCGCGCCGACCGTCAAGCGCACGGTCTGCGGCGGCTTGTAGACCGGCATCCAAATACAGAGACAGATTCTGACCATTGATCGGTTTCACGCCATCTAAGACGCGCATCATACGGCCCCGTGCATTAACCTCTACTCGATCATACCCAACCTGACCAAGCAATTCGGTTTCATAAAACCGCTCAACCCCTAACTTCCCAATATGATCTGTTGAGGCATAGGCGGTTGCGTTCAGCGAAACGGTATCCTGATCATTAATCCTGCGAACGGAGCCGACTGCATGAGCCATTAGAGCGCCCTGCGGGTAATTTCGAACCAGTTTGGCTTGCACCGATATACCTGGAAACCGAAATCGATTCGCCTCGAACCGCGCCACCTGTTCATCAGACAGGTCGAACAATACAGGGGCGGATTCAAACCGTCTCGTTGTGCGACCACTGAGTCGACGAAACCGAGCCGTTTCCGCCTCACTCATCTCAAGCACAGACGCTAAGTCGAGGAGCGTGTCCTGCATATTCACGATTTGCTCGGGTATCACCTCAAGATTTCTCGAGGGTCGATTCTCCGCAAGCAAAACGCCCTGACGATCCAGAATCAAACCGCGAACAGGGGGTCGAGCGACAACCTGCACCCTGTTTTTTTCCGAGCGCGCCACAGAGTCTGAGTATTGAACGCTTTGAAGGTACCCCACTCGAAAGATGAGCAGGCTAAAGAGCACAAGCACCACGCCAGCGCCCGTTGCCGCTCGCTCAACATAGATCTGGCTTTCGCTGCGATGATCTTTTAGGGCTAGGGCTTCGCGCATCGTTACTTGTGGTAGGGATGATTTTTCAAGATTGACCAGGCTCGATAGAGCTGTTCAGCCATCATGACCCGAACCATGAAATGCGGGAAGGTCAGTGCCGAAAGGCTCAGCACCCAATCAGCTCGAGCGAGACAATTTTGAGACAACCCATCCGGGCCACCAATCAAGAATTGCACTTTCGGATAGTTTATTAACCAGCCTGCCAATCGGCTTGAAAGGTCTTCTGTCGAAACCTGCCGACCCGACTTATCCAGGGCTACGACAAAACTACCGGCTTTGATTTGCCGCATTAAAATCTGCTCTTCGGCGGCTTGATAATCCGCTGCGCGCCCGCCTTTTATGCGTTTGGCTATATTACATTCGGTCAAGATAAGCGCGCACTCCGGCGGCAGTCTTCTCTGGTACTCATTAAACCCATTCGTCACCCAGTCTGGCGGCTGCTTCCCTGAGGCGATCAGCTCCATTTTCACAACGTGATGTCTTCCTCTGAACGGTTGAAGGAGATGCTCCACAGGCTTTCAAGATCATACTGATCCCGGACCTCCTGCAACATCACGTGCACAATGACATCTGCAAGGTCTACCAAAACCCATGCCCCCTCATCTTCCCCCTCAACCCCCAGGGGCATCTCCCCAGCGTGTTTCGCACTTTCCACGACATTCGCTGCCAACGCCTTGACTTGCCGCGCAGACTGGCCTGTCGCAACCACCATGGTATCGGTAATGTCGGTCTGTTCCCGTACATCGAGCACGGTGATGTCTTGACCCTTTACATCGTCAAGCGCCGAGATTACTAATTGCGTCAATGCATCTGTATTCATCTTTGGTATCCGAGTTGATTAAGAAGCAGCATACAGCTGCTCTTGGAGAATATAAGCGTAGACCCCTGGGTCTAAAAACGCTGAGGGATCGTCTTTATTTTTTATCCGTTTCCGAATCTCGGTTGACGAGACAGGAAGCGCCGTATTATCCACAAAAAACAGCCCGCCGTGCGCTTTTGCCTTCAGCATACCCGCCGTCTCCACTTGATGCGATGTTTCAAGCGCCAGCAGAGGCGGTGCAGACACCTGATCCGTTTCACGACGACAAACGACCAAATGGACATAATCCAGCAGCTGCTGCCAACCCAACCAGCTTGGGAGATTCAGATAGGCATCCATCCCCAAGATGAAATAAAGCCGAGGCGATGACCCTAAACGGCGCCGAAAAATTTGCAACGTCTCCAGCGTAAAGGATCGATCGCCTCGCTTGAGCTCCAAATCATCGACATAGAGTTCAGGGTGTTCCGACACAGCCAAGCGAAGCATAGCTACCCGTTGCTCTGGCGTTGCCATGGTTGAGGACTTGTGAGGCGGTATATTGCTTGGGACACAGCAAACTTTGGCTGACAACAAATCAGATACAACCCTTGCGATTTGGAGGTGTCCGGCATGCACCGGATCAAAAGTACCCCCTAGAATCGCAAGGTCCAAGCGTCCATCATTCATTGACGAATTTGCCCTGTGCCCATTACAACGAATTTCTCGCTGGTTAAACCTTCGAGACCGACTGGGCCCCGCGCATGCAGCTTATCCGTCGAAATGCCGATTTCGGCGCCAAGACCATATTCAAATCCATCGGCAAAACGTGAAGACGCATTGACCATCACCGAACTCGAATCGACCTCTCGCAGGAACTGCTGCGCGGCACTCAATCCCGCGGTAACGATCACGTCCGTATGTTTCGAGCCATATTGATTGATATGCCGAATCGCGTCATCCACACCGTCACAAGTTTTGACTGCAAGGATTGGTGCAAGATACTCGCTAGACCAATCTGATGTCTCGGCAAGCCGAACCTTCTCAGGTGCAGCAAGCCGCGCTCGCGTATCCTCACAGGCTCTAATCTCCACCCCTTCCGCTTGCAGAGCCGACATCAACTCATTCAGAAAGGCCTGAGGTAAGGCCCGATGTAACAACACTGTTTCCAGCGCGTTACAAACAGCATAGCGTTGCGTTTTCCCGTTCAAAACAAGCGATTGCGCCATAGCAAGGTCCGCATCCTCATGGACAAACAGATGACAATTGCCATCTAAATGCTTCAGAATTGGAATCCTGGTTTCGCGGCTAACCCGCTCAATGAGCCCCTTGCCGCCCCTCGGAATAATGAGATCGACCAAGTCATCGAGCCCTAGCAACGCCCCAACGGCTTCCCGATCGGTGGTTTGGATCAACTGAATCCAGCCAGCCTCCATCCCAGCGTCTTCGAGCCCATTTTGAATACATTCAAACAGCGCCCGGTTGGTCGAGATACATTCAGAGCCGCCCCGCAATATCGCAGCATTACCGCTCTTAATACATAAGCCCGCAGCATCGATGGTGACATTGGGACGCGATTCATAAATTATGCCAATAACCCCGATCGGCGTGCGCATCTTGCCAATTTCAAGGCCATTTGGCCTAGCAGAAAGCTGACTAATCTGACCAACAGGATCTTGCAAAGCTTGAATCTGCAACAATCCTTCGCTGATCAAATCGATACCCTCGCGCGTTAGCGCCAGCCGATCTAGACTCGGCGTGTCCAGTCCAGCCGTTTGCGCCCGATCAAGATCTTCGGCGTTGGCCCGCAATAGTGCTTCCGCCGAGGCTTTGATCGCTGCGGCAATTCGGGCAAGGGCGGTATTTTTATCGGCCGTACTGGCTTTACGCGCTGCTGAAGCGGCGCGTTTTGCGCTCTCGCCAATCCGGCGGATATCCTGCTGAATACTCATCTTGTTTCTATCCCGCAAACCTGAAAATTATACTCGCTTACCCCAACTGATTCGATGACCCTCGGCGGCCCTGATTAAGGGCTGCCTGACTCGATCTGCATTTGATCTAAAATTTTCTCTAAGTGGCTCAACCGCGTAACAGGGTCATTAATCTCAAGCATCCGCTGACGAACGGTATTCCTCAAAGGCAACAGTTCCGCCAAACGACCACCCAGGCTCGACAAGGTTTGATAATCAACTTGACTGGCCTTAAATTGAACGGCTGGATGCGCCATCAAATGCTCAAGGACATCGACCAAAGACGCATCTTCCGGACCAGTCGCAATAACAGGCTCGGGCGGCACCATCAGTATTTCGCCAATCAACGCTCGGTTAGGGTTTTCGAAGGTATCTAGTATTTTAAATTTCCCTTCTGCCCGAATCATTAGGGTTAAATGCCCCTGTCCATTCTGATCAAAGTCTTCAATTCGGGTGAGGGTTCCGACGCGTGCAATATTCGGCGCACTTCGACCCAATATCGACGACGCCGACCGGCGGTCCTCAGAAAGCACCACCCCCAATGCCTGGTCATTCTTTGCAACCTGAGCAATGGTGTCCAGATCACGCGACTCAATGATCGGCAACGACAGCACACCCCCGGGGAACAAAACGGCTTGAATTGGGAATAGCGGGAGCGCCCGCGTTTTCATCGCTCGATTCATGACTTAATCAACTTCAAACTCGCTCGCAAGATCCGACACACCGACGTTTTGCATTGCCTACTGAAAACCATCTCCCAAACCGCGAGGACCGAACGGGTCTAAGCCTCGCTAAAACGGAATGTCATCATCAAAGTCATCTGATGGCGGTGGACCAAAATCATCCGCGGCTCGAGACCCGCCTCCTGAACTGGCCTGACCGCTTCCTTGTCCGCTGCTTTGACTTGGACCCGGGCCAGAAGGCCCTTGCCCATTGCCGCCATCCATACCGCCCCGGCCGTCCAACATTTGCATTTCATCGGCAACAATTTCTGTTGTGTAATGTTTTTGTCCATCTCGTTCCCACTCGCGAGTTCGGAGTTCGCCCTCCAAGTAAATTTTGGAACCACGCTTTAGGTATTCGCTGGCAATTTCAGCCAATCGATTAAAAAAGACCACCCGATGCCATTCAGTCCGCTCCTTCTGCTCGCCAGAATCACGATCACGCCAAGCTTTAGAGGTGGCGACGGATACGTTGGTTACCGCACCACCAGACGGTAAATACCGTGTTTCAGGATCTCTGCCCAGATTGCCAACTATAATTACTTTATTGATGCCTCGTGCCATAACGACTCCCTTACTTCGACCAACAATATTTGAACTGCAGAGACTATCGAATACTTTGCAGCGCGCTTTGAATTTTAACCTTGATCAAAGTGATTCAGCGCCTGCAATCGATACCCGACCTTGGTTAAATGGGGTTCCACTGTTTCCCGTAAATCATAACCTCTTCATCGGCTATTGGGCAGAGCGGATTTTGCGCTGTCGTTTACATCGCCCGCGACCGAGGCGAATTTGATCCTCGCTGCAGCACCATTAAAACGCCGGCCCAAAGCATGAGGAGCGCCGCATTAACCGCCAGCAAAGTGGTGATATCCGTCAGAGCAATCAGCACTCCACCGACACTACCACCGGCAAATATCCCTAAAAATTGGCTCGAGGAGTAAAACCCCATCGCAGAGCCTCGCCGCGCGCTGGGCGCAACTTTCGAAACCAGTGCGGGCAGCGTCGCTTCGAGATAATTAAAGCCAACAAAAAAGACCAACACAGCAACCACAAACAATGTGAGCGTTGGGGACCACGCTAAAACGAGAAAGCCAACCAACATCACAGCGATTGCCGGTAGGATCTTGACCAAAATATCAAGTGAACCCCGCCAACGAATGACCAACGGCAACATCAGCAGAAAGGAACCCAGCAATATGCACAAGTAATAAACAGCATGCTCGTCAATGGCGACGCCAAACTGGCTGAGCATGATCGGGATCACTAAAAAGCTCGACATTAGTAAGTAATGATTCATAAAAATACTCAGATTTAACATCTGAAGTTGTAATCGGTACGACACTGCGCCGGCTTCGCTGGCGTCATCGCCCTCAGCAGGATCAACCATTAAATTGCTCGCGCCAGGCAACACCAAGCAAACCAGTAGCAGCGCCAAAGTCCCCGTTAAGGCGGCGAGATAAAATAGCGCTTGCAGGCCGCCATAGGCATAGAGAAGTGGTCCCAGCACGAGGGACCCGCCAAAGGCGAGCCCAATACTGCCCCCCACCATTGCCATCGCGCGCGCCCTATATTCAAAGCGCATGCCGTCCGCGAGCACCGCCAAAAGCACGCCAGCAATCGCGCCTGAGCCTTGTAGCGCTCGACCAACCAACACCCATTCAATTCGTTCTGCCAGCGCCGCAACCAAACTTCCGGCAATAAAAATGCTGAGACCCGCAATTAGCATTGGCTTGCGGCCAAATCGATCGGAGAGATAGCCGTAGGGCACTTGCAGCAAAGCTTGGAACAAGCCATAGATCCCAAGGGTGAGCCCTATCAACATAGGGCCACTGCCATAGAGCTTGCTCGCAGCCAAGGTAAAAACCGGCAAAATGCTGAACAAGCCCAGCATTCGAACGAAGTACAAAAGGCTTACAATGGCCGCCGTCGTTCGTTCTGATGTGTTCATGGATCTCACTTAAGGACAATCTGATCTTTGCGAAATGACGTTCAAACCCTTAGTATCGCTACCA
>MDSX01023448.1_pt1 | contig 14101 bp, 7 predicted proteins | sample 811141 | NCBI WGS metagenome assembly MDSX01 (sample SAMN05326642, study PRJNA326480) | marine metagenome | isolation source: seawater | place: Atlantic Ocean: South East | collected 2010
GGAGACCATGTCGCAGGAACAATAATGGGGGCAGGTAATTTAGATCCTGACGGCGAAGGCCAGGCTCCTGGAGCGAAATTAGTTTATTATGATTACCCGGACAACCTAAATGATATTGACACTGATTACGGGCTTTACGGAATTCGAGTCACGGCTTCTTCCTACTCCAATGGTTGTAATGCAGGATACACGTCCTTTACCCGCCGTGTTGATTTAGATGCTATTCAGCATCCAAGTTTAACTCACGTATTCTCAGCTGGAAACAACGGGAGTTCAAACTGTAATTACGGAGCCGGTTCAGGATGGGGAAATATCACTGGAGGTCACAAGCAAGGTAAAAATGTAATAGCAACCGCAAATGTTACTGGATCTGATATTATTGCAGGATCAAGTAGTAGAGGCCCTGCCCATGACGGCAGAATTAAGCCTGATATTGCAGCTTTAGGAACCAGTGTGTTTTCCTGCTTAGCTCCTAACGATTATAGGTCAATTACAGGTACCTCAATGGCATGCCCAGGTATCGCAGGTGTTTTAGCTCAATTATATGACGCTTACAGACAAAACAATAACGGAGCAGATCCAGAAGGTGGATTGATGAGAGCCCTGCTAACAAATAATGCGGATGATCTGGGTAATCCAGGGCCAGATTTTAAATTTGGTTATGGAAGAGTAAACGGGCTCAGAGCGGCGAAAGCAATTGAGATGAATTGGTTCATCAAGGACACAATAACTCAAAATGAAACGGACACGATAGATATTCCAGTTCCTTTTGGTGCTCAGGAACTACGCATCATGGTTCATTGGACAGACCCTCAAGCCACAGTGAATGCCGGAAGGGCGCTCGTCAACGACTTAAATGCCACATTAAAACTTGATGCCTCCTCATGGCTTCCTTGGGTTCTTAATCCAACTCCAAATTCAACTGCATTGAATTCCAATGCAGTTCGCGCGGTTGATAGTCTCAATAACTCAGAACAATTTACCCTTGATCAACCTAATAACGGGACATATAAACTTTTAGTTAATGGTAGCTCAATTCCATCTGGACCCCAGGGTTATTGGGTTACATGGACAATTGTAAATAATGAAGTGGAACTAACTTATCCCATTGGTGGAGAAGTTTTACCCCCACTAACAACAATTCCATTGAGATGGGATGCTCCAAATGGAACTGGTAATTTTAGCCTAGAATTCAGCTCCAACGGAGGAAATTCCTTTACGCAGTTTGCAACGGCCCCTTCATCGAGTCGACAATCTACTTTTCAAACTCCAAATGGAGTTGGGGATAGCCTAGTTTTTAGAATCTCGAGGGGTGGTGCCACCGACCTAACAGATGCCCCCATCGGTCTAGTAGGTTACCCTGCCAACCTTCAACTAAATTGGGCTTGCCCTGATTCGTTTAATGTGAGTTGGAATTCAGTTTCTAGTGCTTCTGGCTACGTGGTATATATTCTCGGGCAAGAATACATGGATCCTATCGATACAACTACAAGTAATTCTTACACATTCTACAATGTAAATCCTTCAAATACAATTTGGTGGAGTGTCGCAGCATTAACTCCTGGAGGAAGAGTAGGAAAAAGAGCTGTAGCTGTTGAAAAAACCCCAGGCCTTCAAGGTTGCCTGCTTACAAACGATGTTAAAATCTCATCTATTTTAAGTCCTTCAAACAGTATTCCAGATTGTCAAAACACTGGAAATTTACCTGTGTCTATTTTAATGGAAAATGGAGGTTTAGATTCGGTTTTTACCGTTCCAATGGCATATCAGTTTGGCAGTAATGCAATTATCAGAGATACCGCTTATGTAAGCTTAGCCTCAACAAACACTCATGTATTTACATTCGGCACATCCATTAACGCAAATACCCTAGGATCTTACTCGGTAAAAGTATGGGCAGAGTCTTTAGTAGATCAAAACCGATGGAATGATACGTTAATTTCACTTTTTGATGTTGTTCAGTCTGACTCAACATACGCTATGCCATACAGTCAGAATTTTGATAATTTCTCAACTTGTGGAACTAGTAATAATTGCGCAGGCACAATTTGTAATCTTTCTGGGCATATGACTAATTGGGTTAATGGTACTCAAGATGATATCGATTGGAGAACGAATTCAGGAGGAACACCCTCGTCAGGAACAGGACCATCGTCTGGACATACCGGAGGGCCGGGAAATGATAAGTATTTATACCTCGAAGCCTCGTCTTGTTATGAGAACACTGCAATTCTCACAACACCCTGCATTGACATGTCTCAAACAATAATTCCAGAGTTAGAATTTTGGTCACATATGTCTGGTAATTCCACTGGAGAATTGCATATTGATGTTTTAAGTCAGGGGCAATGGTACAATGATTACGCACCAGTAATTAACACAGTGGCGGGATCCAATTGGACCCAACAAAATGTGTCACTTGTCGCATTTGCAGGAAATGTCATAGTTATTAGGTTTCGAGGCAAAACAGGAACAGCTTTTTCCAGTGATATAGCAATAGATGATATATCTATTTCAGAGGTTACTAATGCGCCATCGGCGAATTTTAGTATCAGTAATACTCTACCCTGTTTAAATCAAACAATAGACTTAATTGATAATAGTCTAAATAGTCCCAATCAATGGCTGTGGAATATCACCCCGAACTCCGGATATTCCTTTATGAATGGAACAGATTCAACGAGTCAATACCCTAAAATCGCATTTAATACTTTCGGAACCTATGCTATCAGTCTAAGCGCAAGTAATAATTTTGGATCAGATAGCTCAAGCTCTTCTTCCGTAATTGTTAACGGTGGATCATTGTTACCCTTTAACCAGGGCTTTAGTAGCTTTTTACCTTTAGGCTGGGAAATTGAAAATCCAGATAATTCAACAACGTGGGATCAGAAAAACGCAATTGGAAGTAACGGTCAAAATAATTCGGTAGCATACATTTCAAATGTTAATTATAATGCTCCGTTGCAAGAAGATTATCTAATAACCCCAGGCATCGACCTTACAGGAACAAATCAACCCGTTCTTATTTTTGATGTTGCCTATGCGGAATACAACTCAAATTATTCTGATGGGCTGAGGGTTGATGTTTCTTCAAATTGTGGAAGCTCATGGGTTGGTTCTGGCTATCTGAAATCGGGTAATGTGCTTGCAACCGTACCTTCCCAGACTGGAACATTTGTCCCAAATAGCTCAGGCCAGTGGCGTGAAGACACGATTTTTCTCTCAACTGGATTCTCTGGACCGAGTATTAAGTTCAGATTTTCTGCTATCAATGGATATGGAAATAATCTTCACATAGATAATGTTAGAGTTTATGATCTGGGAGCCAGTAGCCCAAATGCAGTTATTAATAGCTCGATATCCAGTACCACATGTATGAATGATACTGTTGTTTTTCAAGCTGTAAATCCAGGAACAGCAATTGCCTCTTGGGATTTTGGCCCAGGCTCCATACCAAGCAGTGCAAATGGAGTTGGACCCCATTCTGTTATTTACTTCTCAAGCGGTTCTAAATCCGCCACTCTTTCCCTAACAAACTCCGGTGGAACAGATATCGATACGCTATCATTCAATATAAATCAACCAGTTTCGGCAGGATTTTCATACGGTATTAATGGGCAAACTGCAAGTTTTTCAGATAATTCGAGTGGATCGCCAACTCAATGGAATTGGAACTTTGGTGACGGGGCCAACAGTAGCCTTCAAAACCCAACACACTCCTACCCAGCGAGTGGTGGGTCTTACAACGTCTCCCTATCCTCATATAATTATTGTGGCTGGGATTCCACCGAAGTATTACTTCAAATATCTGGAGTTGGAATTGATCAGGCTATGCAAACAGAATGGTCTTTATTACCAAACCCGAGTCAAGAGATAATTAAACTCATTGGCCCGAAAGACAATGAAATTGAAAATATAGAAGTCATTGATGCTCTAGGCAGGACTGTATTTAGCGGCAATTTATCCTCAGATAAAAACCTGAATATTAAAACACTTGCGTCAGGTCAATATTTAATGAGAATATCGGCAAAAGGAACACGTAGAGTGATTCCTTTCATCAAGAACTAATAATAGAGTTAAAATTGAATATTTTAAATACTATGAAAAGTCAAACTGATCTTTTTATTTCATAAAGATATTCTCTCTGATTATCATTAAGGAGATTTGTGGTGCCTCTGAATTCAAAGCCTAATCTCCCAAGAAGTTTTTGTGATTCATGGTTTTCTATGGATGTAATGGCTTTAAGCTCCTGAATTCGAAATTCATCAAATGCAACATTTACTAATTGCCGAGATGCCTCATAAGCATATCCAAAACCTTCATACTCAGGTAAAAGTCCAAAACCCAGATCAACTCCATCAATACCCTCTCTATGGTAAAGTCCACAAATTCCAATTTTCTTTTCATTTTTCTTAGTGATCATTGAATAATTCGAGTATCCTACTGAGTGTAATTGTGGAAGTATCCTGTTTTGGATATATTCTTTTGCATCATGAATAGAATTTATTTTTCTGTCTCCAACATATCTTATGAACTTTGGGGAATTCATTATTAAATAAATTAAATCAGCATCTTCCTCTCTAGTAGGCTTTATGAATAGTCTACCGGTCTCAAATTCTTTATAAATTTCCTCTGACTTTAATTTATTCACGGTTTGAATATAAGTAAATTCTTTTTCTATATCTTACTTATACTCTTTTTTCGAGCTTAGGTATAACATTGTGGTCATGAGTACGCCGTTTAATAATATGATTTCAAATCCAAAAGTGTAGTTCCAATATATCGGGGATGCCCAACTTATGACATAAGTTAAAATCGGACTCAATAATGCGGCTATAGGAATCATGAACTCATTTTGAATATTAGACTTTGAGAAAATACCGAAAGCGAAAAGCCCAAGTAAAGGGCCATAAGTATATCCCGCCGCGGTAAAAATATTTTTTATTATCGATGCATCAACGAATGGCCGAGCAAGAATAATTAAAAGTGCAATTGCCAAAGTCATCCCTATATGAACTCTCTTTCTAATGAGTACGGCTCTTGACTCTTTCATTTTTTCTACGCCCAAAATGTCTACGCAAAAGGATGTAGTGAGAGATGTAAGTGCTGAATCTGCTGATGAATATGCCGCAGCTATTAAACCAATAAAAAACAAAAACCCTACGATCAAAGGAATCCCTGAATAATTCGCAACTGCAGGAAATAATTGATCCCCATGCGCATCGATTCCCTCTTGACGAGCATATACTAACAAAAGTATCCCTAAGGATAAAAAAAGTATATTAACAAAAATAAGGACCCCCGAGAGAGTCATCATATTGAGCTGCGCCTCCTTTAGGTTTCTACAGGTCAAATTCTTTTGCATCATATCTTGATCCAAACCTGTCATGGCCAAGGTTATAAATACTCCACCTAAAAATTGTTTCCAGAAATTTCTACCATCTCTTGCATCTGGGAAAAACCACTGTGATTCTTCCTGAGAAAATATGGTAGTCAAAATTCCATCAGAATGATCTAAAGATTGGTGAACATAATAAATTGTAAGACAAACAGCTCCAAGCATGGCCAAAGTTTGGAGAGTATCTGTGAAAATAACGGTCCGTATCCCACCTCGATTTGTATAAATCCAAATTAATGACAATGTTATTATCACCGTCCAGATAAAACTGACTCCAAGTTGATCAAATACTAAAGACTGAAGAATTGCTGCAACTAAATAAAGACGAAAAGAAGCCCCTAACCATCGGGATAAAATAAAAAATATTGCCCCCGTTCTATGTGCCATTTTTCCATACCTCCGAGATAAAAAACCATAGATTGTAGTCGAATTATATCGATAATATATTGGCAATAAAATAAAAGCAATGCACAAATAGCCTATTACATATCCTAATACCATTTGAATATAAGCCATACCTGAAGATTCGACCCATCCAGGAACTGAAATAAAGGTCACTCCACTTAACGAGGCGCCAATCATCCCGAAACTTACAAGCCACCATGGAGATTGACGATTTCCTGTAAAGAAAGTAGTATTATCTCCTCTTTTTGTACTTGCTTTTGCAACGATGAGAAGCAAAGCAAAATAGCCAGCCATAAGAAGTAAAATGTATTCAGGTTTCATGCCTGTAAAGATGGCTTACTTTTGTGATAATGGAACTTCCTTCGAAAACAATGGAACGAGCAGTTAGAGAATTGTCGCGACTACCAGGAATTGGCAGACGTTCGGCTCTTCGATTAATTCTTTATCTTATTCGGCAAGGCAATGATAGAATGGAAAATCTTGCATCATCTATTCAAGATTTAGGGAAAAATACTCAATTTTGTGAAAATTGTCATAGCATAAGCGATAGTCCAAAATGCTCAATTTGTAGTGACCCAAAACGTGATGATAAGTCTATTTGCGTTGTCGAGGATATTCGAGATGTTTTAGCATTAGAAAAAACAAATGCATTTAGAGGGAAATACCATGTCTTGGGTGGTCTAATTTCGCCAATGGACGGGCTTGGGCCCAGTGATCTTACAATTGAAGAATTGGTGAACAGGATCAAAAGCAATAATGCTGATGAAGTAATAATGGCATTAAGCGCGACCATGGAAGGAGACACTACTGCCTTCTATATATATCGACAAATCGGTGATTCACCTTTAAAACTAACGTCTATTGCAAGGGGTCTGCCCATTGGTGACTCTCTCGAATATGCTGATGAAATTACATTAAGTAAATCCCTACAGCAGAGAGTTCTTTTTGAATCTACCCTTAGTAATTAAGATTATGGATTTATCCGTTATAATAGTTAGTTATAATGTTAAAGCATATCTTGATCAATGTTTAAAATCTGTAATTCGAGCATCCAAAAATATTGATGTGGAAATTATTGTTGTAGATAATTTTTCAAAAGATGATAGCGTTAAACATATAAAATCAAATTTCCCCTCCGTTCATTTAATTCAAAATAAATCAAATTTAGGTTTCGGGTCCGCGAATAATATCGGTGTAAAAGAAGCAAAAGGCAATTATATTCTGTTTCTAAATCCCGATACTATTGTAGGAGAGGATAATTTTGAACTCGCCTTGAAAGAATTTCGTGATTTCCCAAATTTAGGTTCCTTGGGATGCAGAATGATTGATGGAAAAGGAAATTTTCTTCCGGAATCTAAAAGGGGTTTCCCTACACCATGGGTTGCTTTTTATCGAATCATTGGTCTTGCAAAACTTTTTCCTAAAAGTAAAAAATGGGCAGGCTATTATCTTGGAAATATTAATGAAGATGACAATGCTCAGTCTCAAATTCACTGTGGTGCTTGGATGATGCTTTCTAAAGAAGCTCTAAATAAAAGTCATGGCTTTGACGAGACTTTTTTCATGTACGGAGAAGATATTGATTTATCATACCGAATAATGGAATTAGGATATGAAAACCGGTATTTTGCAACGAGCCCAGTCATCCACTTTAAGGGCGAAAGTACCAAGCATTCATCATGGTCATATGTGAAAAATTTTCATCAATCGATGGATATATTTTTCAAAAAGCACTTGAAAACCAATGTGCGTTCATACAGTTTTTTGATACGTTTAGGAATATACAGCAAAGCATCATCTGAAATTATAAAGAGGTACCTTTTTACCGCACTACCAATTTTGCTCACATTCATAATTGGTTTTTTTCTTGCAAATGAATTTATAAGTTTCTGGGAAAGTAACTACAGATACACGAACGGAGGCCACTATCCTTCCATATTTAGAAATCGATTACTCCCAGCATACCTTTCTCTTTGGGTCGGCAGCATGATTATCAATGGGGCATACTCGAATAATGCATCTATTATTCGCTATTTCACAGGCTTTATAACCTCAACATCGGTGTTACTAATTTTTTACTCTCTTTTACCATCGGATTTACGATTCTCAAGAATATTAATTCTGATTTCATGCCTGATATTTTTCATAACTTTCTTATTAATTAAATTCCTATTGCATATTAATTCTAGTAACCGTCTTCCTGGAATTTCTCAAAATACTGTAGCCCATGTAAATAGAGATAGTTCTGATCCAATTGACCATGTGACGAATTATGATATTTCGATAGATGACTTACTAAGTCAAAAAGATGCTCTACAATTCTCAGAAATTCATTTTTATCCTGAAAAAATTAATCTTAAAAAGATCATTAAAGCAATGATTTTTTTAAGAAATAATAATTTAAAATATCGTTTTAAATATGCATCATGGACTTTAGGCAGTGACGATTATCACACCTCATCAGACCTATCCATAGCCGCTTTATCCAGACCAGAAATAAAGAGAACAAAAAATATTTTGAACATATTAATTACAGTTATTGCAATAATTGGAATTCCAATTTTTATATGTACCCATAAAGGGCGTTTCATTATAAAAAGCTTGCCAGAAATTATTTTGCTAAAAAAAATATGGGTTGGATATATTTCAAAAAAACCTATTGGTTTGCCAACGCTTAGAGATGGTGTCTTTTGTCACTCTGGTCAATTAACAAATTCTAACTTGATTGAATTTGCTGATATAAGGTATGCTCACCATTGGAGACCTGAATTTGATATTTACGCGTTCTTTAACAGCCCCATTTGAACTAAATTTGTAAAAGAAATTTTTTTAAGATGTTTGAATTAACTATGCCCAAGATGGGCGAATCTGTAGCAGAAGCCACCATTACTGAATGGTTAAAACAAGAAGGAGATAACATTTCTATGGATGAATCGGTATTGACTATCGCAACTGACAAAGTCGATAGCGATCTACCTAGTCCGGTATCTGGAATATTATCAAAAATTTTGTTTCAAGTAAATGATGTGATTCAAGTTGGTCAGGTAATCGCCCATATATCAACGGACACAGAGGAAAATAATGATTTAACTAGTTCTAAACCTGAACCGGAATCAGGAAACACCAAGCCAATTGAAAATACTCAAATAGAAAATAAAAAAATTAACGAAAAAGTTCCATTTGTTCCTTCTGAATCAACTGTCTCGGATAGTTCAAAAATTTCAAGAGAAAGTGCAGGGCGATTCTACAGTCCACTCGTAAGAAGCATTGCGAAAGAAGAAGGATTATCTCAAGAGGTGTTGGATAGCATCCCAGGAACAGGAAATGAGGGTCGATTAACAAAACAGGATTTAATATTATTTCTCAATAGGGATGATTCTCAAACTAATGCCGTTGAGGAAACAAAACCATCTCCCTCCATGTCTCTCGAAGCCGAACCTGAAAAAGTTGATAATAGTTTTTCGACTCAAAGTATCTCTGGAAACGACCATGGTGATATCGTGGAAATGGATCGAATGCGAAAGCTCATTGCAGATCACATGGTAATGAGTAAAAGAGTATCTCCTCACGTGACTTCATTTGTGGAAGCTGATGTCACAAGCATTGTAATATGGAGAAAAAAGATAAAAAGTGGGTTTGAAAAGCGTGAAAATAATCGACTCACATTCACTCCAATATTCCTAGAAGCCGTAGTGCGGGCAATAAAAGACTTCCCGAATATCAATGTTAGTGTAGATGGAAATAAGATTATTTCGCATAAATCAATAAACCTTGGAATGGCAACTGCACTTCCAAATGGTAACCTTATCGTTCCTGTAATTAAAAATGCAGATAGATTTAGCTTGTCTGGTTTAGCTAAAGAAGTGAATGAGCTCGCACAAAATGCCCGTGAAAACAAATTGAAACCAGATGATATTTCCGGTGGAACTTATACGGTAACAAATGTTGGAACGTTTGGAAATGTTATGGGGACTCCTATTATTAATCAACCGCAGGTTGCGATTTTGGCATTGGGTGCAATCCGAAAAATTCCAGCAGTAATTGAGACTCCGGAAGGAGATGTTATTGCAATTCGTCATAAGATGTTCCTATCGCATTCTTATGATCACAGAGTTGTTGATGGTGCCCTAGGTGGTATGTTTATTAAAAGAGTTGCTGAATATCTTGAGAATTGGAACATCGATCGTGAAATATGATCAAGCTGAATAGACCACTTTGTGTTTTTGATCTAGAAACAACAGGAATTAACGTGATTCACGATCGAATTGTAGAGATATGCATAATAAAAGTTAATCTAGATAATTCTGAAATAACAAAAGTTTGGAGGATCAATCCCACAGTACCCATTCCTTCAAAAACAACAGAAATTCATGGCATTACAGATGAGATGGTCAGAGACTGTCCAACTTTTAAGGACGTGGCTAAAGAAATATCTTTATTCATTCAACACTCAGACCTTGCTGGTTTCAACAGTAATAAATTTGATATCCCGCTTCTTGCTGAAGAATTTTTGAGAGCAGGTATTGAAGTTGATATGCATAAAGTAAACGCCGTTGACGTTCAAAATATTTTCCATAAAAAAGAAAGAAGAGACCTGAGTGCTGCACTACAATTTTATTGTAACAAGGAACTGAAAAATGCACATAATGCAGAAGCAGATGTGAGAGCCACTTTAGATGTTCTCAAGGCTCAAGTTTCGCGGTATCCCGATTTACCCGATGACATCTATGGTTTATCAGAATTTAGTAGAAGAAACAAAGCCGCGGATTTCGCCGGTTTCATAACATTTAATGAGCAAAATGAAGAACAGTTTTCTTTTGGAAAATATAAACACCAAACAGTAGCTTCGGTTCTAAAAAAAGATCCAGGGTATTATTCTTGGATACAAAATGCAGATTTTCCACTTTTTACAAAAAAGATATTGACATCTATAAGATTAAAACAGAAATGAAAATAATTTGTGTTGGAAGAAATTATGCTAATCACGCAAATGAATTAGGTAATTCTATTCCGAAAGAACCTGTTATTTTCTGTAAACCAGACTCCGCAATACTGCAACCGAGAAATCCCTTTGTTATTCCACCGTGGACTCAAGAAGTTCATCACGAACTTGAACTAATTATACGAATCGGAAAAGTGGGCAAGTACATAGGATTGAAGCATGCCCTAAGCTATATTGACTCCATTTCTGTAGGAATAGATTTCACAGCACGAGATATTCAAAGCAAACTCAAAAATGCAGGTCTGCCCTGGGAAAAAGCAAAAGGCTTCGATGGTTCCGCTGCTATCGGAGAATGGATCAAAGGAGCACCAGATAAAAAAAATTACGAAATACAATTGCTAAAAAATAATAATTTGGTTCAAAAAGGTAACTCCAGAGATTTTATCTTCTCATTCGAGGAATTAATTTGCCACATTAGTCAATTTTTCACGCTTAAATCAGGAGATATAATTTTCACAGGAACTCCTTCAGGAGTGGCCTCTGTAGAGGCAGGTGATGAACTAATTTGTAAATTAGATGGTAATAGCTTACTCTCGCTGAGTATACGCTGATGAATGAAGGGCTTAAAATTGTATATTTGAGGATAAGAGATAAGCTTATTCACCGAAGAAAAGTTATGAGAGACTGTTACCATTTTTTATTAATCTTAGTATTTTCATTTTTTTCTCTATCAGTACTTGCGCAAACAAGCCCGATAACTGTTGTATTTGAGGAAAAATTTGACCCCCCTTCTGGACCTGATTCAGTAACAACCTTTAACACTTCTTCGGGAACAACAATACCATATTGGAATGACACTTCAGCATTCTCTATTTCAACCCCAAACTCGTACCATGCCAAAGTTGTTCCTTTCGACTCGGTTATTTTCCAAACAGATACATTCTCAACAGTTGGGAATGTTTTTGTAAGCTTGAGCTTTGCTCAGATTTGTAAAATTCACTTTGGGCAACATGCTTACATAAGGGTCTCAAATGACAACGGCGCCTCATGGACACGCCTAAACGGAACTCATTACAGCGGAACATCACCCACATACGGGACTACTGGATATTTCAATGAATTATCTTATGCCAACCCAAATGGAACCCCGTATTGGGGAGGTCTTACCACAGCGGGTACAGGAACTGCACCATCTCCATCCTGGTGGGTCGGTGAAAATTTTGATATTTCAAGTATCATAGGTAATGGACCAAGTGGGTCTGCGAATGGTTATCAAAATTGCTTGATTCAATTTATCCTAGAATATAGAAGCCCATTTGGAACTGCAGACCCTGCTGGATGGTTCGTTGATAACCTCAAAGTCAAGGCCGCTCCTTGCGAGTTAGTTCCTCCAACAATTGATTTCAACTTGAATCCTAAAAGGGAACCTATCGGTCCCAGATATCAGAGTAACCAAGAAATACGATTAAAAGCCAGAGACCTTGGGTCAGGTATTGACTCGGTCGTGCTTTTCCATCGATTAAATAATGGTCCATGGGATACTATCCAAATGGCAAGTAGCATCAGCACTGCATGTCCTGACTCAGCAGAGTACTTTCATACCTTGACAAATTTTATTGTCGGGGATTCTGTCGATTGGTATGTGGAAGTCTTCGACTGCACAGCTTGCTTAAATATGGACAGAGCTCCTTCCTTGAATTCAGGAGTTCCTTACAATACATTCTGGATTGATCCCTCTCCTCCGGCTATTTGTGGAGTGACGACACCAAATAGTTTTCCATACCTCGTTACTAATTTCCCTTGGGTAGAGAATTTTTCATCTATTGACTGGATTCAAGGAGCAGGAGTTGGAGGCACGGGCACCTCGCACAGGGGTATTTTCCCTCAGGGAAATCCGCCGTCTGGAAAGAATTGGCAGGTGTCTCCAAATACGAGCTCAACTGGATTTGCGTGGTCCGTAAGAGTGGGGCAAACGGGAACACCCAACACGGGACCTTTGAGTGATCATACCACAGGATCAGGAAAATACCTTTACACCGAAGCATCTCAGGGAAATACAAACAATAACACAACACTAATTACTCCTTGTATAAAACTTACTGGTTTGAACCATGCGGTGCTGGAATTTTGGTATCACAAATTCGGTCAGAATATGGGGAACATGCGTGTTGATATTGATACTGGGACGGCAGCTCCGTCATGGGTTAATGCAATAGCTATGATTCCAGGACAATTTCAGACCAGTCAGAATCAGCCTTGGGAAAAAACATTAGTAAACCTTGACCCTTATCTAGGGAAAATAATTAGAGTCAGGTTTCTTGGAAATAAGAATAATACATCTAACAACGATCAAGGAGATATGGCCCTTGACGATATCAGTGTGTATGAACCAGATCCTGCAGATATTGAAATGCTTGCATTGTACAAACCTCAAAACGGTTTTTGTCAATATACCTCTAATGAGGATGTTAGAGTCCATATTAGGTCCGAAGGGTTTTTTCCAATTGATACAATTCCATTGGCCTACTCGGTGACAGACTTGACATCAAATACCACGAATATATTCAGAGATACCTTATACCAGACAATGGGTCTTGGGGATACAGCCTCATACACTTTCATCCCAAAAGCGAATATGAGCGCTTTCACGAATTATGATATCTATGCGTGGTCAGAAGTTCAAGGTGATCCCAACTCAAGCAATGATAGTATAGGTCCGATTTTCATTGAACATAAAACACCGATAAATCAATTTCCACACATTCAAGATTTTGATGGAGCTGGATGGTCTCCAGGTAATGGTACAGCAGCAAATCCAGGAACTTTCAATACGCAAGATTGGGAGGCTCTTCCCGCTTCCAACTCATCAAATTATGCTTTCATGATTGGGAATGACTTGACGTCCACTTTTTCAACTGGACCAAGATGGTCTCGAAAAAGGAAAGGTAATTACCTATACGCTGAAGGAACTTATGGAAATAATGGACCAGCAGCTCTATTTAGCACAACAAAATGTGTTGACCTTTCGTCATTAACAAATCCAGTTTTAACCTTTTGGTATCATATGTACGGATCAGATATAAATCTCCTAAACGTTCAGGTTATTCCAAACGGAAGTAACTCATGGCAGACAGTTGCCGGTGCTCCGATAATAAGTCAACAGCAAACTAAAGAAGTTGATGATTGGAAATTTAAAATTGTTGATCTTGGACCATATGCCGGAGATGTCGTAAATATTAGAATTCTAGCAAGAAAAGTTGGATCTGGACAAATGGCAGATATCGCTATGGACGACATCATTATTTATGATAGACCTGCGTCAGATGTTGGGGTCAGCATTGTCAAATCTCCTTTGA
>MDSX01026960.1_pt1 | contig 14100 bp, 7 predicted proteins | sample 811141 | NCBI WGS metagenome assembly MDSX01 (sample SAMN05326642, study PRJNA326480) | marine metagenome | isolation source: seawater | place: Atlantic Ocean: South East | collected 2010
ATTATAATTTAATCAATGGTCTATGCTCTGCTAATTGCTGTATATATTATACCACTAAAGGCTTTATTATCTTCTGCTTTTACCGGTCTATGTATAAATATTTTATCCGAAAACGTTTGGCCTTATAATGAATGACAGGTAAACCCATGCTACAATTTAAAATTGGAACTTTCAAATGGTTTTTCATATAAAATTTATCCTGTATAATACTTTATTTTGTTCTTTGTAAATGTTTTAGTAACTCTATATTTATTCATATGTTTATATTAATCAGTAATTAAATTAGTTTACTTAATTGTTGAAACAATTTATATATCATTAACTTTATATTAATAATTATTAGTATTTCGTAATCTTCTATATAACATTTAATATAATTATAATTCTATTTCAATGGATGTAAGTATATTTTTTTTATCTCTCATAAAATTTCTTATAATTTTTTTTAATTTTTGTAGGTCCTAACAATCCTTAGCTCTGTAATCTATTTGATAATCATTATCAGTATAAACAATATCATAATGGGTGGGATTAAATGCATCTGTTTAGTTTATGAATAATTATAATTCATCACCTAATACAAATATACGAGAATACGGAAACAGTTATTTAATATTAAAATAAGCATCTTTTGGTAATAATGATATCTCATCTATTATAATATTAGTAGGAAATATTTATAATTTTTACGCTGGTATCATTACATCAGTTAGCATATGGTATGTATAACATTGATTATGGTTGACTAAATCACCTCTCCAGTTTTTAATTTGCTTTTAACTATCAACCAACTAATTTGTTAATGTAGTATAAATCATATTAATATATCCAATATCATTCTATAATTTATACGTCTTGCCCATTCCACCCGGAGCATTATGTAATTCATATTGATAATATTTTTATTGTTTTCCAATGATATCGTGCTTAAATCCGTTTGTATTAATCCCAGATAGGTAAAATCCCGTATTACAATCCTATTTACATATATCATAAATTCTATAATTCATTGGCTTTTCCCTTACATATGGTAATAATTTAAACTCATGATCTTAATAATATATATCATCACCTACAACCATATGAATTTTAGATTTATCCATTTGTTATATTTATAACATTATATTCAATGTTTAATATTATAAAATCTACGCATATATATGTTTATATGATTAAAATTTGGTATCATTTGTTTTATACTACTAATACAATATATAATTATTATTTTATGATGAATATAATTTACAATCGAATTCTTCTGCGGATTTCATTATCATTCTAATAAATTTATCATCATGCGTATGGATCTATTAGGTTGATACCCTGGGGCCATCATTTTTATTAATAGAACATTACATAAAGTATGGTTTCTTTCCATTATATGAAATAAAATCTTAATCCTTATATGTGATTGGTCTCGAGTATTTACCATACATACCGCATACAGGAGTAATTTATACACCAATATTATATAAAAATTTAATTATAGGAGAGCTACATTTATATAATTTATCATCATCAAAAACATAACTATTATATTCCTATTGTATAAATTATTAATAGAATCTATTTTCATCATTAAACTATAACTTTACAATGTATAATCCATTATATTATATACAAAATTAAACATCATTTACATAACGGATATCTGTGTAATAACCAAAACCCATTCTATATTATTATTCAATATTTTAATGTTATGTATACCCACGGATAATATCTATATGTTTAAGTGTATCATATTAAATACTATCATTAACCATTATTTTTTCAGGTACTTATATAAATTATTCAATGAATGCTGACTACTATAATGTTATATTGATAGACAGATCTTTTTATTCAAAATTTAATCTATTAATACATTGTTTTAATTAATTATATTCATTCTAAACAAATGTAATATGACCTTATTTAATTTATACGATCTAATCATTCTACATTTTAAAAGTGAATGTTTCTTATCGTCGGTTCATTTATTAATATTTTTCATTAATTTATTATGTAGTTAGTTCTAAAACACCACCATTTTCAATTTGTAAATATTCTACATGATTATATGATACATTGGTAAAGATAAACTTATCATTTGCTGTTTATGCCCCATCCGGTAAATAATCATGTTTTTATTATATTATAGGGTTATTAATTATAATATGAATTTTACAACTATTTACTAATTATTATATTAATTATTATGTAGCACCCTATATTTTAAATTCATTCGATAACTTATTAATTTTATTAAGAATCGTTGTTATTCTACGCTATGTATCATATGATGCCGTATTTGATTGTTTTTAAATGAAAAACTCATTGATTGGATCTAATAAACAATTTACATTATTACTATATCTATATACTTATATTTCATCAAATTCTTTATCAAAATCATCATATTCATAATCCTCAATTTAATCGATTTAATATTACGTATCCTAATCATATTGGAACCCAACCTTTAAATCATTCATAAATTATGTTATATTTTCATATTTAATAATCTACCCACTGGCTAATCTAACAACCTATCCAACCTTAAATCGTTGTTCTATTAAATCTTTCATATTCTATCCTTTAACTAATACATTTTCAGCTACAACAGCCCGGCTATCCAAAAAATCTTATAAATCTTATTTAGTTGATGTTCTATATGTTAATCCATGGTTTGGATAACTTTATTTAATCGTATTCCATAATTCATATCTTTTCATTTTATATATGTAATAATTATTTTTAAATTTATATAAATACTTTTTTTAAAGAAAAAAACTTAACTTTTATTCTAATAATTTATATACAGTACCGCGGCCAAGTATAATATAATAGTATAAAAAAAAATATATTATTAATTCATACATAATTGCATTTTGGGAGTTGATTAAATAATAATCTTGTTCGTTTTAAATCTGGCATTTGATCTTTTTTATTAGTTAATTGTTTTAAATATGATGCTCTACCTTATCTATAATTATAATTCTTTTTAACAATAGATAATTTTTATAATTGTTTATTTATATCATCATTTGCTTAGTCTGATAATTTTTATTAATTCATTAGTTGAAATCTTAATTAGTGTAATTCTTATACTTGTTTATTAATTTAATCTATATTTATCATTTTAATATATACAAATACTCTTTTTAAATAAAATAATATAATCAGTGTTTTTTGCTTTTATCAGTTTGATGTTTAAATTTATATAAATATGTAATTAGGAATACATTTTCATCAATTTTTGTTTCAATAATTTGTAGCTCATTATCATAAATTTTTGGTGATAGTTAATACATATAGCAGTTTAAATCTTCATAAATATTACTATCCTAATCATGATAAATATTATGTTTATTTAGATAATCGTGTACTTAATCCTTATTCATATTTCTAAATTCATACCCGGCTAACAACATCACGTGTTTAAACTTCGGTTCAGCTTTCGTAATTGGTAATTGATTTTTTTTGAATGGCATATTGTTTTTGGTAATTATAATTTTTTTAAATAGAAAATATTAAATATGATAATCATACTTTATACATATAACATGTGTAGCATTCAACATATGGTTCACGGGTTGTTCCATCTCCTTTACATAATAACTGATTTTTACATTAAATAGTTTTTAGATCTAATTTTTTTACTTTTTGGCATTCATAACAGATTTTAAATTCATTCTTTACAAATCGCGGTTTAGAACTACAGCAGTTTGATTAATTTTCACATATATGATGGGTTTCTAAAAAACATTAATAACATTATCCGTTTGGGTATTTTGGATTATATTTTATTAGTTTATCACATGTTTATATATTACATTTTACTTTTTAAACTTTATTTTTATTTGGCATATTTAATATTAATATATTTAATTAAAAAAAATAATAAATATTCTACTATAAAATATACTAAATGTAAATTAAAGATTCAGAACAATATAAAGAAATTTATAAATCTATTAATCCAGAAAATAAGTCAGATAAAATATTACATATGATGGCATGCAAGCAATTATATGCTAAACATGGTGATTTATTTGAAAAACCAACAAAAAAAGTTAGAAAGCCTAAAGTACATGCCGATAATTCTATTGATAATCTCCTTAAATTGCATGGTCATGATTAAATAATGTAATTGATCGATAAACATAGAGATGAACGGTTTAGAATTGATTTCCAAAAGGGTAGAGCAATACGTAAAAGAGTTCGTAAAAGCAATGATCCGGAACCATAATCATCTGTTTAGGATTAGCCAGTTGATACTAAAATTGAACCAACTGAATGAATTTAATATATATATATAATAATTATTCTATATATAAAATGTATAGTATATAAAATAGTACACGATAAAATAAAAAATATATGTTAGTTAATCCAAATGGTAAAAGGCTATATCATTTTGGGTAAAAATCAGCAAATGATTATACTATAACAGGTGATGAAAAAGCTAAATTATTATATATAAATCGGCATGATAACAAACGAGAAGATTGGAGCAAAATTAACCCCGGGTCATTGTCTAGATTCATATTATGGGAATATAAAGATATAGATAAAGCAATTTAAGAATATGGTAAAAGATTCAATATATCTATAAAAAACAATATAAAATGACTATATACTTATGGTAAAAAAAATAGCAGATTCTAATCTTTTTTATAGTTAAATTGCGGGAGGAAAATCATGGAAATGGATTATAGGAAGGAAATGGTTCAGATTCCACCATTTTTACCACCATATTCAAAATATTTACTATAGCATAATTCTTTTCTTAGTTCAGGGTTTTAGTTATCACGATGATATCTTTATTAAGTTAATGGACAAACTAATAAAGTAAATATCAGTTAATATTAAAAAGGGGTATCATATGTTTTCGGATTTTCCTTTAAATTATAATTTTGTTTTAAATAATATAAATTTCTGTTTTTATTAATTATGTTTTGAAGTAATGTACTTACATATATTCCGTTGCCAATTGAATTGTTTTTATTATAAAATTTATTATTTTTAGACAATATCACGACATCAATAAAATATGACTTTTTTCTTATTTAGTCAACTATATTTGTCTTATAGTCAGTTTTTTCGTCAAACTTTTTCAAGGTTTCTATTAAGAACTAATCATTAAAGTAAACAGCAATATTATTAATTAATTGTTTTTTCTCTTCATAGTTTTATTTTATAAATGTTTATTATTCATAGTATTTTTAATACTTTTCTTAAATATGAATTATATTATTTTTTAAGTGTTTATATTCATCAAAATCATTTTTTAATGTTGTCTTCATAAATTTATTACTTTATTTATTTAATACTAATACTTTAGGGTCATATTGCGAAACATATTCCATAATTAAAGTTATAGGAATTTTTTTAGGTTTTTTTATTTCATTTTTTACTTCATTAATTATAAAGTTGGGAACAATTTCTTATTCTTCATATTCAAATATGGGGATTTAATCGGGTATAATTTAATTACTTTATTCTTTAACATATTCTTAAAGTTATTTTAACGAAGCATTATTTGGATTATTTAAAGTCATTACCCATTTACAATAGTCTTAATCATTATCATAAACATATTTTAATGACTTATTTTTATATTTGCCGCAAGTTATTAAAGTTTACATTGTTTGTTTAGTTTAGTATTTATACAAATACTTTTTTTAAATAAAATATTTCAAATTATTTTTAAAGTTATACCGCGGAGTTATAAAAAATAAAAAATTTAATTACCATAAAATGAAATATTTATTTACAATCCATTCAAATATTGGAGGAGGTAAAAGTACACTACTAAATCAACTGAAAAACAAATATTTTACATTATAAGAGCCTTTACACCTATGGGAAAAATAAATAGCACATTCTAATCACTTATAAAGATATTATAACGGAATTGGTATATTTGATTTCTAGGTATTAACATTGGGAAATCTTTATTTTTAATTACTAAACAATGATTATAATATAATAGTATAAGAACGTAGTATCGATGATTCATATCTTATATTTTCATAGTATTAACATTAATAAAATTAAATAAATGATTTCTAAATGGATATATTAAATTAGTGGTATATAGCATTAAATCAAATGTAATAATAATAATTTATAAATGTTTAAATATATATCGATATACCACCCGAGCAATGTTTATTTAATATATAATAACGTAATAGAGATACAGAAAAAAATATTAATATATAATTATTATAAAGTTTACATAAATTATATGAATAAAAAATTAAACCTAAATGTTAATTAGTATTATAATATAATGATTAAGATAATGTTAATAAAATCATTGACTTTATTGATAGTTATGATAATAACCAAGTCGAAACGGATTGAATAATACTATTGGTCTTACACTTGTTATAGAAACATATGGTATAGGTTATATAGTTGTATTATTATTATTATTTTATTATGATTACATTATATATATTACTTACATTTTTTTTTAAAATAAATTATTCTAATATTAAAATGGAACCAAAACCAATATAAGATTCTTATCTCGAAGCTTAAATTTAAAAATTACATATGTTTATTGGCCTATCAACTGTTGAAATGACCAGTGATGAGATAGACTACTAATAACTTTATAAATCCTATAAAAAACATACACATAAATAATTGAAAAAAATAAATAATAACATATTATAACACCTTGATAAAAAAAATAAATAATAACTTATGACAAAGGCTATTGTTGAATAAATGTATTAATGAAATTCACTCAAGTCTTTATTTTTTATATGAATTTACATACTTTTATAGGTCATCATAATCAGAATCATTTGAGTCTAAATCATTATAACTTAGCTAATATTCTGATTCTATTTCAGGATCATCGGACGAACTACTGCTTGAACTACTACTCGAATCACTTATAATATCAGGGTTATTATCTGGATCATCATCGGGTCTTAGCTTTAGGTCCATATAATAATAAAATAATCCATCTTTTGAATTTATAAATTAATTTCTTTGTTCAACTTCGGTTTTGGTTAATGCTGTACAACTCATATTTATTATTAAAAAAAATATTTATAATTATAATAAATGTAATAAAATAATTATACTAAGAAAGACATCTTATTCAAAAATCATAATAAGCCCTGGTTCTAGTGGTTGATAGTTGGCGCTAGTAATTCAGGAAAAACGACGGAAATGGTTAGAATAATTAAAGATCCTGGGTATGGTATTATGGAACACTTTAAACCTCATAACATATATATATTCAGTGAAAATGTTTATAAAGACCCGGTGTAAAAAGACCTCGTTAAGTTCTTAATTTCAAAGAACCCACCACAAAAAATTAAAAAAGATAAAGATGGTGAAATTATACCATCAGACCCCATATTTAATGAAGATGATAATGTTTTTAATGACCCCAGTTAATATATAAAAATTATGTAAAATATTAATGATTATTAAAATGAAAAAGGTGATGATATGGAACCGGTCTTATTCTTAATGGATGATTTCAGTGGAAATTCAAAAATCGATACTAGAGGTAAATACCTTGAAGGTTTCTTATGTTAAGCACGTCATAATCGGGTGTCATCGATATAGATTCTGCATGATTTGAGGAAGGCTTCACCTATGATGGTATAATAATTTACTCATATTAGTTTTTATTATGCCAAAAATTTTGATAGATAAAAAACAATATTAAAAGAAACATGTTCTCATAATTGGAAAAACGCAGTAGAATTCTTTATTCATTGTACCTAACAACCATACGGGTATTTATTTATAAATTTCAACCTTAGCGATGACCAAAAATACCATCAGGGTATAGATACTCAGTTTTATATCTGAAAATCATTAAATAGCCCTTGTTTTAAATAAAGATTTGGTTTTTGATTTTTTTTATACTAAATAATCCGAAGCCTTAGATATAGAATATTTTTCAGCTCTTTCATCTGCTTTTTTATTAATTTCTTATTGTTTTTCTTCATCTTCAATTTATTGTTTATTTATACTGGCTAGCTTATCAACTAATTCATCATCCTTTAATTTATACAGGGCCTTAGCTTTATCAAAATCTAATATTTTTTATAATATTTTTTTATTATGTTATCGTTTCTATTTTTCAGTAAATTTATTATATGTTTAACTTTATAAATCGGCTTATAATTATTTAATTTTTTCCAATTATTTTTTTAAATCCTTATCATGTTTAATTTTAAGATCTTTTTTATCTTTTTCTAAACTTTTTATTGACTCTTTTAACGGTTTTTTTATTTACTCAAATTCTTATTATTTTGCGGATTCTTCTGATAATTTCATATTTATAAATTAGTCAACATCAGCATTTTTTTATACATCAAATTCAACATCAGAACCAGAATTTAAATAATTTATTATTGCATTTGCTTTATCACCTTTAGAAATGGCCTATTTCGGAGTTTTACCCAATTTTTTTTTCAAATCCTTTAATTAAGGAACTTTTTCATCTTGCATCAATTATTTATAAATATTACCAATAACGGGACCATTTGCTGCTGATTATTTTGTAAAAATGGGTCTGTCTTCATCTCTCAATTTTTCAAGATATATCTATAAATAATTTAATTTTTATTTTTATTGAAGTTCTGATTTATTACTTTATTATTATTATACACGTGGCATACTATCAATTTAATTGCTCATATTTAATAGTATAATAAAATGTTATAATTTATAAAATTTATTCAACCAGTAACTCTATACAAGCTTACAACAATCCCCCATAGTTATTCGTAACCTGATTGTAATATATTTATTCTAGCATACCCATCAGTACCATCATTTTCTAGCTTCATTATAACATTCTAAACGTCATAGCTTGCGTTGATAGTTAGGGACGGAGCCACGGCAACAACATCGGTAAGCCGACTTGAAACACTGATACATTGTTATGTATCTACTGCTGTCCATTGTTAGACAATAAAGTCTGCCCGGATTACGTAATTTGATTCACCTAATGTAAGTAATACAGCCTACCATGATTTATTATTATATGGGCTTGCTAACGGGAACCACGTATTGTTTGTGATATAATTTCCCCCATTCGTTGTCTTTGTTAAATTCACCAATTCAATTATAGATTTATTCTACTATGTTTAAATCGTTGTTTAAGTAGATTCTAATGTTGATAGCCGCGATTGAATTTGATCCTAATTCTAAGTTCTTTAATTACTTTATATCATTTTAGGATAAAAAAAAATGTTATAATTATTTATTCATACCTTTTTTGTTTCATCAGAATTTTATCCATCATTTGAAGAACCATTATATTTAATTTCTTTCATTGTTAGCTGTTTTTTTAATAATGATAATTTCTGCTCGTTATGATGATTTTATTATTGTTAATGCTCCTGATTCTTTTTTTGAAGATAGCCAACAATCATAGTAAATACTAATAATAATATTGTTTAAATAACACTTTCAACTGTTAACTCCTTTGGTTGTTATAATACAATTTCTTTTTCCATTTACTATACAATATAAAATAAATAAATTTTAATTCATTCATCGGGCTATAGTTTTATTTTACGATCGGCTCTACTTCTACGAGGCTTTTTCTCAGGTTCATCAACAATCTAAGTTATCGATTCTGTTTCTTTTACCTAAGTTTATCCAACATCCTTTTTCTTCTCATCTTAATTAAATAGAATAGTATTTTAATTTTCCTTTTCATATAATCCACCAAATGTTTTTATAATATCAACATCAAATTATTCAATACCAAGTTATGTTTATTTCAGATATTCGGCTGTTTCTTATGACATTTATTATTTTAATTATTTGCTTGCTAAAGTACTATTTTATATTGTATTATTGGTTTCTATGATATCTTTTAATGTTAGTACTTTTTTTGCGGCATCATTCTTAGCTATCTCTTTGCTAATCTTTTCGAATAAAGCTTGTTCCATTTATGATTATAAAAAAATATTATTGAATTATTTATTCATTTTAATATAATTTAGAATGAAAAGTTCATATTGCTAAAATCAATTGAGAAATCCTGATCATCTAATACACGGAATTATATTTAATCAACAATTTATTAATAATTAGGATTCTATTAACTATTGAAATGTAATTCATTATATGGTGAATCAGTAAAATATAGATTTAATCCATTTATAGCCGCGGTAGCTGGAATTAATGCAACTTTCATATTATTATCAGCATGATCTGAAATATGCGGTGTATACATTTATATATGATATCCAGTAGTAAAGCTGAGATCGTAGAAATCTGTAGCAGGATGGCTTGTTGTATTTGTTGTAAATATTGTATCAGTTAATCGGAACCCCATATATTTTTTTACGACGATATCTCTATGATCATTAAACGCTAGAATTCTAAAATTCACTGATGCAGTACATCTTAATCTATCATTTGTTAATGTATAATCAAATCCCGTTACACTAGCGGCTAACATTCTAGTTTTTACTTCATCCATAAATTCAGTTATATTTTAATATGCTTTTGTATTCAATCCTAAAACTTAAGTAGCACCACCATTTACTGAAACTTATATCTAATAATGGTTACTTGTAAGTTGTGGAAATACATTCATAAAATTAAATTATTTAAATAATAAGGATTTAATATATGTTTATTTTTTTAATTTATATGTAATCATATTCGAACCCGTTTAGAATTCGACATCATTCTAATTTCCTGTAATAATTGTATTCATTTATATATTAATAAAAAAAAAATAGAATTTTATTATTTATATTCATTAATTAATTATTATTCAATCAAGTTTACGCATATCTTTATGAACTTGTCCACCAACTAAGGCCTGCTGACAACAGTAAAAGATATTTGCTGAATAGTTAGTAATTCCGCCAGCAATTGTAATAGCATCACCACTTCCAGCAAGAACGGCATTCTACTGGCCAAAATCTAGAGTAACAGTCGCAACAGAACCTAGTTCCTGCATCTGGTCGGATAATCCATCAACATTCATTGGGATAACATAAAAATGCTTACTAACCAAAAATTGGTCCTTTTGAATTTGTAGTTTTTTACCTATAAGCTCTAGGGCATGTAGAGTTTGATAATATGATGCGTCCTGTTTATTTCTTACTAATTCCAACATAGGGTACTTCACACCACCAAGTTCCACGAACATGTTACGAGTCTGGAATCCAAAACTGTCGTGTAGGGGTTTGAACAGTCCTGAGTCGACTTCATCTTAAGCAGCCTTGAGGAATACATCCTGATTGGTACCAAATGCGGCACCAGCGTCTGTTAAAGTAACAGCAGTAGGCTGGATAGTAACAACGGCATACTTAACGAAAGAACATGGTAGGGTAGTCTTATGCGAAATATACTGACCCAATGCGAATCTATCCTAAACCCAGGTTTCGTGGACTTATGGTGTCATGGTTTACATCATACTATCTTTTGGGGAGACCATAGGATTAAATTTATAAAGTTTTCTAAATAAGCATAAATCATTAATTGTATACGGACTAGTACCCTAAGCATGCTGACCATCAACATTTACATCAATTGATGCATAACATTCTGTCTCTGGGTTTGTGACTAGTTGAATTTGAATATTACCATGTCTAAGGTCAAAATATCTAATTCCGCTAGCGATCTCAGGAATCAACTATCGAAGTTTTACAAATCCATAGTTATTCTCCCCAGCAATAATAGCTTTATTGGCCCCATACATGTCACAGGTATTTTGAGAAAGCATTGATAAATCCTTTAATACTACGCAATCAGTGTCTATAAGCGATCTATTAAAAGCTGAGTCACCACCAAGGTTTTATACTGGAACAACCGATTTATCATGACCAACTGAATATTTGAGCCAGTTCAGAATTTAATTATATTATTGTTATGGTTACCGTCCTAAAACCTCGTTACCCGAAATTCTGAAAGATCGGCATTTATAGAGGTCATTTAGATCAGGAATACCGCTATTTCTAGATCCAGGAGGTTCGGGATCCTTCGTAATAGCAAACCCAAGTTCTAAATGAAACAGGTCTATTATCGCGTCTTGCTGCTATATAAGTATATCAATTACGCCGTTTGATTTTTTATCTGATTAGTTTTGAATTTCTTATTTACTATACCCAACGGTACATGAAGATGAAATCTGTCTAAGTAAATCTTTGTACATTTGTATATTTTAATGTAAAATAAAAAATTATGAAAATTAAATATTAATTAATTCAGTCAGTTTCTAATAAACTTGATTCTACGTTATGTGGGTCGATTTTCCTATTAATTTCTTCCATTCTTTCAATATCCAATTTTTCAAACCTTTTTATTAATTCTTTCTAAGATTCTTCATTTTATCTTTGTTTATGTAATTTCCACGCGTCGTATATAGTTTGTGATGCTTATGGTATATTTTATATTGCCTTTCTAATATTCTCTTTTCGGATTTCTTCCTGATTACGGCGTTCTATATCATCCAGGCGTTCCTATTCTTCACGTTAAGCTTATTATTCCCGACCCTCATCTTCCATATCTATCGTATCATCTTCATTTTAAATATCAAAATGGTCATCTTCTTATTGTTATTGAGGTGGTTCATCTTCTTATTTCATTTCTTCATCTTTCTAAACCTTTTATTTACTTTTACTACGATCGGCTCTACTTCTACGCGTTTTCTTTTATTAAGTTTCATCATCATCGGTATCGGGTTTTAATTAATCTATTTTACCAAATTATTACTCTTCAGCTTTATTTAAATATTTTCTGATTACCGTTAACTTACGTTGTATTCTTTTCATATTATCTTTATCATTTTCCATCATCCAACTTTGATTTGCCGTTCTAAATTCATTGCGTAACTAATCCAAACCCATATTTTAATATTATAATTCCCATGTAGCATTTTCTGTTATACCCGATTGGTCACCAGCCCCTTAAGCAATATGTCTGTTTCTATGTAATTATTCATTTTGTAATGCTGCTTTTTCTTAGGCTGCTTTTTCTTAGGCTGCCCTTTCTTAGGCTGCTTTTTCTTATGCCATATGAAATCTTTTCAAATCAATGTTTTGTTGATAATCAGAATCAACTTATAAATCATCACCAGTAACCATGCGTGCAATATCTTATGCATTTCCACTATTGGAATTACTTGCGATTATCGGGGCCTTGAATGCATCAGCTATTTTTTCCATTATATTTAATATTATTATAAATTATTTTTATTTTATCTATTAAATATGATAGAAGACTTAACATTACCCAAATTAAAAAAGTTAACAAAGCAATTCAATGGATTAATGCAAAAATAGAAGATTATATATAGTAAAATGAAAAAATAAGATCTTATTGATGCTATTAAAAAACATGGATAAAAGGATTGGTTTATATAAAATCATGTATATTATCTAACAGAAAAATAACAAAAGGAATTTGTAAAGAATAGATAAGCAAAACAACCAACCATTACATTACCTAGTATGTAAGCCACATCAGGTAAAATTACTAAAGAAAAGTAGTAATTTAAATCTAATAATAATGAAGAAAGTAAATTTGATTAATAAATGTAGTAATTACGAATGAAAATGTAAAACGAACGATAAAGAATACAAAATATTAAAACAAAGCGTAAGGAAGGAGATATTACACATACACTTGCGGAATAAGTTTAAGAATTCAACCCCGGATATTAATTTAATTTAGGTTAGGATGAAAGACTACCCTGGTATTAAAGATTTGATAAATCTAAATTCTGATTTTATATTCGCTACGCTAAATCGATTGAAATACTCAGCGCTACGCTATTATATTATTTTGTTCCGCTACGTTACCATTTTATTAAATTTATATTAAATATTGGTGGTCATTTTTGTCCAGCAGAATTAAATTTTTTGAATTTTTTTTGAAATTTTTTTTGAATTTTTTTATAAAATTTACCATTTGGGATTTGTTTTGCCGGATTTAGTTCATTAAATGAATAAAAAACCAAAAATGTTAATTTGAGCCCCAAAATTGACCAAACGAGTGAGATGTAATACCCAAATGTTAAAAAGTGACAAATTTTTATCGGATCCCAGGATTTTGCGCACGAGAGCTCTGCGAAGGTGAAGTGGGGGGCTCAAATTA
>MDSX01018128.1_pt1 | contig 14084 bp, 15 predicted proteins | sample 811141 | NCBI WGS metagenome assembly MDSX01 (sample SAMN05326642, study PRJNA326480) | marine metagenome | isolation source: seawater | place: Atlantic Ocean: South East | collected 2010
GACTATGTCTCTCTTCCATGGGCGCCAGAATGGCAGCTTTTGGAGGGTAAGTTTCTGTTTTTCCCCGCATGGATTTGTTGTTACATCTGCATGAGCGCCACTTATGGACGTGTCCTTGACCGTCACATCAAATTGGCACGCTACAAATCTCACCCTCTCGTGGTCGCCGGTGAGGTCTTGAAAGAACCTCTTCTTCACTTGGTCGCCACAAAACCTGCAGCAACCTCTTCCCAAGCAAAGAAGCGTCAACAACGCTCAAAGCGGAGTCAGCAACAACGAAAGCGTTCATCATCATCCTCTGGAAAATCATCTCCACCGCAGGAATCTCCAGGTCTTCTCTCAGGCATCGCCTTGGAATGTCCTGAATGTGACAGCGATGTCATCACCCACGATGGTCCAAAATTGAAGCGATGCAACATCTGTTTTCACGAATGGGTCGTGTGAACATGGTCCGTTTGACCGTCTCAGGGCATCCCGGAAGCGGAACAAGCACCCTCGTCCGAGGATTGATGGAGCGTTTTGGTTGGAACTGCCTCAACGGAGGGGACGTTTTCCGAGAAGAAGCCAAACGACGGGGTATGTCGCTTGGCGATTTTGGTGAACTGTGCAAAAATGAGCTCGATGTTGACCGCTCATTGGATGAACTTCTTCGAGAACAGATGCAAGGGGACAATTCTGCCGACATCGTTGAATCTCGATTGGCGGGGTGGTGGGCCTACAAACTGGACCTTCCCATTCTCCGCCTCTGGCTTGAGGTGAGCGACGAAGAACGTGCACGACGTGTGGCTGAACGTGAAGGCTTGAGCCTCCAAGAAGCGCTTGATGCGAACCGTGAGCGTTCGGCTGTTGATGGTGAACGCTTCAAGCTCCTTTACGACCTCCTTCCTGAAGACCCCGAACCCTACACTCATGTGTTGGACGCTACGGTCCTCAATGCATCTCAAATACTGGACGCTGTCGTCGCCATATTGGAGGAAGCAAAATGAGCGTCCATGTTCTTGATTCTAAACCAACCACGGACGATGCATTTGGGACCGTTCCCGATGAACGGACGCTCGAGCAACGGCTGGCTTCCGGCTTTATCCTCGTGGACAAGCCTGCGGGACCGACCTCCCACCAACTGGCAGCATGGGCCCGTGATTTGCTTGGTTTGGACCGGCTTGGCCACGGGGGCACATTGGACCCTTTTGCTACGGGTGTTCTCCCCCTGATGGCTGGACGTTGCATGAAAATCACCAACAAGATTCTCAAGCACAAAAAGACCTACATCGCTGTGTTTCGCTTTCGCTCCATGCCAGATGAAACCGATTTGAAGGCCACCATTGCTTCCATGACCGGACGCATTTACAACGTCCCGCCTGAAGTCTCAGCGGTGAAGGTGCAGGTCCGGACGCGTACCATCCACGCCTTTGAGTTGCTTGATGTTGAAGGAAACGATGCGGTCGCTCGCATCACTTGTGATGCAGGGACCTACATTCGAACCATGGCCCGCGACATGGGATTGTTGCTCAACACCCCTGTTTCGCTAAAGGAATTGCGAAGGGAAACTTCTGGAATCTTTGGTCTTGACCACTGCGTAACCATGGACCAGCTGGCCGATGCCGTTTGGCTTTGGAAAGAATGCGGGCAAGAAGAAGCCCTCATGGCGATTGTTCACCCGATTGAGAAATTGCTGGTCGATGTTCCTCGATGTCAAGTCAAGGACAGTGCTGTCGCTGCGTTGGCTTATGGCGCTCCGCTCTTGCTACCGGGTCTGATTTCAATTCCCAAGGATCTGAAGAAAGGAACGGAATTGATGGTTTCATCCCTCAAGGACGAAGCCGTTGGCTTTGTGAAGTTGAAGGCGGATTCGAACGACATTATCTCCATGGAATCCGGAGAAATAGCACGGCCCAGCATGGTACTGATGGACACCGATGTCTACCCTCGGCGCTGGCCAGCGTCGTCTTGAGCTTCACGCTTCGATGTATTCTTCGTAGATGTATTCGTCCGTTTCAATGCGGATTTTCAGTTGAGACATGGTTCCCACTCCTGCTTTGTCAACCGAAGTTGAACGGTCCCCACGACCTCAAAGCAAGGGGCCCTTCCACGGTTTGGTTATGAAGTTTGAGGGTTATTTTCGCGTTATCCGACATCGGATATGCGACCTTGCTCGTTGGAGATGCCCTTTCTCTCATTCTATTTTCTTGATCTTCGCTGGCATCATGAACACCAGAAGTGCGAGGGCACCGAGGGCGAGGGCAACAATGCCAATCCAGGCCGTTTGGCTCGTGAGCAACCCAGCGCTCTCATCCCCGTCGTTCTCTTCGAGTTCGTTGATGGCCATCAACCGCTCCATCTCGTTGTTGGTTTCGTCGCCTTCCTGTATTTCGAGACCTCGGTCAACCACGGCGCTAAATCGCAACACTCGTGCATCGAGTGGCAACTGCCAATCGCACATAACCGATTGGAGTTCTCCCGGTTGGATGATGGGTATGGTTTGCACGCCAATGAGTTGCTGGTCGGTTTGGCAGCGAACTGACACCATCGTTGCTTCTGCCTGACCTTGGTTCCGAACAAGAACGCGCATGGAAATGACATCACCTTGCTGCATGTCATCGCTGTCAAAGTTGATGGCCTCAACAAGGAGGTCTGGCAGGGCCATCACCTCAAGGTCAACCTCGCGCTCGGTGCAGCTGGTTTGGTCGCAAACGCTGACCAGGACAGTGTGGAAGCCCACCACTGGAGGCGTCACCGTGAGGACACTGCCGGATAAATCGACGCTGGCCCATGAACGGTTGGTCGAGGCGGTCAAGGCCGATGTGGAGTCAACATCGCTCCACGTCATGTTGATGGTGGTTTCCATCTCATGTTCTACGGGGATGATGGCAGGGAATTCTGCGATGACAGGTGGGTCATCAACCGGTTCAACAAGCAACGTGAAGGTCTGACTCCAGGTGTTTCCTGCCGGGTCCACGACGGTGATACCAATGACTGCTTGTCCACTGGCTTCGGGAAGCAGGCGAAGTCGAACATCGCCCTCTGCCAGGTCAACCGCCACCAACGTTTCATCGCTGTTGGTGAACATAACCTGCAAGTCGTCGTTGCTGGCACGGTCATCGCTGCAGCGACTAAGGAAAGGAAGGATGGTTCCTCCGTTGTCTTCGGTCAGCACTTGGTCGCCAATGGGCTGACAAACTGGGTCTTCATCCCACTGAATCGAGTACCCTCCAGAGACAGCGAGGTCCGTGAATTCCAATGCCGTGTGGCTTTCGCTGCCATCGGAGTCCCATGTGAACCAGGCTCGGACGGAAACGGTAAACGATGTTGCGCCGGGTTGCATGTAAGCGCCGATGGGCCATTCGTGGGTGAATGTACCAAGGGCCATGGGTTCGTTGGACACCAAGGCGTCATCAACGAACACCAACCAACGTGAATACTCGGCATCGATGCCGTCGTTGGTTCCAAACACGCGACCTGAAAGGGATAGCGACGGGTCATTGACGTCCACCCAAACAGCGGCTAAGCAACCATCGGTCACGATGATTTTCACCGTGTAATGTTGCCCCTGTGGCAGTAAAGTGTTGGCTTGAAGAACGACGAATTCGCCGAACGATTCGCCGTCTTGGGAAACAGCGACCTCAACGGTTGTGTTGCCGCCGCCATCCTCGCCCATGGCATGATGAACACGGCCAAGGAGTTGTTCAGGTGGGTGGGTGAACGGTGCACTCGTCCAGTCTCCGGAGGTGCCTTCAATCGTCGGCGTTAGACCACAATCGTCCAGGGCGAGGTTGTTGGTTGTGCCCGCCTCCAATTCGAGACCGATAACGGGCAGGTCATGGCCAGAAAACTCGGAACTTGCAAATCCAACTTCACCCCCGTACCATGGGGTTTGAACCGTGATGTCGAGGCCAACCGCATCAACCACCAGCCTTGAGTCGTCAACTCCTCCAGCGGAAACGTAATCCAGGGTGAACACCATCTGACCGATGTCATTCCATGTCCATTCCATCAGGTCTGTGATGTTCAGTTTGAAGGCGGAATTGTTGATGTAGTCAACGTTTCCTTGGGTGTGTGCAAAGGTCTTGAGCAAATCAAATCCATCGCCGTGTTGGACTGAAATTCGTACGGTGTCTTCGGACAGGGCATCCGGGATTTGGAACACGCCCAACATGTGAACTTCGTACATTTGGTATCCTGAGAGTCCGCTGATGTCGAAGTCGGTCAATTCGATTTCAGGTCCGGTTGACCATGTGCTCGCTCCATCAGGGGCCCCGGTTGAATAGTTTGAATCGGTGGGTGATATGGAGGACCAAACCGTCATGGTGTCCAGATGAATCGGGCGAGTGTGAACCATGGTTAAACGCTGATCAGCGACCATGGTTTCGGTGTGTGTGGCAGGGTCTTTCGTGAACGACGTTTCTGAGCCGACGGTCCACGCTCCCATGTCGTTGAATTCGCCTTGAGGAAAGAGGTCCACAACGCTCGTGCTGTGAACACTTCGGCCCTGTGCACTGGAAAGGCAAGGTGAAATGGAAAGCATGAGGAGAATCCACACGAGAGACAGTGCCCTTGTCGAAGGTCGCATGAAAGATTGCAGGGCATGGCACTTCTTGAAACAAAGGGTTACCTGTGGCAAACAGAATGAACTTCTTTTCAGTGGGCGGCGCATGTTTGAAATACCTCGCCCATGAGGCGCAGGTACCTCTCATGGCTGTGGTGGTGTAGGGGTTAGCACGGCAGATTGTGGTTCTGCCAGCCCGGGTTCAATTCCCGGCCACGGCCCCATTCACAAATCCTGGTCCGTTATGTGATGACCCATTCGCTCGCCTTTGGTTGCAAGGTAGTCACGGTTCTGTTGACCGACGCCGACGATGAGCGGTGTTCTGGACGCCACCTTGATGCCGTGTTTGGTGAGTTGAGCCACCTTTTCGGGATTGTTGGTCATGAGCTCCACTCGTTCCACACCAATGTCCCTCAGCATTTCGGCTGCGATGGCGTAGTCTCTGGCATCGGCTGGATGGCCGAGCATCAAGTTTGCATCGAGCGTGTCAGCGCCTTGGTCTTGGAGATGGTAGGCCTGGATTTTAGCATGAAGTCCAATCCCGCGTCCTTCTTGTCGCAGGTACAGCAAAGCGCCCCAGCCACGCTCAACGATGGCATCGAGCGCAGCATGAAGTTGCGGGCCGCAGTCGCATCGGGTGCTCGAGAAGACATCGCCGGTCAGGCATTCGGAATGGAGGCGAACGAGAACAGGATCTGGTCCCGACATCTCGCCGAGGCTCAAGGCCACGTGGTCAAACCCAGTTGACTCTTCATGAAAGACTTCAATCTTGAAGTCCCCCCGATTTGTTGGCAAAAAGGCCACACTGGGGACTTCACTCCGTGTCATTTTCATGCTTTCACCTCAATGAGAAACCGTATTTCGCCTTCATGCTCTTGCACATTCATGAGTTGATGAGGTCCTCGCCCGATGAGCAATGGCATGTCGTGAAGGGTTTCTGGGTCGTCGGCCAAGACCTCGAGAACATTCCCTGTGTTCAGATGTTCAAGGGCCTCGCGAGTCTTCGCAACTGGGACTGGGCAAAAGAAGCCGAGGACATCGAGGCGGTGGGTGATGTTGGTGTGGCCCTGCTCACCCGCCATGGTTAGCCCAGCCACTGAACCGTTTTGAACACATGCTCCGAGTGTGACAATCCAACGAACCTTGGCCCAGGCTTGCGAGAACTTTTCAACAACAAGCATGGTCTGCAACCATGGCGGCGACCCAAACGACTCGTCCCGAAGGGGACATGTCTTGGAAAGAGGTCGGAGAACTCGGCCTTCGGTACGGCCGCATCCCATTGGCGCTGATCGTGGTTGAACTCTTCTACTGGTTCTTGACCATGCCTTCCGACACCCTTGCTCCCATTCAAGTGACAGAAGCGTGGATCTGGAACGAATTGACCAACCTCATCTATGGCGAAGGGACGGCGGTCATCAGCCATCACAACGGATGGTTGACTCGAATCGACTTGCTTCACATTGATTTCCCAGGACCCTATGACAGCGTCGGTCTCTATGTTTCTGACGAATGTGCTGGCGTCCACGAAATGATCTTCCTCTCCACACTGGTGATGATGACCGACGGTGTACCTCAACGGGAGAAGCTGAAAGCTGTGGCCGTGATGTGTGGGATTGTCTATGTGTTGAACATTCTCCGTTTGGTTGTCTTCTATCCCATCGCCGTCAATTCTTGCCTTGAGACGCCCAACGTTCAAGCGTGCCTGACCCCAATGTGGCAATTTCACGAAACGGTCTACACCTGGGGTTTCCTCGTGGTCCTTGTCAGCATGTGGTTGGTGTGGTTCTTGCGCTTCGGGGGTCCTGCTCGAACCCTTGCAGCGACCAAAGAAGACCCCTCACCCTGGCGGTTTTCAAGGCGAAGAATGTGGGAAACAAAGCACAAGGCACTTCTCGGAGCGGCGTTGTTGCTGTTCGTGTTGGCCATGACCAACATCTCAACCAATCAAGAGGCCATTGATGCAAAGGATACACTGGCCTTTTGTGAATTCTCAAGCCAACTCTCTTCCGAATGCGGTGAGGCCCAGCAGCGTTGGGATGACGCCATAGGCTATGCTTGGTCGCTTTCGGCTCTGGGCATCGTGGTTGGCGTGGGGACAATGGTCACCGTGGAACGCCCGCTGGAAGACGGTACTTGGCCGTCGAAACGAACGTTGAGTCCATCGGAAAAAGACAACCTCAAGGTGGAATCAAAGCCCAAGGGCCACCACAAGAAGAAGTCGGGGTCGTGGAAGCGCCGCAGCGAAGAAGAGTGATCACTCGACGATGACAGCCGTGAGGTTTTCGCCGTTGTAGGGTCGCTTTTCGACGGCCTTCATGGCTGTTCCAATCTTGCTGCTGTGCAGGCTGACATAGGTTGAATCGTCGTCAAACCGGATGGTTCCAATGGCGAGTTCATCGCACCGTAGGTGTTCAACGAACCAGTTGGCGACAGCGAGTGGCGAGCCAGCATGGTCGGGATGGAGCGAGAGTTTCACGGTGACGTATCCGAACACATCGGCGGTTTCACCAAAGTCTTCCTGACGGCGCACAGGGTCTCTGTCCACGCCTTCTGGTAATTCTGGAGCTTCGCTCGGCTGGATGTCAAGTCCATAGGTAGCCATGATTTTCGAGAGTTGTGGCTCGTCATCTCGGGAGACCAGACTCCACGCTTCACCCGTTCGCCCAATTCGGCCGGTTCGACCAATGCGGTGGATGAAGGAATCCATGTCGTTTGGAATGTCATAGTTGACGACCAACGTGATCCCGTCAACGTCGATTCCACGGGCAGCAACGTCCGTGGCGATGATGGTTTTGACTTCACCTTCTTTGAAGGAGTTAAGAATCCGCTCCCGCTGATTTTGGCTGAGGTCTCCGTGAAGTCCTGCGACGTCAAAGCGATGCTTCTTCAAACGTTCAACCGCCAAATCCACCATTCGCTTGGTGTTGCAAAAAATGATGGTTTGGTCGTCAACTTCCATCCGGGCTAAAAGGCGACCGAGAACCCACAATTTGTTGGAACGTCCGATTCGGACCGAGTAAAGGTCGATTGGAGGTATATCCAATTCCTCTGCGTTGGTCAGCACGAAATCGGGGTCGTTCATGAATTCATGAGCGGCATCGATGATTTCTTGGGGGAAGGTGGCAGAGAACAGGAGGGTCTGTTCTCGACCGGTCATGCGCTCAACGATCCACATGATGTCGGGGAAGAATCCCATGTCAAGCATGCGGTCAGCTTCGTCCAGGCACATCATCTTTGGAGCACTAAGGTCGATGTGGCCACGTTCACTCATGTCCATCACACGACCAGGTGTCCCCACGATGACATCAACGCCCTTACCCAGCGTTTTGGCCTGCTTCTCGAGGTCGGTTCCGCCGTAGACGGTCAAAATGGTAAGGCCTGCATCTCCCTGAAGGAGTTGGAATTCTTCGGCGACTTGGTTAGCCAGTTCTCGGGTTGGTGCGAGAACCAGCGCTTGGAGTGTCCCCGTCGGTTCACAACGTTCAATGATGGGCAAGCCAAAAGCAGCGGTTTTACCTGAACCAGTGCGGGCTTGGCCGATGACATCGGTGCCTTGACGAGCAAGCGGAACCGTGTCCCGTTGCACTTGGGTGGCAAATTCCCAGCCCAAGGCTGCGAGGCCGTTTTGAATCGATTCAGGGAGGTCCCAAGCGTCAAATCGTGTTGTTGTGAACATCGGTCTCACCGTTCGTCTCAGGGGTGTTCATTGGCCGCCGAGACGAGGCGACCTCCACAGGGTGTTCAGAAGTTGTCGCGGTCAGCGATTTCTTTCTGGAGTTCGCCCATCCAATACCGTCGAGCATTCTCACGGTTCAATGGTCGGCGCATTTGTCGAACATGCTCAAGGATGTATTGACGGAATTTCAAGGACTTTGTTCGGTTGACACCCTTTGGAGTGATGCCGTCCCATAGTCGGTCAAACTGACCAGCTTTGTCGTCGAATGGTCGCTCGTCGTCCATCTTATCCACCTCTTCAGCGACTTGCCGACCGCCCACCTGTTCTTAACGCTGTTGCAGTGGTCAGCCGGCCTTACATGTACGGCATATCGTCGTCGGGCATGAAATCGTCGTCATCGTCATCGTGGTAACCCATCACTTCGTCTTGCGTGGGACGGCGAGTCAGTGAAGGGCTCGGTGGCGCCGGAACGGGCGTTTCGGCGGGAGCTGGTTCAGGTGCTTCGGTTGGTACGGCCTCGGTTGGACTCATCCCCACCCGCTTCCCTTGAGCCAAAAGCACCTCTTTGTCGATGTCCGGCACAGCGAGAGCAGGGGATAGCGCAGCGTTCTTCTCGGCTTCTGTACCCTCAAGCATGGCATCAAAGCGGTACTGCATAAGTTGCTCCACGAGTTTCTGGTCGGTCTCGGTCTTGAGCAGGTCATCGACCAGTGCCCGCAGTTCATCTTCATCCATCAATTTGGGCAACAAATCAATGCATGCACGCCTGACACGGATGTCAGTGGAACGTGCACCGCTGAGAATCAAATCCCTTGCTCGTCCGTGGCCACGGTTGAGTTTTTGTATGGTCTTAATGGCGGAGAGGCGGACATCGGGGTCCACGTCTGCGATGGCTCGCTCAGCGAACATGGTTCCCATACGGACGTCTTGCTTGGCGAGACGTGGCAACGATTTGGCAACCGTTCGTCTCACTTGTGCGTCTTCGTCGTTCAAGGCCCACGAGACCAAATCCCAAACAACGTGGGATTTTTTCGAGACAATGGCGCTGATCATTTTTGCAGCACGTCGGCGAAGATGGGCATCGGGTTCCAAGAGAAGGGAATCAACATGGTCAGCCACAACATCGGGCCAGGTCTTGGTGAGCGCCTCCAATCCTTTCCAGGCCGCTTGACTGCGGTCCTTGTTGGGCGAACGCAACTCATTTTCCAAGGAGGAACGCACACCAGATGGGAAGGTGGGTGCCGCTCGGCACAAGGCGGTGCTTGCGGCTTTTTGCACGGCAGCATGTTCGTCGTCAAGCAACACAGACAACCAATCAAACAATTCATTGGAACGGCGCACAGCAAATTCTGGAAGGACGTCCAGGGCGGCGATTCGAATGTCGGGGTTATCATCTTCAAACGCGAGAAGGAGGAGCTTGTGTGCCGGTCCAACCATGTGTTTGGGCACATGGCTCAAGCCACGCACACCGTCTTTGCGGGTCATCGTCATCGTGGTGGTCTTCCAACGAACGCTTCGCTCGGCGAGCGAGCCTTCCGCCAGCGACATAATGTCATCGGGATGAAGCGCCATCCACGGGCCTTTGAGGGGCTCATACGAAGCATCGAGCGTAACGGATTTGGCCACCTGAATTGGCTTGCCCGTCCGTGGGTCTCGTGCGATGTACTTCTTCGCCATAGGTGTCCCTTTTGGGCGCATACTTCCCTCCATCAAGAACTTATGCAGGTCAAGGCTACAAAAAGAATCAACAAAAAGTGGGAGTGGAGACTCATTGACCAAACCGAAGACAAACCGTTGTGTTTTCTCTTCCTCCCTTCATCTCCACACCCTCAAGGGATGGAAACGATTTAGGGCGCCGACACCTCGTGCATCATCATGAGCGACGATGCATGGACGGCGGATGAGGCCCTGAGCAACCTACGAAAAGCCCTCGGGGAAAAAGGAATGTCAGTTGATGACATGTTTGGACAATTTGATGCCGACAGCGATGGAACCATCAACGGTCCTGAGCTTCATCACGGCATTCGTGACATGCTGGGCGATGTCTTGTCACCCGGTCAGATTTCACAGATTATCAAGGCCCTTGACGCCAATGAAGACCACCGCATCGATCTTGCTGAACTTCGTCAAGCGCTGCAGGAAGAAGAGTGACAGACGGAGTCGGTCATCGTGGCGTTTCGAGTGTGCCCCTCTTGCTATTCCATTCGTGTTTATCCCTACATGGGCTTCATGGTTGGACAGCAATACGAATGCCAAGACTGTGGGGAACGAATCGTTCTTCCAATTGAATTTGAAAAGGAAGAAGATTACCGGGCGTTCCGAAAAGAAATGCTCGGCGACGACGGCACGGAAGAAGAGTGAGTGCCCACCGGTTCTCGGCCGGGCACCAAAGGTCAAAAGCCACCGTGAAGACGGCATTACATGGCCACCATGGACATCGCCAACCCCAGCGAAGAGCACTTGATGCTACGAGAAATGGTTCGGGAATGGACGCAAGAGCACGTTGAACCCCAAGCGCTCGAGTACGACCGGGAGGAGAAATTCAACCACGAACTGCTCCGAAGCATGGGAGAATTGGGTCTCCTCGGCATCAGCGCTCCCGAAGAATACGGGGGGGCAGGATTGGACGCCGTTGCATGCACCATTGTCCACGAAGAATTGTCGGCCTCAGACCCAGGGTTTGCCCTTGCTTACTTGGCCCACTCCATGCTTTTTGTCAACAACCTCGCTTACAATGGAACCGAGGAACAGAAGCAACGAATTCTGCCCAAAGTGTGCTCCGGTGAGTGGATTGGAGCCATGGCCATGTCCGAACCGGATGCCGGAACGGACGTTCTCGGACTTTCGACTTCAGCCGTTCAGCGAGACGACGGTGTTTGGGTCCTCAACGGACGAAAGATGTGGATCACCAACGGTTGCATTGACGAAGACGGCACCCCGGCAGACGTTGTCTGGGTGTACGCCAAAACGGGTGAGGATGAACGGGGCCGTGTCCAAATGTCCACGTTCCTTGTGGAAGCGGGCATGCAAGGGTACAGCGTCGGTCAGAAAATCTACGACAAGACCGGTATGCGTGCTTCCAACACAGCGGAATTGGTGTTCGATGATTGCCTCGTTCCAGCAGAGAACCTGGTCGGCGGTGTCGGCGAATCTCTCATCCACATGATGGGCAACCTCGAACTTGAACGCCTCACCCTGGCCGGCATGGCGCTCGGAATTGGTCGTCGAGCCCTTGACGAAATGAACCGATACGCTACCGACCGAACGGCCTTTGGCTCCCCCATTCGAGACTTTGGTCAAATTCAGCGCTACATTGGCGAGAGCTGGGCCAAGTACCGAGCCATGCGGGCTTACATCTACGACACGGCCAACAACCTGACCATTGGAACGGCCGGTCAACGCCTTGATTCTGACGGCGTGAAACTGTTCGCCACCACGGCAGCCAAAGAAATTGCTGATGCTGCCATGCAAGTGATGGGCGGCTACGGCTACGTTGGAGAATACCACGTTGAGCGCCTTTGGCGAGACGCCAAACTCTTGGAAATCGGCGGCGGGACGCTCGAGTCGCACCAAAAGAACATCACGCGAGATTTGTTCAAAGACGTCGAAGCCGTCAATCGATGATTTCAATCTCTTCGCCCGGCGACAGGACGCTTCGTGTGGTTTTCCAAGCGCTGGCCACTAGGCTTGACGATACCAACACGGCTACGGCAATGGCTGTGCCCCACGTCCAAACACTTGACATGGTTGAAATGGTATCATCAGAAAGCAAGAGTGCCATCACAGTGGTGATGCCAACAGCGAGTCCAGTTTGGATGAGCATGGGCTTGGAAACACGGAGGAAAGGTGCGGTTTTACCAATCTGATGAAGGACAAACATGACCCAAGAACCCGCACCTATGCCCCAGAGAGGGATTTCGGCAGGATAACTTGAGAACAGCATGATTTCGTTCGAGGCAAGGTACCGGTCAAGTCCGGTCAGCAAGACCACCCACACCAGTGATGCGCCTAGCAGGCTCAACGCCGAGGTCATTCCTTTGGACGTGGTCTCGGATGTTTGAGGGATACCTCCCTCGATGTTTGCATTCTCAAGCCCTCGGTTGGCTTTTTCTTCCATGGCAAGCGCACGGTAGGTTTGCTCAAGTTGGTCAACACGGCTTGAAAGGGCGTGCATGTGGTCCACGAGCTCAACCAAAATGTCGTGTTCCTCGGCCATCAAGGCCATGCGCTCTTCCTCAAACTCAGGAAGGGTGATCATGGCTGGCGCCAATGAAATGTGCCCGTCGTCTTTCAGTTCTGCTCGGGTCTCTTCGATTTTTTTGGTGAGTTGCTCATCTTTCTTTTCACGGCGTGCCTCTTTGGCATCCGAGACGGCTTTGCTTGTTTTGGCCGCAGCTTCTTTGCTGGCATCAGCGACCTTGCCCATCGCATCCTTTGTGGTTTGTGCGGCCTGCCTCGAGAGGGCAGCGATTCGGCTTCCGGTCGAGCCCAATCGGTCAGCAATGGTTTGCGGTGGGTCCCGAGGTGAAAGCGGGTCTTCGGCCATGTTTCCACCACGGACGGTGCTTCATGTCAAACCTTCGCTATCTTACTCTTCTTCTTGAATTAAGTCCCAGTCTGAATTTTCATCTACAAATGTGATGTCCTCATTGAAAATTGAGAAAATGGTGAATATGGCGGCAGGTAGTGTGATTATTCCCAACAGTGGAAAAATGAATGTGAAACCAGTCATAAGGCCAATGCTTGCACCGAAAAGAGGTATTGGTACATGTTTATCCTCGTATTCCAACAAAGAGAGTTTCACCAATCTTCGGGGGCGCACAAGGGTCATTCCCTGACCATCTTGCTAATTGCTTTCTGATTTCTTTTGAGATTCTGTGCTCGCATTTTTCTCAGATGTCTCGGCTACAGCGACTTGAGCTTGCTGAACGACCTTCATCGGTTCCATCGAACGTTTTGCCTCAATATCCATTTTCTGTGATGCGATTTCCAACCATTTTGTTCGCATAATCTCATATTCGTTCATTTGGACTTTGTACAATTTTTCAGCCTTTGACTTTGCCGTTAATTCCAGTCGAACGATAGCACCCCATAGAATCACGGTGGTACCAAACATTCCATACAACAATCGCTCGTATTCTTGGCCGGATTGTATGTCGAACCAATCAGTTGGTTGACGAATTAGAATCCCAAAAAGGACAACGCTAGAGAGCAAGGCGAGGCTTGTAATCATCAATTCGGTGGTGTCTCGTCCGATTCTTCGGCGAAGTTTCGGGAGTTCAGGTGCCCTGTCAAATGTCTTTGGCATGGCCTAAACTAAAATTCAAACCATATAATGATTATCAATACTCAACGGGAACCGGGTCCAGAATACGCCAGAGGTACCACGCTGCGGCCGTTCTGTAGGGGCGCCAACGTTCAGCGATCTCACCGACCGCTTCCTTGGTTTCGGCTTCAGGGACCAAGCGTTGCGTTCCACGAATCAGGCCGATGTCGCCCAAACTGAACACGTCGGGCCGAAGAAAATGAAACATCAACAACATCTCTGCCGTCCATGGACCAATGCCTCTGAATTTGACCAGGTGCTTCATGATGGCTTCGTCCGTCATCTCATCCCATGGTTGATTCAGCAGGGATTCGGATTGTTCAGCCAGGCCGTAGATGTAGCTGGCTTTTGGCCGGGTCACGCCACAGGCTGCAATGCTTGGCTGGTCGGTGGCGAGCACCGCCTGTGGCGTCACTTCTCCCAAATGTTCCACCAATCGTCCCCAGATGGCATCGGCTGCTAACACGGAAATCTGTTGGCCAACAATTGACCTCACGAGGGTTTGAAACAAATCTTCCCGACTGGTGATTCCTTGTGGC
>MDSX01027178.1_pt1 | contig 14072 bp, 5 predicted proteins | sample 811141 | NCBI WGS metagenome assembly MDSX01 (sample SAMN05326642, study PRJNA326480) | marine metagenome | isolation source: seawater | place: Atlantic Ocean: South East | collected 2010
AGCGGCCGGGAGCGCGCGCGCGTCGGCGCGCGCCGACGCGCGGTCGCGCGCGAGACGCGCGCGCGCGGGAGGCTCGACGAGGAATTTCGACGCCGGGCGCGGCGATCGAGGGATGCTCGCGCGCGAACTGCGGCGACGATGGCGCGGATCGGTGTCGATCGGTGGCGCGGACGCGCGAGCGGTGATGCGAGCGGGCGCGCGCGGGACGCGAGCGAGCGCGAGGGAGGACGGGGGGGAGGCGGGCGAGGGACGCGCGTCGACGTCGTACGCGTCGTCGGCGGCGTGCGACGCCGACGACGAGTTCAACGAGCGCTTGGCGAAGGGATACGCGGACGATGACGTCGAGCGATTCGCGCGGGGGTTGTCCAGACTATCGGTCGCCGGGGGGGGGGCGCCGAGTCGAAACGGCGCGCGGACGTTCGCGTCGCAGGCGTCGCCGGCGTACGAGGATGAGGCGCTCGCGTCGAGCGCGCCGAGGATTCGAGGTGAGATCAAGCGCGTGACGTTTCATTCGAGAGAAAATGGGTACACCGTGGCGCGCATGGAGGTTGACAGCTCGTGCGAGCTTCCTCCAGGCGCGCTCGCGACGCCGAAGCGGCGAAGGAAGGGCGCGGCGCCGACGCCGACGGTGACCGTCGTCGGCACGCTTCCGGGAGCGAGCGAAGGACAAATGCTCGAGCTTATCGGACAGTGGAAGGAAAACACAAAGTATGGTGTCGAGTTCCTCATCACCGGTGCGCCCACGGAACTGAAACCATCGAGCGAGGACGGGATGTTGCGATACTTGAGCGGCGGCGCGTTGCCGGGCTGCGGCAAAGTCACCGCTCAGCGCCTCGTCGATCACTTTGGCGTGGACCTGATGGACGTCTTGAACTCGCCCGACGCGGCGAAAAAGTTGTGCGCGTGCGATGGGATCGGGCCGAAGACGGCGATCAAGTTGAAGACGAATTGGGACGAGTCGCGCGGCAAGCGAGACGCCGCAGTGTTTTTAGAAAAACACGGCGTGCCGTTGGCGCTCGCGCAACGCGCAGCGGCACAATACGGTCCCATGACGGAGGATTTGATTCGCGACAACCCATTCGAGGCGTTAGGGGCGGTGCGAGGGGCGACGTTCCATCGCGTCGACGCCTTGGCGTCTCGACTAGGCAAGGCGCCGAACGATCCGGCGCGTCTCGGCGCCGCCATCATCGAAGTTTTGAGCGCGGCAGCGGTGAGCAGCGGGCATGCGTACTTGCCGTGGAGCAAAATCGTCGACGGTGTACGTGCTCTGCTCGGACAATCGACGATTACGGACGAGTTGAGCATGCAAGCCGCCGCGGACGCGATGCGAACCAAGGGTGAAATTCGTGTGCAGCGCCTGCCGACAGCAAGCACGGCGGCGGGATCGATTGAGGTCTTCGAAGGCGATTGGAGCACTGCGGCGCTTTACACGAGCGCCATGCACAGTGCTGAAGTGGCCGTGGCATCCGACGTCATCAATCGCATTAGAAGACCGAAGATCAAGGTTGACTCGGCACGCGTGGAGCGTTGGCTCGAAGCCGCCGCGCAAAAGGAAGGGTGGCGCACGCTGAGCGAAACGCAAAAAGACTTTGTTCGATTAGCGCTTGAATCGCCAGTTTCTATTCTCACGGGTGGCCCGGGGACTGGGAAGACGTTTGCCACGCACGTGATCGTCCGTCTGTGGCGCGCCATGGGCAAGAGTGTGGTAATGTGCGCGCCCACAGGTCGCGCCGCGCAGCGTCTGATGGAAATCACCACCGCCGGTAGAGACATCGCCAATCCGGTGACGAGCTCGACGATTCATCGATTGTTGGAGTTCAAGGCTGCGGATGCGCTCGAAGGCATGGAAGATGACGGGCCGATGCAAGCGCTTTCATACAAGGGTAGATTCTCGCGAGACGCGAAGAATCCCATCCAAGCGGACGTTGTCGTCGTGGACGAAAGCTCCATGCTCGACTTGCCGCTGGCTGCCGCGCTCCTCGCCGCCGTGCCTCCCTCAGCGCAAGTCGTATTTGTGGGTGACGCCGATCAGCTTCCGTCTGTCGGACCTGGTAGTCTATTGCGAGATTTGCTCGCCGCGCGCAACGTTCCGAGCATCGCGTTGACGGACATCTTCCGCCAAGCGGCGGCGAGCGGCATCGTTCGCGCCGCGCACGCGATCAACTCTGGAGCGTTCCTACCGTTGGACATCAGAGAGCAGCGCCACGATGTGGACATGAATGAGCTTCGCATCGTCGCTGACGCGCAAGACGTCGATTTGCCGCCAATCGATCCCGATCTCAAGCCCGACTGTCTTTGGGTGAGCTTGCCCAGCGAAACGAACGCGAGCGTAGAGGCGGTGCTTGACCACATTCTCAGCGACATCTTACCCGCTCGTGGATTCTCCCCAAAAGATCTTCAAGTCTTATCTCCAATGCGCCGCGGCGTCGCGAGCACTGGATCGCTCAACAACTGGCTCCAAACGTCGCTCAATCCGAGCTGTGAGAGCAAGAAGGAGGTCACCGTCGGTGGATTTTCCGGCGACGTTACGTTTCGCGAGGGCGACCGCGTGCTGCAACAGCGCAACGATTACGACAAAGAAGTATTTAACGGCGACTTGGGCGTGATTCAAAGAATCGACACCAAAGCTGGCACCGCCATCGTGAGCTTCGGCGCTGATTTCAAGGAAGTTTCGTACACCAAAGGCGAGCTCAGAGACTTGATACCGGCGTACGCCATGACGATTCACAAAGCCCAAGGCAGCGAGTATCGCGCCGTCGTTCTCGTGATGACGAACGCGCATAAGCCATTACTCCGCCGTGAGCTCCTATACACGGGCGTGACGCGCGCCAAGGAGCTTCTCGTCATCGTCGCTCCCCGCACGGCGCTCGCCGCCGCCATCGACACCGCCGGCAAGGACCGTCGGTGCACGGGCCTCGTCGACCGACTCGCCGCCGCGCCCCAACCCAAGATCGCGGCGACGCGCGCAAATAGCCCGCGATAACTATTCAAGCGTTTGTAAATCGAACTCTTCCACGCTCGTTCGAGCGATTTCAAAGCCGTCCCGTCTGAGCGAGTCCCGAAGCCCGAACGAAGCCCAAGGCAACAAACAGACCGCGCGCCTCGGGCACCCCCTCAGACGAGCGCGCACGGCGACGCCGACGTCCGCCGAAGCGCACGGACGATCCAACACGCTCGCGAGGACGCGTTGGATCCGGCGCGGACCGTTCGCACGCCCTCGCGCGCGCGCGCGCCTCGTAAACGCGACGTAATTGGCTCGTTAACCTGTCGAACGCGTTTTTGAGCGATGTCGACGCCGCTGACGCGCATCGCGACGCGTCTGGCGCGATCTAGCGATCGCAACGCGTGGACCATGACAGCTAGGACGTTGTACGCCGATGCGAGCGCGGCGAGCGAGCGGGTGGCGACGTCGAGGGGGGACTCAAACGGCGCGGCGGCGAACGCGAGGCGACTGGACGAGTCGGCGAACGCGAACTCGAGCGCGACGAGGGATGAGGGCGCGCGAGCGCCCGTTGATGCGACGAGCGCGGCGAAGACGGGAACAAAAAGCGCGTCGTCGGGACGTAAGCTCGGGGAGAAATTTTCAAAGGAAGTCGTGGACGACATCTATCGCGGGAGCTTTCGAAGCCAAACCGGGGTGAGCCTGAAGTATATGTTAGATTTCGGGGCGCAGCCGATTCATCGGCAGTTGATGGTGAGCGCGCAATTTTTGCACAACGAACTTCCGGTGCGATTAGCGCATCGCGTGGCGGAGTTGGAGAACTTGCCGTTCGGGTTGAGCGATATGGCGCAGGTGCTCGACGTGCGGGACTGGTACGTGGAGTCGTTTCGAGAGCTTCGTAGCTTTCCTCCGATTGAGAACATGGAGGACGAGGAAAAGTTTACGAACATCTTGAAGAGAATCATGTACAGGCACGAAAATGTCGTGCCCATGATCGCGCGAGCGGTTTTGGAGCTGAAGGAACAACTCGAGGCGCAACGGCCGAAGGAGTCCCAGCGACCGGCGACGGCGAGACGAGGAGGAACGTACGCCACGACGGATTTGAACGAGTTTCCCGAAGTGCACCAATTCCTGGATGGGTTTTACATGAGTCGCATCGGAATGCGGATGCTTATCGGTCAGCACGTAGCTTTGCACGACCCCCCTAAAGACGGGTACATTGGGCTGATTTGCACGTCCCTGAGCCCACTCGAGGTGGCTCGAGACGCCATTGCAGACGCGAGGGCGATCTGCATGCGCGAATACGGCGACGCACCGGAAGTCGAACTATTCGGCGAGGAGGGTTTCACGTTCGCGTACGTTCCAGGTCACTTGCATCAAATGTTATTCGAGCTTGTGAAGAACTCGCTTCGGGCGGTGAGCGACAAGTACGCGGATAGCGACGTGACGCCGCCGCCCATACGCATCGTCATCGCCGAAGGCGCGGAAGACGTCACGATCAAGGTATCAGACGAAGGTGGTGGGATTCGTCGAAGCGGTTTGGCGAAAATCTGGACCTACCTGTACAGCACGGCGCGCAGTCCTTTGAAGGACATGGACGCTGACTCAGCGGGTCCCGTCGTCTTGGCAGGGTACGGATACGGCTTACCGCTTTCAAGGCTCTATGCGAGATACTTCGGAGGCGATCTTCAAGTGCTTTCGATGGAGAACTACGGCACGGATGCGTATCTGCACCTCAACCGACTCGGCAACATGGCAGAGCCGTTACCTTAGTTAGGGCGGCGGCAGCGCGTTTCGCGCGAATATTGAATTGTAACATCACCACTCAGTTGTTTTTACGCATCGAATTTCTCTTACAATTCGCTTTCTATCTGATGTGGGTCTCTAACAGACACCATGCAGCCGGGGCTCGTTTGCACGAACACACACGCTATAAAAAACCGCGTTATGCGTTCCGAGTTCCACTGAGCTGTGCGAGAGTTCGCCGCCCTCAGCCGAGCGCCGAGATGTGGCTCTTCAATCGCTGCTTCTGAGCGTCGTTGCAGTGATGCATCAACGCCCGAAGTAAGTCACGAGGGAGGGCACTGTCACTGCCACCTCGTTGCGCGGCATTCGTCGCGTGTCGATCGAAGATACTGAACACGATGCCGAACGCCGCGCCGAACGCCTTGTGCGTTGAGGGCGAGATTTCGAGCAAGTGCGCACGTTCCAGAGCAGCCGACAGCGCGGCGACGAGGGCACCGGTCGTCGAGTTTCGTGACACTAACGGTGCCAACTGTTGTTTGGCATCGGCGATGTTCATACCAGTCGCAACCGCGCCCAAGGTGCCCTCGACGGCGACGGCGTTCATTAGTTGCACGGAATCCGCGGCGGCGCGGAAGAGCGCCTCCGCGCTCGGGTTGTTCGTCGCGTTCTTGCCTCCGAGAAGCATCCCGACGTTACGCAAAATCGCCCAAACGAGCGTCGCAGCCGCGGCGGAGCCGAGAGGAAATCTCGGTAGCGCAGAGGCGAGCAAGGTGCGACCTTTCGGTAAGGTGACGATGCGCTGGAAAACCCCATCGTGTTCCGCGCCGCCGACGGCGAGCACGGGTACAGATGGCAGGCGCAGTGTACTCACTAGACCATCGAGCAAGAACATGCGTCGCTTTTTCAAGTCTTCGTCGCTCTCACTCGGTCGACCCTCTTCGAGCTGACGATCGATGTCGTCCACGTCGAGCAACAGGCACATGGAGTCTTCGATCATGATGCGCGCCGCCAAGAGCGGCTCTTGTTCCAACCTGCGCTGTGTCCCTTCCTCGCCCGCGTCGTCGTCACCGTCCGTCTTGGGCGCGTTGCTCGACGACACGTCCAACAGCGGTTTAGGCGAGCGAATATTCCCGAAAGGCACCTTGCCCAGCCCAGCCAAGCCCGGGACGAAAGTCACCGGTCCTCGCGCCTCCTTCTCGTGCGACGCGAGCTCGCGAAGACTTTCCGGGCAAAACGGTTCTTTGAGCTTCGACGGATTGTTCCTACGCAACCACGACTGGTAGAAGTAGTCGTGTTCGTACGCTGGACGATCGTGCGGATGCGTCGCGCTCCACTGAATGCGCAGAATCCCTTCGATTTCGTCGTTCGCCATGTACAAGCCGTTGTAGTGCGGACGTCCGCGCGGTCGTTGTTCCCTCGGCCGACGACCTTGCTGCTGCTCGCGCTGCCGAAACTGCCGGGGTTGATTCGTCGGCATCGGCCCCGAGGGCATCATCGGCGTCGGCGCCGCTCGCACTCCGGGCATGCCCGGCACGTCCATCGACGCCGCCAACGCCGTCGGGCCGTCGGCCCACTCCGGCAGCGCCTCCCCGCGATACTTTTGCGGCCCACCGCTCGGCGGCGGCGGCATCGGCGGCATCCCCATTCCCGGCATCGGCGGCATCCCCATTCCCGGCATCGGCGGCGTTCCCGGCGGCATCATCATCATTCCCGGCGGCGCCCGTCTCTGCTGCGGCGGCGGCGCGATCGCCCCCGCCATCGCCTCCCTTTCGATGTCCATCTGCGTCCTCGCCGCCCCTCGCGGCGGCGCTCGTCCCAGCATCGCTGGATTCATCAAATCCGCCGGCGTCAGCAGCCCCGTGCGCGCGAGTTCATCCCGCGTCGATTCGATGTGCACCTCCGGCTCGCTCGCGTCCACGCGCAGCCGCGACAGATCGTCCTCGAGCTCGCCGCCCAGCTCCCCGATCAGCGACTCGTCCGCGGGCGCGCCGAAGAAACCGCTGCGCGGAGAAAGCGCGCGCGTTCGCGCGGTCGCGTCGTCAGTCATCGCGTCGCGGCGTCGTCGCGCGCGGTGCGTCGCGCGTCGGTCGATCGCATCCATTCGGCGCATCCAGTCGATCGCCCGTCGCGTCGCGTCCGTCGTCGTCGCGTCGCCGTCGCGTCGCGTCGCGTCGCGTCCATCGTTCGCGCGCGCGTCGCGTCGCGTCGCGTCGCATCGCGCGCGTCGCCGATCGCACCTCATGGCGCGCGCGTCGCGCTGTGCCGAAGGTCGCACACCGCGTCGCGCGGAATCGCGTCGCGTCGCGTCGCGCGCGGCGCGCGCCATGCCCAAGCAAAAGTACACCGCGTTCGACGTCGCCGCCGTCGTCGCCGCGCTGCGCCGCGCCGCGCTCGGGTGCTGGCTCGCGAACGCGTACGACGTCGACGCGACGTCGGGAAACAAAAAGTTTCTGTTAAAGCTGAATAAACCGTCCGGCGCGGTGGCGCGAGACGCGCGCGCGGACGCGACGACGGCGGAGAGCGAGAAAATACTGGTGTTCATCGAGTCGGGGACGCGGGTGCACACGACGAGGTACGAGCGAGGAAAGACGACGGCGCCGACGGCGTTCACGGCGAAGCTGCGAGCGCGCGCGAAGGGGAAACGCTTGACGGACGCGAGGCAGCTGGGAAGGGATCGAGCGATCGATTTCACGTTCGGGGGGGGAGGGGAGAATGAGTGTCATCTGATCGTGGAGTTGTACTCGCAAGGGAACGTGATTTTGTGCGATGGGAATTACACCGTGGTGGCGCTGTTGCGATCGTATCGAGACGGCGGCGACGTCAACATTTTGCCGAATCATCAGTACCCGTTGGAGCGGCTGAAGGGATTTCAGCTCGGTGGGTACACCCGGGAGGACGTGGTGAGCGCGTTGGCGCGCGGGGTGTTGGCGACAGAGGAGGAGACGATGGGTGGGGACGCGCGGCGGGCGCCGGCGACGCTTCGCGAGGCGTTGTGTCGAGCGTTCGGGTACTCACCCGCCATCGCGGATCACGTGGCGTTGACGGCGTCGATCGAGCACGGCTCGAACGCATCGCTACCGCTGAGTGAGGCGTGCGTCGATCGGCTGACGGCGGCTGTGCGAGATTTAGAGAGTTGGTTCGAGGGCGTCACGACGGGCGACGTCGTCGCCGTGCCCAACGTGTGCACGAAGACGGACGCCAACGCCGACGGCACGGACGAGATCGAGATCTTCGATGATTTCTCCCCGTTCTCGTTGAAACAAAATGAAGGCCGACCGACGAGGAAGTTCGAGCTTCCCAAGGGGTTAGACCCGGTGTGTGCGTTCGACCACGCAGTCGACGAGTACTTCATCGCTCTCGAGGCGCAGTCGCAAATCTTAGCGCGACGTAAAGCTGAGGCACAAGCGTTGGCTAAATTAGAAAAATCACTCAAGGATCAGAAAAGTCGCGTCGAGCAGCTCGAACGCGAGCGCGAGAAAGAGGAGCAACGCGCGGTTCTCATCGAGTACAATCACGAAGCCGTGGACACGGCGATTGACGCCGTGAATTCGGCGTTGGCGAGCGGAATGTCCTGGCCCGAGCTCGAGGCCATGATCAACGAAGAGCGCCGGCTCGGGAATCCGGTGGCGGGGATGATCAAGTCACTCGATCTGGCGAATAATCAAATCACTATCACGCTCGCGAATCATCTCGACGAAGTCGACGAAGTCGACGCGGCGAGCGGTAAGCGCAAACGAGTCGCCGTGGGCGTGGATTTGGGATTGAGCGCGCACGCCAACGCGTCCATGCGCTTCGCAGCGAAGAAGAAACACGCGGAAAAGTTTAGCAAGACAGTGGATGCGCAGTCCAAAGCCGTGGCCGCGGCTGAAGCCAAGGCGAAGGCGGCGATGGAAAAGGCTGCGAACGGATCGTCCATCGCGCGCGCCAGACAACCGCTTTGGTTTGAAAAGTTCAACTGGTTCATCACGAGCGAAAATTGTTTGGTGCTTCAGGCGAAAGACGCGACGCAGGCGGAGATGCTCATCACACGGTACATGCTCCCAGGCGACGCGTTCGTGCACGCAGAGGTACCGCAGGCGCCCGTCACCTTGGTGAAACCGCCGCCTGGCGTCGGCGTGCGAGCGGTGCCGGCGTATTCGCTCGTACAGGCGGGCGCAGCGGTGATGTGTCGTAGCAGCGCTTGGAATTCACGCGCGGTTAAATCGGCGTGGTGGACGAGCTCTGAGCGCGTGAGCAAGATTTCCCCGGTCGCCGGCGACGCGCTTCCGCCAGGCGTCACGCACGTCGCGCACGCGGACAAGCAATTCCTGCCGCACGCGCAACTCGTCATGGGGTTCGGATTAATGTTCGTCGTGAGTGAGAAGAACGCGGAAGCGCACAAAAACGAACGATTGGTGCGAAGCGATTTCAACATTTTAGAAGAAGAGGGCGACGAGACGTTCGACGAGGACGACGAGCAAGAAGACGAGCGAGACGACGCGAATGGCGGCGCCGAGATTAGAGGAGAAGTCAACAAACTCGCGGCGTTCTTAGATGGTGCCGTGGGTTTCGCAGGAGAAGATGAGCGATCGAGCGTAGACGACGGCGACGAGAACGACGATGACGACGGCGACACCGTCGCCGCCGCGCCGTCGCCCGCGAAGCCGGCGACTCCGCGCATGTCGGCCAAGGAGCGCAAGACGCTGAAGAAGAAGAAGGGCGGCAAGGGAGGGAATGATTCGGACGGCGACGGCGACGACGATTTCATCGACCCATTAGCCGAGATGAAGAAGAAATCATCGTCGAAAACCGTGCCGATCGAGACGAAGAAGGCACCTCGCGGCAAAGCGGCGAAACTCAAGCGCGCCAAGGCCAAGTACGCGGATCAAGACGAGGAGGATCGGGCGCTTGCGATGGAATTTCTCGGTGCGAGCGGTGGCAGCGGCGGGAAGAAAGTCACGGGCGCGTCCAAGAAAGCGGCCAAGGCGGCGGAAAAGTTTGAAGAGCGCAAACAGGAGAAACCGACGGCGCCGAGCGCGCCCGAACCGGCACCTGCGCCGTTCGTCAAGCGTCGCGAAGCCGCGGCGGCCGCGTTCGCGCGCAAGGCGGCCGCTGACGACGATTTTCCGGCAAAATATCAGGACGACGAGGACGACGACGAGTCAAAGGCGTCTCTCGTCCCAGACGAAGCGTCCATCGAAGAGCGCCTAAAGCTCGACGCCGAACTTCTCGAAATCGTCAACCGAATCGTCTCTGCGCCGTTCAAAGACGACGACATCGAGTACTGCCTTCCCGTGTGCGCCCCGATCACCGCCACCAACGCGCTCAAATACCGCATGAAAGTCACCCCTGGCTCGCAGAAGAAAGGTAAAGCCGCGAAACTCGCGATGGAAATCCTTTCCCGCGCGCCCTTCGCCACGCCTCGCGAGCTCGCGTGCGTCAAAGCCGTCGCCGACGTCGACGCCGCCGTCGCGCTCCCCGCGGGGTGTAAGATTAGCTTACCACCCGGGGCGGCGAAATCCATGTCCAAGGGCGGTAAGAAGAAGCGCCGTTGATTGCGCGAAACGTCGTCGCGAATGTCAACGCCAAATGTCTCGTGCGCCGCAACCGCGAGCCTCACTCTTCACCGCGCGCACGATGCCGCGCGCGATGACCGCCGCGTCGACGCTCCGCACCGCGTCGACGCGCGAACGCGCATCGACCCGACGCGTCCCGGCGCGCGCGCGCGCGCTTCCGTCGTCGTCCTCGCCCCGCCGCCGACGCTTATCCATTACGACGTCACCGGGATTACGTCTCGACGCCGCGTCGCCGCGCGCGCCGACGCGCGCGCGCGCGGCGTCGGACGTCGTCGAATCGTCCTCCGCGCCGCTCGATCCGATCGGGCTGAACCCCGATCGCGCCGCCGTGGTGAACGCCGACCCCGACGCGTACTCGTGGACGAAGCAGTGGTACCCGGTGGCGGTGGTGGACGTGCTGGACGAGACGAAACCGCACCCGACGACGCTGCTCGGGATAGATTTGGTGGTTTGGAAAAATGGTGATGGGTCGTGGAGCGTGTTCGAGGATAAGTGTCCGCACAGGTTGGCGCCGCTGAGCGAGGGACGGGTGGAGAGCGACGGGACGCTGCTGTGCGCGTATCACGCGTGGCGATTCGACGGCGACGGAAAGTGTACGTCGATGCCGCAAGCGTCGAGCGCGGAGGAAGAAGAAAGAATCAAGGCGAACGTGCGATCGTGCGCGTTCAAGCGACCGAGCATGGTGGCGCAAGGGTTGGTGTGGGCGTGGGGCGAAGGCGGGAAGGATGCGGAGATGGAAGCCGCGATGACGCCGCCGTTGTTCGTGCCTGAAATAGAGGGCATCGGTAAGAGTGGTCGCGCGAGCTGCGGTGGGTTCAGAAATCACTGGCAAGTGCGCGATTTACCGTACGGTTGGAACGCGTTCTTCGAAAACGCCATAGATCCCGCGCACGCCGTCGTGAGTCACCACACGTTGGTCGGTTCGCGATACGACGACCCAGCCGGGTTTCAGTGCGTCGTCGAGCGTCCGGTGACCGACGCCGGTGGGTTCCGATGCGCCATCGACCCGGCGGTGCCACCGTTTAACTCGATCGGGAAATACGACGCGGAGACGTCTTACGACTTCCAGCCGCCCGCGCTGTTGAAGATTGACTGGCGACACGAGGGGGGGCGATTTTTGACGTCGCACTACTGCGTGCCGACGCGTCCGGGGTGGTGCCGCCACTTCGTCGTCACCATCGCGCAGCGACGACCCGAAATGGGGAACAAAATTCGCGAGCACCGCTGGTTCAAGCTAAACCTGTTCACGCTCACGTCGCCCGCGTGGCTGACGCACGTGTTGGGGCCGACGTTTTTGCATCAAGACATGGTGTTGTTGCACCAACAAGAAAAAATCATCGCTCAGGGCGACGGACAGGCGATGGCGCAAAAGTGGAAGGATCAAGTCTTCACGCCGAGCACGGCGGATAAGATGACCATCTTCTTTTACAAGTGGTTCGAGAAGAATGGCCCGATTCCGTGGGCGCCCGGGACGGAGCAAATGCCGCCCATCGAGCGCGATTCGAGCAAGCTCTTCGACACGTACGAGATGCACACCAAGTACTGCACGCACTGCCAAGGCGCGCTTCGCAACACGGAGATCGGGATGTGGGCTACGGGCGCGATCGCGGGGGCGAAGTTGTTTTGGGTCGGCGCGAGTGTCGTCTTCACCGCGGCGTTGCTCGGCAGCGGCGACGACGCGTCGTCGTCGCTCGACGTGTTCGAGTTAGCGAGCGCCGTCGACGGTTCGGTGTACGGTGACTTTTTCAGCGCTTTGAGCTTGGGCGCGACGTCATTCTTTCTGTGGGGTTTCGCGCAAATGTTTCGCACGTACCCGTTTTCGCACTCTGAGGACGACATCGTCATGGAGGGTACGGCGAAAATCGGTTTGTCCAACGACGGACCGAGCGCGTACATCGATTTCGTAGATTCGACGCTGTTCAAGGAAAAAGGTGGCGATCACAACCGCGGTTGCGAGTGCAGCACGTGCTCGCCGCATTTCAAGGATTTGATCAAGAGCACCATGTTGGCGCGCGCGAAAAAGTCACCCGCCGTCGTCGAGGAGGCGGAGGAAGAGCGATCGATCCCGGTCGCGCGATGATGGATAGAACGTGTGGAAATGTGGTTGCTGCGTGTTATTAGTATATACTCTGTCGTGGGGGGGTCTTGTTATATCATTTCGCTTTGATGAAAAGCCGCTCACTCGTCGCCGCCGTACTTGTCGTTGTATTGCGCCTCCACGTCGGCGACGATTTTATCCAAGTACGGTCCCAACTGCCAGCACGCGTACGCCGACGTCCCGAAAAACACCATAACGTCAAACAATCCCGGAAAGTGCAACACCGCGAGGACGATAGTCACGAGCAACGCCGTGACGATGGCGAGCGAGTACCCGACGATCGTCGCCGATTCTCCCGCCGGCTCCGCCAAGCCGATGAGCGGTTGCAACCACCCCGGCGCGGGCTTCGACGCGTCCGGCGGCACCATGAGTTGTTCGACGATCTTCTTCACGTCCGGCGACGACCCTTCCGCGCGCACGACGACGCCACGGCGGTTAAACGCGACGGACCCGCGCGCGGATTTCTTCGATCGGATCGACGCGGACGCGGTGAAACGCCGCGCGAGCGGCGCGCTCGTGGGCGCGATGGCGAACATGATCGCGTCGTCGACTTTTCGAGTGTGCCGAGGGGCGTGCGAGGCGCGCTGAGGCCGACTGTGCGGAAGGTGCGCTGAGGCCGAGTCATGTCGTTATCCAACCGACAGCTCAGATATCAAATCGACGAAGACGCCGCGAATGAATGAATGCGTGCATGAATGAATGGCTAACGATCTAAGGCTACGAACGCGACGCCGACGATGAACGCGACGCTCGCTCGCATCACCAGTACGGCTGCTCGGGATCGCGCGCGACGATCCCGTGGTCGTCGTAGTACGACTCGCGGCGCCCGACTCGCGCCACCTTGCCCGCGCGCACGTGAGTTTGGTCGAAATTCGGTGAAAACGAGCTTCGCAGATGCGCGGACTCCACCATGAGAATTCGCGACGGCACGGCGTGGACGAGCTCGGCGGGATCGGCGTCGCCGAACGCGCCGGAATCTCGCAGCGCGCGCAACGCGGCGCGCGTAAAGTCGACGTCGAGGATTTGCGGCACCGCCTGCGCCATGCGGTCCACGTCGGGCTTCCCATCCTTGCCCGCGTTCGGGAACAGCTCTCGAAGTTCATCGAGCGTCTTCTTTAACTCGTCGTGATCGCAGTCGAACAGCAACCGCGGCGTCTTCAGCACGAAGTCGGCGACGTCGCAGCTCGGAAGCGCGCGCCGCAGCGACACCAACGCCGCGCACAACGCGTCCACATCCCTCGCCCACCGCGCCAGCGTCGGCGCGCCCGTCGACGCTTTCCTTCCCGCCGCCCGAAGCGACGGAATCAGCATTTCGACGCGCTCGACCGCGGCGCGCGCCGCGTCCTCGTCGCCGTCGAACGCCGCGTCGGCGACGAAGCTCAAAACCAACGCGTCGGGCGACGTCAGCGCGACGTTATCGCCGTCGCGGTACACGGAGGAGAGGGCGATTTTTGAATCGGACGATGCGATTCCATCGCGCGTCATGTACCGCGACGCATCGCGCGTGTCGGCCCGCGGGTTTCGCAACTTTTCGCTCCAATGGTTCGGTGGTTGCGGCGGTGGCGACGACGACGACGACGACGACGACGCGCGGATGAGGCGACGCGACGCGAACGCGCGCGCGACGCTCGTCGCGACGGTCATCGGCGCGTCGACGCGTGACGCGGATTTAGGCGCGGGGGACGAAAGCGCGCGCGAGGCTGGAAAACAACCCGTAACATCGACCGAACGC
>MDSX01013834.1_pt1 | contig 14070 bp, 13 predicted proteins | sample 811141 | NCBI WGS metagenome assembly MDSX01 (sample SAMN05326642, study PRJNA326480) | marine metagenome | isolation source: seawater | place: Atlantic Ocean: South East | collected 2010
CCTCCCGGCAGGAAATGCCGAAGACCCAAAATCTTTCATTTTTTTATGTTTATTTTCAATACGTTACAACCCTTACGCTCCGGCACGTTGTTTGCTTAGAACATATATAGGCCTGGAAAGCTAAGAAACTGGTATGGACCAGGGAGCATTTGTTAATGGATGCATTAATTGGATTAGATGGTCGCTTAGGAGCCATCGACCCTCGCCAAGCTGCTCAGTTGCGGCTTGAACGCTTGCGGATACAAGCGGAAGCGGGCGAACTTGAAACTGCCAAGCTGCAGGAGAAATTGCGCTCTGTATTCGGTGAAAACGGCATGGGTGTCCTAGGGGAGGACGGTGGCGTTGATTTCGAGTACCTGCAAAATCTAATTGACGGGCATGGAACTGCCCGCCTAATCCTTGCCTTAACAGAAACTCTTAATAATACCGACGTCCACGCCGACATCATCGACAGCGGAAATGACATCCGTGAGAATTTTATCGAGCGCAATCAAGCCATTGCCCGCGAACGACTGCGCAATGAATTTGGTGTGGACGCCGAGGAGTTCATCGACGCCACGGGCACCCTTGATTTCGAGGCATTACGCGAGTTCCTCGATCAGCAAAGGGTTAATGTTGAGCGACTGCAAAACCTTGACCTAGGCCCCGCCTCTTTAATCGATATTAAAACTTAAACCTTAGATGATACCATCCGATTTTAATTTCTCGAATTCATCTGACGATACATCACAAAATTCTGCCAATACTTCTGCACTGTGTTCGCTCAATTCAGGTGGACGAGTAACCTCAGTCGGTGAATCTGACATCTTAATCGGACAACCGACCGTCTTAAATGTACCATAGTTTGGGTAATCAATATCGAGGATCATATCCCGTTCGATCAAATGCGGATCCTCAAGAATTTCAGCCGTATCCTGCGTCGCTCCGCAGGGTACGCCTGCATCCCCAAGGATCTTCATCACCTCGTACTTATCATGTTGCTGGCTCCAGCTTTCAATAGCCATGTCTACCTCTTCACGATGCTCCCACCGACCCGCCGGCGTCGCGTATTTTTCACCACCGAGCTTTTCTTCTAGACCCGTTACCCGCAACATATCATTCCACATCTGCTGCTGTGCCAACACGTAGACATAGTCGTTGGGGCCACCCGGCTTGCAGCGATACGCAGTACCCGGCACATTCTTGCCAAGTTGGTTGCCGGTACGCGGCATCGCAGAACCACGGCGCTGATGATCCCGCAAGCTGACACGCATGATGTTTAGGACGGATTCCTGCATTGAAACTTCAACCTCTTGCCCCTTACCAGTTAAATGTCGCTGATTTAACGCCGCCAGAATTCCGATAACCATGTGCATACCTGTGCCCGAGTCGCCGATAGCCGGCCAGTGGTAGGTTGGCGGGCCGTCGGGCTGACCGGTCACGCTCATCGCACCAGCCATAGCCTGAGCAACAGGTTCGAAACTCTTAAAATCGCTATAAGGACCAGATGTTCCAAAGCCCTTAATCGTCGCATAGATAAGACGTGGGTTGATCTTTTGCAGCGTTTCAAAATCAAATCCCATGCGTGCCACAGCACCCGGGGCAAAATTTTCAAGAAACACATCGGACTTTACTAGGAGTTTTCGGAAGAGTGCTTTCCCTTTGTCACTCTTCAAATTGAGCGTGAGGCTCCGTTTATTTGCATTAAACGACAGGAAGAAAAGTTCGTCGTTATTCTGCACCCGGGCGACATCTCCTTTGCCAGGTGTCTCCAATTTGATCACGTCCGCGCCAAGCCAAGCAAGAATTTGCGCGCAGGCGGGTCCAGCCTGGTTATGGGTCATGTCTATGACACGGATTCCATCAAGCGCCTTAGTCATTCAAACCTCCTATCTTCCATCCGTTTTAATGCATGCACAAAGAGAGATAGGTCGTTAATGCGCCCACGCATGGCCCCAAAGGATTTTCGTAATTATCTATTATCCTCATGATTGAAGCTCAGAGTTCACACTTAAAATTATGGACCCAGCTGGGCCACGCAGGAATTCCATAGTCCGGCCTTCACGACCGTCAGGAAACACTTTAGGCAGGTCGTTCGGCAGTTCCCAGCACTCCTCTCAACGGAACCATCAAGGAGATCAGTCAATCAAATTTGAGGCAGTGCCTTTAACAATATCGGAGCCGCCTGTGGCACCCATCGCCATGCCTTGCTATAGCTTTCGTATTATCTTCCCCTCGCCTAGCGTCAGCAAATCATGGCCACTTCTAGGATTTTAACCGCTTCGTTAATCTTTGAGGATGCAAATTATTTTTTACTATCTTTCAATATATTTAGATCCGAGAGCGCTAAAACGCGCATTTCTTCCCTTAAATTGAAAGAGCAGCCGGAATTTGAGCTCCACCATGGCGCCTTGCCAATGAAAGCCTATCACCAAGGTATTTAGAACGGGTAACCATATTCAATAACGTGCCGTTTGGGCGCAAGAAATGAGGAAATAAAATGTTTTTCGATCCAGCGGAAGTTGGCATGAAGCCACCTCCCTTCAAACACACTGTCTACAATGCGCTGGTCGTGCCCAGGCCGATTGGTTGGATTTCGACCGTTGATGAAGAAGGCATCATAAATCTCGCCCCCTTTAGTTTCTTCAATTCACTTTCTGCTGACCCACCCTGTGTAATGTTTTGTCCAAACGGACGCAAGCCAGGCACGGAAGAGATTAAGGACACGCTCGCTAATGTCGAGAAAACTAAAGAATTTGTGTATAGTATGTGCACTTATGAACTTCGAGGGCCGATGGTTGCCACCGCAGTTCACGAACCGGCAAACGTTGACGAGCTAGCAGAGGCGGGCCTCGAAGCCGCACCTTGCGAGAGAGTTAAACCACCGCGGGTCAAGGAATCGCCAATCGCTCTTGAGTGCACGTATATGCAAACCGTTCATTTACCAAACGCCCGGGACGGTAGCCGACAAAACGTAGTCATCGGCCAGGTTGTCGGCATCCATATCGACGAGAGTGTGATTACCGATGGCATTGTTGACGTTAAGAAGGTCAATCCGCTGGCACGGCTTGGTTATCTCCAATACGCACAGATTACCGCCGAAAACGTTTTTGATCTCAGCCCACCAGGTGGTGATCACCGATACCAAAAGAAATCCTAACCGGCCTGTAGGAGAAACATCTAATGAAAAATCCATTCGAGAAAAGCGATCTGAAAATTGATCCGCCCGGTCGCGGGCGCATTTATAATAATGTTCTAGAGACCTTCGGTAATACACCGCTGGTCCGGCTCGGACGCCTCGCCGAACAGCACGAAGCAAAGGCTGATATATTGGTGAAGCTGGAGTTCTTCAATCCACTAGCTAGTGTGAAAGACCGTATCGGCGTCTCGATGATCGAAGCGCTTGAGCGGGATGGCAAGATTGGCCCTGGCTCCACAATTGTCGAGCCAACATCGGGCAATACAGGAATCGCGCTTGCCTTCGCCTGTGCCGCAAAAGGCTATCGATGCATCCTAACAATGCCGGACAGCTTTTCAATCGAGCGGCGGAAGATGCTCGTCTATCTTGGAGCCGAGCTGCACCTCACACCCCGTGAGAAGGGTATCAATGCAGCCATCGAGAAAGCTGAAGCATTAGTCGCCGATATCGACGGAGCCATTATGCCGATGCAATTCAGCAACGAGTCAAATCCATCAGTGCACTATTACACCACCGGACCCGAGATTTGGCGCGATACGAATGGAACCGTAGATATGTTCATTTCCGGCGTTGGTACAGGCGGCACAGCAACCGGCACAGGAACTTATCTGAAGGAGCAAAAGCCGTCTGTTCAATTGGTCGTGGTCGAGCCCGAACTCAGCCAGGTGATCTCGGGCGGCGAACATTCTCCACATATGATACAGGGCATTGGCGCAGGTTTCATTCCAGAGAACCTGTACACGGACCTAATTGATGAAATTATCGCTATTGGCAACGACGCAGCCATTGAAACAGCTCGTCAGCTTTCACTGCTTGAAGGTATTCCCGGTGGTATTTCGGCCGGTGCCATGACGGCCGCCGCCCTGCAGATTGCCAGGCGAGATGAAATGGCCGGCAAGACCATCGTCACGGTGCTACCGTCCTTCGCTGAGCGGTACCAGACAACGCCATTGTTCGATGACCTTGATGTTCCTGAATAGTAATGGACGCTTATCGTTTGGCACCAAGTCCACTGACATAGTTCGGCTTTGACATTGATTGACATATCGGAAGAGTTTTCTTGAAAAACCGGCGATATTATAGCGAAGTCGGTGTCTAGAGGCTATGCATTAATAGACGAGTTCGTCGTCGCCACCGCCTTCGGAAATAATGATCTCGCCCTTATCGGCGAGGTCTTTAGCTACGGCAACAATTTCAACTTGCGCGTCGTCTACGTCCCGCATCCTTACCGGGCCCATGGCAGCCATATCCTCCTTAAGGATCTTCGCAGCGCGCTGCGACATATTCTCGAAGAATAGACTAGACAATGTCTCCGACGCACCCTTGAGCGCCGTCGCCAGCTTATCCTTGTCGACAGCCCGCAGGATTACTTGGATGCCAGCTGGATCAACACTGCCAAGATCATCAAAAGTAAACATCAACTGGCGAATTTTGTCTGCCGCCTCGCGATTTCTTTCTTCTAACATAGTCATAAACTGGGTCTCAGTAGAACGATCGAGACCAGTAAAGATTTCAGCTACCATCTCATGACTGTCGCGGCGTTGCGTGCGCGCCAGGTTCGACATGAATTCGCTTCGCAAGGTACGTTCGATATCATCGACCACCTCTTTTTGAACCGCATCCATACGGAGCATACGATTAATCACTTCCAGCGAGAAAGTCTCCGGGAAAGCCGCCAACACGCGTGCCGCGTGGTCTGGACGGATTTTGGTGATGATTACCGCAACGGTCTGTGGATATTCGTTCTTCAAATAGTTTGCCAGCACTTGCTCGTTCACATTAGCAAGCTTATCCCACATAGTTCGGCCAGCTGGGCCGCGCAGCTCTTCCATAATTTGGCCAACACGACCGTCGTCAAATACTTTAGATAACAGACGTTCGGTACTTTCCGGCGTGCCGCTCAGCGAGCCCGTGGACGAGATCTGTTCGGCAAATTCGACGTAGAGGCGTTCCACAATTTCAGAACTAACAGTGCCAAGACTAGCCATGCCCTGCGAAAGCTCACGTATTTCCTCGTCTCCCATATTCTCGAACATCTGGGTCGCATGCTCCTCGCCAAGCGAGAGCATAAACATTGACGCTTTTTCAATACCGCTAAGGCTTCGATAGTCTGTGCGAACGCGCATGGTTTACCTACAAATTTCTGTAAGCCCGTACCCCCATACGAGCCATTCCCCTAAAAAACGCCGAAACTAGCTAAATCTCATACAAGGTTCGTGCCAGAAATCGGAAAGTTCACCCAAATTATTATTGAAACTGAGCTACTGAGCCAGACGTTTACACCCAGTAATTCTAAGACTCAATGGTCAAAAACGATTACTTTTCGGGCAACTTCTCCGGTCTTTAAAGCATCAAAGGCATCGTTGACCTGCTCCAGTTTGATGTGCTCTTCCAGAAGATCGTCCAACTTCAAGCGGCCCGCGAGATAAAAATCAACATATCGAGGCATATCTACCCGAAATCGATTGGACCCCATTGCACAGCCAAGCAGTTTCTTCTCTTGCAGAAAGTCAGCCGCATGTATTTCGACTTTCGTGCCGTAGGGTACCATACCAATAACCGTCGCTGCGCCGCCCGGGCGCAGCATATCAAAGGCCTGTTCGGTGGTTTGTTTCAAACCAATGGCTTCAAACGAATAATGTACGCCGCCGCCCGTCATTTCTTTGATTTGCTCAACAAGGTCGCCTTCCGAGGCATCTACGACATCCGTCGCACCAAATTCCTTAGCCAGGTTAAGCTTGCTAGCAACCCTGTCGATGGCAATAACACGCCCAGCACCGGCAATCGAGGCGCCATTGATGCAAGAAAGACCGACCCCTCCACAGCCGATGACTGCAACGGTTGAGCCGACCTCCACCTTAGCTGTGTTATGAACCGCACCCACCCCTGTGGTAACACCGCAGCCAATCAAGGCCGCTTTATCAAGTGGCATGTCATCGCGAACTTTCACCAAGGCATGCTCATGAATCAGCATCTGCTCTGCAAAGGAGGACAGGTTCGCAAACTGCTCCACCGTGCGCTCTTCCTGATGCAGACGGGGCGGCTGATCCCGGCGCCGGCGTGTCTCGCGTCCGTCACAGATGGATGGATGCCCCGTAGTACAAGCTTCACAATGACCGCAGAATGCCGATAAACAGGTGATCACATGATCGCCTGGCTTCACGTAAGTTACGTCAGAACCAACTTCTTCGACCACACCCGCCGATTCATGACCAAGCACAACCGGCAGCCGGTAGGGATAAAGCCCTTCTACAAAATGAAGGTCGCTATGACAGACACCCGCAGCCGCAGTGCGAACCAAAACTTCGCGGGGCCCCGGCTTATCGATGGAAACGTTTTCGATAACAAGGGGTTGGCCGACTTCGTGTAATACGGCGGCTTTCATTTCGCTCCTCCCTTGAGCACTTGTTATATTGATAATGGAGTTCCAATCACGATGGTCAAAGCCCTATCGCGCAGGCAGATACTTTTCAAACCAGTCAGTCGTTTCCTTCATAACGACGTCGAAAGCAGGCGGAACGTAGACTTCGTAATGCCCAACGCCCGGCAATATTACCATCTTCTTTGGTTGGCCAGCTCTCTCGAATAAGGATTCACAATCTTCGGGCGGCACAAGCCTGTCGTCGCCACCAGCAATCAACAGCAAAGGTCGTGGCGAAATTTTATCAACAACCCACTCTGGGTGGAACTGAAGGGTCTCGTCGATATATTCGATTGGCAATTCACTTAGTGCATTTGGGTTCCCCGCACGGGCAGCAGATGCGAGTTCTGCGGATTGGCGATCCGGCAGCAGGATTTCGTCCCGTGCTGCCATCTCAGACTTGCCGGTCTGGACCCGCTGCTCGCGGTCTTTTTGTGACATCTCCAACAGGTCAACCCATTCGTCCGGGCGACGCACGCTCCGCATCCAACGCCCACCATGCCCCATGCCGACAACACCGACAGTACATTTTACCCGCTCGTCATGTGCTGCAGTCCAAACAACAGTCGCACAGCCGTAACTAGTGCCATAGATGCCGAGACGTTCGTCGTTTACCTCCGGCTGAATACCAAGAAACGTCATCGCCGCCTGCACATCTACTACCCGGCTATAAGGTGCCAAGCGAGTGCGCGCACCTTCACTCTCTCCCCAGCCTTTATAATCAAATGTCATGACCATATAACCGGCTTCGTTTAGAACCCGGGCATTATCTGGTAAATAAAGGTCCTTCACACCAGTATAGCCATGACAGAGGACAACGCCCGCACGCCGCTCACCCTTTTTCAAGTCATCCGGGTAGTAAAGATCACCATCAAGCTTCACGCCTTCGCTGTAGAACGAAATATTTTTTTTCATCATTTTCCCCTCAGTTCTATCTTCCTACCTAATCCGGCCAAAACCGGGCACCCTCGCGCGCATAACCACCAGAGAGCCCTACCGGGGTGCCGTCTGCGCGCCAACAAGAGGCACCCGTCATTCGCCCATCACCACAAAATTCAATTGCATTCATTCCACCACCAACATGCGGCACACGCATTACCTGATGGCCTAAATCCTTCAACGCCCTGTCAACCTTTTGTGGAAAGTCGTCCTCAATTTCGACACCATGGCCTTGCGTCCAAATACGGGGTGCTTCCACCATCTCTTGAATGGAGAGGCCGTGGTCAAACTTATTGACGAGCGCCTGCATCGCAGAACCAAAGATGCGCAAACCACCCGGCAAACCCAACGCCAATACCGGTTTACCATCTCGATAAGCAATAATTGGAGACATAGATGTCGTCACGCGCTTACCAGGCAAGATTGAAAGCGTTTCCCCAGGGTGCGGATCAAAGACATACATGTAGTTATTTGGGACAATTCCAGTCCCAGGGATCATGATACGCGCGCCAAATGTCGAATTGATAGTTTGTGTGGTAGCGACGATATTGCCATCACCGTCTGCGGCGGTCACATGGGTGGTATTCGGCGATTCAGGCAACGCCAAACCAGCGGTCCATTCCTTGGCCTTGGCCAAATCAATGTCAGGGCGACGTTCATTTGCATATTCTTTTGAGATTAGCCAATCCGTGGGCACGTCAACAAAGTCGGGATCTGCCGTCACCGCAGAGCGATCTGCAAAAGCAATTTTCAATACTTCCAAAATTAGATGCAGAGACGCTGGGGAACCAAACCCCATAGATGCGACATCAAAACCCTCCAGCAGATTCAGCATTTGGATGACATGCACACCGCCGGAAGATGGTGGCGGCGGACAGACAATCTCGACCCCATGGTAGGTGGCGCGCAAGACATCGCGCTCGATGCTCCTGTATGCCAATAAGTCCTCTATGGTCAGCAGTCCGCCAGCCTTACCCAGATATGCAGCGACTGCCTGGCCAACTGCCCCACCGTATAACGCTGAGGGTCCCTCAGCGGCAATGGCACGCAGCGTGTCCGCATATTCCGGCATCACGAGGCGCGCGCCCGCTGGCAACGGTTCGCCATCCTTCAGATAAATGCTAGAGATCACCGGGTCGAGGACGAGGTCGGACAAGGCTTCGTCGATACATTCCGAGAGATAGGGCGTAACCGTGAAACCTAGGCTCGCATATCGGATCGCAGGCTCCATGACATCGGCAAGCGACAAAGTGCCGTATAGCTCCAGCATCTCACACCACGTCTTAAGGCTACCAGGCGCCGCAACGGCATTCGCGCCAACGGCATTCACACGGCCTTCTGTCTCCAGGTAATTGGGCATTGTGTTGGAGATCGGCGTATAGATATTCGGCTCCGCCGCAAGAGGCGCCCGGCCAAGCCCATCGATCAACCGATGGCTGCCGTCGGCAAGACGAATATGCGAGATACCACCACCGACAATGCCGACCATCATCGGCTCCACGACCGTCAGAGTGAACAACGTCGCAATGGCGGCGTCAATTGCGTTACCGCCGGCCGCAATCATCTCCGCACCAGCCGTCGACGCCAGCGGATGACTTGCCGCCACCATACCCTTCGCCGCAAAGGTCGGCTGCTTCGAGCATATAACTTCGGCTGGCATTAATCACTGCCCCGTTCGTGTTTGGGACCAGTTTCAGTAAAGACCCACATGCCAGCTGTCTTGCGATTAAACGCATCACATTGCTGACGCCCTCTTCGGGTCTCTTTGAGTTTCGTCAAAACGTCTTTGCCGCTTTCCGCCTCAACTTCATAGAAAGCGAGGTATTTATGCGGCGACTTAATGCCTTCTTCCGCTGTTAATTCAAAACGTTGTCCGCTATCCACACCCGCGCTCGTCAGGACTTCGTCAATATGGGTATTTTCATACCAATCATTGAACGCATCATCCTGCCCCTCAAAAGGCTCGCTAAGTACCACCACTACATGTTTCGCCATTTCTGTCCCTTTCGTCTACTTCGTTCAGCCAGCATCGCATCCTAAGCTTATCAAAGGATGACAATCCGGCTTGAGCCGCTCATGCTTCGACAGGCATGGCATCAGGTCAAGTTCATATCAACCCGCTAGAGCGCCTTTGATAAATGAGTGACAGATTCGGATGGCGGCGAAAGGACAGGAACGTCGACTTTCGCCGCAACTTCGACGCGGGCGCGATCCATTGAGAAGTGAGCCAAGAGTATCGCACTACTTTTGCCGACATTGGCGGCTGTTTCCACAATCAACCGGTTGTGGGTTGTCGCATCTCCTCGGTCAATGGCGTCGCGCGCACCATCCACGAGCACACTGCGGAGCGTCGCATCACTTCCCCGCTCCGACTTCATTTCGGCGAATTCCTGTTCCATGGAACCGATCGAATCCTTGAAGGTTACCAGCATCGTGATAGAGCCGCCGATATCAAGCGCGCTCTGGAACATCGCTTCATTCGGCTTCAAAATGGGAACAGTATTGGCCTCCGCCGCCGCTTTGATTGCTGGGCCAAATGCCGAACAGCAATACAATACGCCGTCCACACCCCGTTCGATTGCGTAATCTGCCATTCCGAAGATGCGTTGGGAGAGATCATCCGTGAGCTCACCCGCCGATGCACGGTCAGTCGAAAGACTGCTGTCCAACAGATGAAAGGTGTCGGCTTCCGGCCAAAGTTCACTGAACGCTTGGTCCGTTGGGTCCACAGACACGACAGTCGCGTGGATAAGGGCTATACGTTTTTTCTGTTCGCTCATGTTCACCCTTCCTATCAGCCGCGACGCACGATAGGAGCCGCTACACTCTGGATCATCACGTTCACACAGGCGGGCTTGCCACTGTCGTAAGCACGTTGGATCGCGCCCGGCAGTTCTTCTGCCTTGGTGACAAATTCACCGTGCCCGCCAATTGCTGCGACCATCTGGTCGTAGCGCGTCGGTAGAAGCTCGCAACCATGTGCCCGGTTCTCGCCGTAATCCCGAATTTGTATCTGATGCTCCGCATTCCAGCAGGCATCGTTGCCAACGACCGCGACGAACGGCAATTTGTTACGCACCGCGGTATCAAATTCGGCCATATGGAAGCCAAAGGTACCGTCGCCCATGATTGCCAACACTGGCTCCTGGGGTTCTGCAACACGAGCCGCGAGCGCAAACGGCGTTGCAGCGCCAATTGAGCCAGCAACGCCATTAGTGATGCGTCGCTCGCTATTGAGATTGGCTTGCGACCACTGGCCTATCTCGCCACCGTCCATAATAAGAACAAGATCGGGGTGCTGAGCGACAAAACTCTTCACACCGCGACAAAAATCGAGCGCATGCAGCGCACCCTCCTCACCGGCGATGTCCGCCCAGGTGTCGGGGCGATAATCCGCAGCCTCATGAACGGCTTTGCACCACCTCTCATCACCAACGCTGCGGCCAATCCCTATTAATTTCTCCGCCGCCGGAAACGCATCCACGACGGCGCTTAACACTAACCGATCTCCCTTGTTCGAGGCCACTCGGTCGATCAAGGAGATATCGGGATCGAGCACAATGAATTGGCAGCCTTGGTCGACAAAGGGTACGTCACCAAACTTCACCGTATGGTCCATGGGTTTGCCCAGCAGGATGATCAGGTCAGCCTTTTGTAGAGCTTCTGCATATGCGCCTAGGCATGGGTCGTTCAGACCCCGTGGGCTTTCCATACCGATAACGGGAACGCCAAGCTTCTCTTCGACGGCCCGTTGTGCAGCACGGCCAGGCTTGGTGCACAGATGTGGGCCAACGACAATAATCGGCCGTTGTGCGGTTTCCATGGCCGCGATAGCCGCATTCGCCGTAACATCGGAGAGCAGCTGTTCGACCGGAGCAAAATCTTCCACATCAGGCCAAAGTGCCGGATGCTCATCCAATACTTCTTCCAAGAGATCCGATGGCAAGCTGAGATGAACAGGCCCTGGACGACCAGATGCAGCGATACGACAAGCAAGCGCTATGTCGTGGCCGATTTCCGCCGCCGATTCCAACATCCAGGATGCCTTCGTAACTGACGCTGCCATTTCCACTTGTGGCAATTCCTGGAAGCTACCCCGCCCCAATTCGTTCGTTGGCGCATGGCCCGAAATCAAAACCATCGGCATCTCGGAAGCTTCGGGCGTGCACAGTGCGGCGCACGCATTGGTGTGACCTGGCCCGCCCGTAACCATCGCGAGCCCAACGTTGCCCGTAAGCTGGCCCCAGGCGCCAGCCATCAAGACGGCTGCACCTTCCTGGCGCACATGGGTAAGGTTGATATTCGTACCAATCGCGGCGTCAAAAATTTCCATTATATGATTGCCGGATAGTGTGAAAATCTGATGCATTCCAGCCCGGTCGAGCGACCGCGCGAGGATGTCAGCACCTCTAAGCTTATCTGTCATCTGTTTGGTATCCGTCGTTGGCCGTCACGGCCGGTTTTGCAGTTTTTTATTGGATGGTCAGCGTTTGAAATTGCGGACCGGCCCCTCTCCATCTTGCGGTGGCGCGTCCTGTTCGGAAAGTATTATTTCAGGCCGCCCAATATAAGGCCCGTCATAGGACGCACCCAGGCCGAACGGCTTGTCGCCGGCGATTGTCACCCGCTCCATCCGACGACGTTGAGGGTAGTAGTCGTGAATGGCGTAGTGCAGTACAGAGCGATTGTCCCATATAATCATGGTGTTCTGCTCCCAGTGATGACGAAACTGATATTCCGGCACTTTAGCCTGATCAAACAGCAGGGTCAGAAGCGTCCGGCTTTCCTCGTCCTTCATGCCTTCAATGCCGATCGTGAATTGTGGATTTACAAATATACTCTTGCGACCACTTTCGGGATGAACGCGAACGACAGGATGGGTCCGGATTGGATGTTCATCTTCGATCTTACGCAAGCGCTTCTTGCTCTCAAGATCGTTCGTAAAAAGCGCCCTAAAGGGTTTAAAGTCAAAGATCCCTTCAAGACCCGAAATAAGGCGCTGGATCTCGTCGCTGAGGCCTTCATAGGCCGCGCTCATGCTGGCAAACATTGTATCACCACCGAGCCTAGGCGTGATGGTTGAACGCAGGATCGTAGCCATCGGCGGGGCCTCCCGAAACGTCTCATCGCTGTGCCACTGATCCGTCAATCGAGGCGGATTATCTTTATGATTGTCGAGCACAATCAGCTCTGGCATGTCCACGAGGTTCGGTGAGAAGGGGTGGATCGACAGTTCGCCAAATAACTTTCCGAAAGCGATTTGATCCCGCGCATCGATATCCTGTTCACGAAAAACAAGAACCTCATTCTCCAAGAATGCCTGATGCACAATGGAAAACTCGTCCTCAGTCAATTCGTGAGACAAGTCGAGGTTGCGAATTTCTGCACCAAGATTCCGGCTTAGGCGGACAATTTCAATATTGTTTGAACGATCGTTCGCTATTACGGCCTCAGACATGGCGTTCTCCCTAATGGCTTATAAAAGGCACACACTTCCAAAAGCTCTGCGCGCGCGTTTTTAAAAACGCCCACATTGACAAGACCTCTCTCAGGGCCCGTCAAACAATAATCAAAAGAGAAAATTACTCTGCCGCTACTTTGACTTTGGCATGCTCGCCACCGCCAAAGTATGGCATCACTTCCTCCGCGATCTTTGTGTACTGCTCGATCATCGCGGATTCAGGGGTACACATCGGCATCGAGAGGTTAACATATTCTAGACCAGGGAATTGCATCTCGAAGCCTTTGATCAACTCGATCAGATCGTCCGATGTCCCGGCAAACCAGGCACCCATATCCATAAAATTCTCAATCGTCGGGACACCTTGGGCGTACCAGTCGCCACGTTGCGCAATGATGTCGAGTTGTTCCTGAGATAAACCCGGCAGGAAGCCAAGGGGGCCAAACATCTTTGCATGTTCCTCGAAAAGTGGCGTAATTTCCCGTATCGCCTGCTCTCGCGTCTCTCCAAGATACATATGCAAGCCTATATTTAGGCCCTCGCCCAGCTTAAGATCTTTACCGGCACGCTGCCCAGCCTCCTGATAGGCGCGGATCGGTCCTGCCTCAAGAGTTGCGGCGCCTCCGCCAATAAAGCCCTTCATGCCGTATTTATGCATGAAATCCAGACTATGCGGCTTCGCACTTACAACTGGCTGCCAGCATTCAACCGGCTGGTTGACTGGCCTTGGTACAACCGTGATTTCTTTCAAATCGTAGCCGCGATAAGGAACCTCAGCCGGAATCGTGTAGTGCTTGCCTTTGTGTGAAAACGAATCTTCGTTAAACGCCTTAAAGATAACTTCAACCTGTTCCTCGAAAAGATCCCTGTTAGCGTCCTGGTCGATCATTGGATTGCCAAAAGTTTCCACCTCCCGGCTGTGATAGCCCCGGCCCACTCCGAAGATTGTTCGACCTTGCGTCATAATGTCCGCCTGGGCGTAATCTTCGGCCAAACGCAAGGGGTGCCACATTGGCGCAATATTAAACCCGCAGCCTATCTTAATCTGCTCAGTAATATGACAGAGGTGCA
>MDSX01076590.1_pt1 | contig 14062 bp, 11 predicted proteins | sample 811141 | NCBI WGS metagenome assembly MDSX01 (sample SAMN05326642, study PRJNA326480) | marine metagenome | isolation source: seawater | place: Atlantic Ocean: South East | collected 2010
ACCCCACATAGCTACCTGATCTGCATACCATTCTTCAAATCCATTTGGTCCTTGGTATTGGGCTGGCGCACCTTCTCTGTTTTTAGCCTTGAGAAAGGCTTTATAAAGCCTTCTTCGTAGCCCTTCATTCCCTAAAATATTTCTGCGCTCCTCACGGAACAGTCCATGCCCCAGTTCGTGCAGTGCTGCAATTGTGTGAGCAAGTTCGTTACCAACAGCTTCGTTAACAACAAGCAAGTGATGGTTCTTAAAGCCGATGTACTTACCCGCATTACTATCACCCATGCCATCAATCTGCTGCGCTACTTTACCTGCAATATTTGTCGCTTGAAGTACGTCACCCGTATAAGGATCAACAATACCTTCAGGACTGGCTTGATCTGGACGTACTCCTTGATCGGTAAAAAAAGAAACTTTCTGCTTGTCTGAAAGACCATCCCAGTAGGATTTAGTAATCACTGTTACAGGCATCTTCAGCTTTAATGCACTGAGTGCTTTTTCCATTACTGCTGCAAAAGCTGAACCCTCACGAAAACCAAAAGTTCTGGCTTTAGCTTGTCTTTTCCCAGGTTGTGGTCTAGCGTCAGTTCGCCTTGATGATGTGGTTTGTACTCTTTCATCGGGCCTACCAAGCTCGATGTTTTGTTGTGTAAGTGGCAAATCCGTTTGCCGAAGAGCGTCCTCTGCAATCTTTTGAGATTCCCCTATCTCTTCAGGGGCGATCTCTGTCTGTTCTATTTCTGGGGCAACTCTAGCTGACCTGTCTCGTTTGAAGGTAACAGCAGTTTCTCTCGGCCTGTTTCTGAATCTTTGTTGCTGTTCTCGAATATCATTTATATTATCTTCTGGATCGATACTAATTTGGTCAACTACATTACCTTCTTGGTCAACCGCCTGATAAAAATACTTTCCTCTTGCAGTGGTGTTGCGGGGTTGGAGAGCCTGACCTAACGTAATATTCTGAGAGGCATCCACAATTGTTTCTGTATTAACAGACGGATGATCTAGGGGCAGTTGATCTATTTCAATACGCAGACCACGTTCTAACAACTGACCCATGATTGTTGATAGACCCGCCTGTGCTGCTGTCGCTGCACCACCTTCATTAAAATTCGTTCCGCCCTCAGTTTCATTGATGCGCTTACCCGCTTGCACTAAATCTTGCAGATTAACTTTAGTCCTCTGTCCGTTTTCAGAAACAAGCTGTGCATTTTTAAACTTACTCTTTTTAGCTTGTGTAATCTCACTATCAAGATACATGACCAAGGGCAAACCATTTTTGCCGTACCTTTGAGTATCAGGGGTGGTTGTGACATTCAGTGACCATGTGCCGTTTGCGTTTTCTGATATTGAGACAATCGCATCAGAATATTTATTCTTCAGATCGACTGCTCTGTTCAAAATGCTGTTCGGTGCAGATGGGATATCTGCTGTGCTTTCATTAAAGGCTTGCTCATAGTTCTCACGAGCAGCAGCAGTTTCTTCAACTGGGGCTTTGGGGTTTCTTGGTTTGTAAACCTTGTTTAATATCTCTTCAGCATCAAACTCGGTGTCAGTAAAGTCGCTGACATCTTCTGTATCTGTTGTTTCAACTGTCGTTATCGGAGCATTCGGGTCAACTTCCATATCACGAACAACAACGTCATCGTCAGCTTCGAACCGCTGTTTGCGTCGTTCCATTGCAGCTTGTAGATCAACAACTTCCCACTTGCCACCTGCGGGAACCATTCCTTTTGCTGATTCGATGGCTCGATCCAGTCCTACTGAATCAGTAGCTTCCTCATGGACAACATTGCCCTCATTGTCTGTAACCTGTACAACTTGGTCGGAAGAGGGCGGCATAGTCGCTGAATAACCGAGTGCTTTGGCTATAGAACGATCCGATGCACCGTCGTTTAAAACTTCTGAAATTAGAGACACGTTCTTAGACATCAACGTACCGCGCCCAGGCACAAAAACAGCGTATGTATCGCCATCAGGGTCTGCGACTATGGACCCATCTGCTTGCTGGCTAACAGTAGTAACACCGTTCGCGCCATTACCTACGTTGTAAGTATCTTCATTGCCTGAAACCCAAACTGATTGTTTTGCATTATTTGGGTCTTCCATTGCATTAAACTGCGCTCCAATATCTTTCGCAGATTCAGGCGTTGTTAAACCTAGATCAACTGCGCCAGATTGTTCTTTATCGATTTGCTGTGCAACTTGAGCTTCGCGGCCTTTATTTATAAGGTTCTCAGCACCTCGGAAAATAGAATTCGCTGCACTTGCAGGAGCAGCCGCGCCGCCGCCTAATGAACCACCCCCGAAAAAACCAACAAATGCAGCTTCACCTAAACGCAATGCTGCCTCTTGCCTCGTGTATTCGTCATCAAGTGCAAAACGATTCGCAACCGCCATGCCTTCTTGAATTACTTCAGTAGTGCCTTCAATTGCACCAGACTTCAATGCAGCTCCACCTATGTCCTTTCCTAGTTTTGCCAGTATGCCGCTAGATTCTGCTTTGCCTCGTTGCGTAGCCACTTTACCTAATAGTTTTGCTACACCTATTTCGCCGCCTACGCCCACAGCCGCTTGGGGTACACCTATGGCTGCTGCGCGGAAAGCTGTAACCGGATCAAGTTCTTCACCTGCCTCTAGTGCTTCTGATAAATTTTGTCCCGATAAAGGTACGAACTCAGATGTGCCAGCACCTGCTATAAAACCTGCATTCGCGGCTCTATTGCGAAACAAAGAATAGACACCATTGGCGAGATCCCTTTCATCAGGTGTTGCAGTGCCGCGCATTGTTTTTATCAGGCCATCTTGTACTAGCTTCTTTGCAGCAGCACGGCCTGTTGCAGTAACAGCCGATTTGCCAAGTATGCCTACAATAGCGCCAGTGCCGCCACTAGCGATTGAGGAGATCGCTGAAGGAACTATCTGTCCTGTACCTTTTGCAATCTGTGTAAAAAATCCACCGACAGTAGGCTCTTCGAGAAACTCACCGAAAGTCTCAATATTATCAAAGGCTTCAGCGGCTCGTGTTTCCATAATTCGCGCATTGCGAATAGAAGTTTCGGCCCCTTCAGTATCACCGATAATAGTTTGTGCTAACCCTTTAAAATATCTAGCATCAGCAGCAAGACCCCTAGCACCTCCGGTTACGCCTCGCCTAAAAACAGAGCCTAAGTTAGCGGGGGCATAATTATAAGAAGTATCTGTTTCGGCAAGGCGTTCGGAAGTTAATCCCGAACCGACTGCTTCTTTGGATTGTTTAGATTGCGATAGAAATTGGTCAATGAGGTCAGCCATTATGTCCCAGAGTCAGTATTAGCTCCATCGAGAAGTAAAATTTCTAACATCGCTGCTGCATCTCTTGAGAAACCAGCAAGTTTACTCATCGCAACTTCTTCACCCTGTGTATTCCCGTCACCATCTACTTTTATAAAGGATACGACCCGACCGTTCTTATCAACTTCCGTAATTCTAAGACTGCTCGCTGCAAGATCGCCAGGATCATTTTGAGCACTGTCTCTAGTCCAAGATATAGCACTCTCCCAAAAGCCTCCGTCTGAAGTTCCAGCAGCCATTTGTCCTACTTCCGATACAATTCTTAGGATGGCGTTCTTATAAATTGGTTTCTGAGCAGGGGCTGCGTTGTCCCATCTCTCTCTAACACGGGGGAGAAGCCGCTGTGTGTAAGCGTCGATTTGTGCTTTGCGCTCGTCATCACTGTAATTTGCTTCCCCAGAAGGTGCGATTTCTTCCATATCTCCCGCAACTTCGTCATAAAATGCCAGTGCATCTTCCTTAAGTTCTTGTACTCTCTCAGATTCATCTGCGAAAAGTTCGGCTGTACGGATGCTATTAGTTTGCTGGTCAAGAGCATTACGAATGTCATCATTCCGCATAGCCGCCGCATCTCTGGTGTTAATATCATCAATGCCAGTGGTTTCTAAATTTATAAGGCTGTTGTAAGCCGCATCTTTTTGGGCATCTGTTGAAGCCATGTTTGCAATGAAAGCGTAAATCATCTTTCGAGATTTAAGATCGGCTCGTTGTGCGTCATTTAAATTATTTATGTTAGCGGCTTGCATCCCTATGGCTGTGGCTTGAGAAAGGGACGGATTTTGCATAAACGTCCTACCCAGTGTTTCGAGGTCGGTTTGTACTGTTTTAGAAGTTAAACGGAGTGCGTCAGCTTGTGCTGCTGCATCTTCAACCGCAGCTTTTTGTTCAGGATTAGTGACCGCTGCGGAGATTGGAGCAGCATCTTCTAAATTGTAATCAGCCTTATGTTGTTGGATTTCAGCATTGATAGCACGTAACTGACCTCTTGCTGCACTAGCGGGTCTTCCGCCTTTTTCGCTGCGCGATTGCAAAACATCACGCTCTGTTTCTAAATCTGCCAGTTGTTGCGCTGGATAGGCTTCTAAATCTGCTTTAGCTTTATCTAATCTCCGTTGCTTTATTGCTGCTACTTCAGAATCTGGGGCATCAGTTTGATAAGCATTTAAGTTTCGCTCATAAGCGCCCAATAAATTATCAAGTTTTCTGTCATTTATATCCCCTTGCCTTTGCTTGAGGGTATCGATAACACTTGATCCTGATTGCACCGACGCAGGTGCTTCGGAAACAGAAGGTGCATCAATCTCGGCATCACTTCCCGGCATACCAGTAAGATCACTTGCGATATTTTGAGTAATATCAGGGTTTTCTTGAGTACCTGCGAGTGTTGCCAAAGCATTTCTGCCTAACTCATTACCCTCTGAAGTACCAGTATTTATAGCTTCCGTTGCGGCATTTGCGGCTATTTGTAGATAGGGGTTTTCATTTTCAACTAGCTTTCTTGCAGCGGCAAGACCTGGATAATTTTCTGCCAACTTGCCATCTTGCAAGAGAGTTGTTTTAAAATACAATTCAGCGCCTTTCGCAATGTCTTCCGCGCTAGAAAAAGTCGCTACTTTTGAATCTGGAAAACTTGTGCCATCTTCAGTAAGAACGCCCCTGCCAGCAGAACCGTTTTCCCAATTATAGTCTCCACCAAAAGCCCAACCATTCGGCACTTTATCTAATGAATCTATCGTAAAACCTTCAGGAGTTGATATCCCTCCTAATGTGTTTTGCATCATACTGACAGCAACGCTTTTTGCTAAAGCGTGGTTTGGGGCGTTTACATCTTCGATATCTTGCCTAAACCTATCTCTATCAAAGGCGTTAGTCTCAATATTGTAATAGTCACCATTATAAAGGCTGTTAAGAACACCATCATTACTTCGACCGCGTTGCTCGATTTCAAACTGTTCAGCTAATCTGCCTTCTTGTTGTTTTTGAAGCCCCAATTGTTGGCGGCTTACATCAAGGCGCTCTCGCTGTAGCTGATTAGCCTGACGTTGTTGATTCGCTATTTGTTGTGTACGAAACGTACTTAAAAGTGCATCTGCGAGTGCCATAATAGTTCCCTGCTAGAAGCCTGTAGCTATAAGAGCTAAACTGCCTAAACTGCCTAGTGTGCTGTAGGTATTCATTTTGGATTGTGCTTTAGCTCTGTCGTAAGCCATTCGTCTGTCAATTTGATTCCCTGCTGCACTACTCATTTGACTTTGAGAAGCCCTGTTTACGCCTTGTCCGATATTGATTAGGTCAGCCAGGGTTGATTTGTTTAACTCACGTTGTGCTATCTGTGCATCAGAGACACCTTGAATACCACTTAAAGTAGTACCCAGTTGAATATTGCGTTGTTGTGCTAATTGTTGTGCGGGAGTCAGACCTACGCCATAGCGTTGAGCATTTCTGCTTGCAACCCCCTGTGTAAGCCCTTGGGCAATTTTTGCATCATCTCTGGCTTGGTCAACAAGGGAAGTATCAGTCGATGCTTTAGCAATTAAGTCATCTTCAAACTTGCTGTAGTCTTTGACGTACCGCAGGTAATCATCACGAGTCATATCCGCAAAAGTTTGTTCAGGATCATCTACAGTAGGTAACGCCCCGCTAGTTTTTGCTTTGCTAATTGCTGTATCGTATTTGTCGTATAAATTAGTCATGTTACTGCCCACCAAGCGTATACTTAAACCTATCTCTTAACCCTGTTACTTTTTTGCCATCTGCACCTACAGGTGTAAAAAATGTGGCGTTATCACCTGAACCTAAATTACCCAAACCTTGCCCAATAGCTGTACCTGCAATCTGACCTGCGGCATCGTATTTACTCTGCGCTACTGCCTGTCTGTTCGCTGCTCTGGCTAGTCCTTCTGAAGTCTGCATCCGGGCAAGCTGTGACATACCACTTTGTGCATCAGCCGCTTGTCCTAAACGTGTACCTAAAACATTTGTCTGATCTTTTGCCTGTATGCCTTTTCCTATTGCCGTTGCTTGGCCCAGTTGTGAAGTAAGTCCACCTGCCAATGCTCCAGCACTACCCACATCGGTAGCCTGTCTTAGCGTAGGTTGGGCAGTTAATGCTTGCATCGTATCTGCATTAGCTCGACCTCTTGCAATACGAGTTGGATCGTCTGACAGCGACTGATCGCGCATCTTTAACAACAGCGGATCATATTTCTTTTTAAAATTGTCGTACTGCGCTTTAGCTACCGCTGCGCTAGTCTTTTCCATTTCAGATGGTTTGTAATCGCGACTCTTTGGTTTTGAACTCATACATCCCTCGAATAAACAACTGTATCTATAGCCCAACCGCTGCCAGTTAAATAAGTTCCGACTGTCTCGACGTTCGATCTAATCTCTAACTTGGTATACCCATGTTCTTTAGCAAGCTCTGTAAAAAAATCAGTATGGACAATACCGAGTTTCCCGCCTTTTCTTTTCGCCCACGCAATCCAAATCAACAGCGTTTTATCGTTGGTAAACTCATCCACTTCTGTCGTAGTAACTGCAAAGCCTTCTTCAGTAGTCCAAAGAACAGCTTGCCCACCGACACATGCGGCATAAACATCTTCCGGTCTGTAGGTAAGATGCTTGTTAGCTTCCAAAATCTTTTCAACACCCGTTTTAACCCATGACCATTCTTCACGAATGTCAGCTACTTTCGGTGTATTAATACTTTTCCCACGTTGCTCGTCTTCTTCTATACGGAGTGGTGTAATATCCGCCATACTTCACTTTCCTCGCCACTGGGCTATCTGCAAATCTTGCTTTTCTGTCTGCAAAACTGAGTCCTTCTTGCCAAAGCTGTGCATAAACTTCAGCGCCAGTAAGGTCGGACCAGTCTTTGTTTGGTATTCTCAGTAAACGAAATAACGTACCGTTAACAATCGCGTCACGAAAATCATTCATAACGTCAGCTTCACACGCTGTACTTGTGTGCGTAGGTTTTATAATTGCGCGAACAATCGTACTACCCACTTTTGTAACCGATGGGATAGGCACTAACCAAAATTGGCTAGAGGTCTGTTTGATAAAATAAGTAGGAGTGCCAACGTAGGTAGACTCGCGCCATTTTGGTTCTCGTTCCTCTAACAAAGAAGAAGATACGGCTTCGAGATCATTACCGTCATAAGTAGCCCACAATATCTTATGGACCACTGTTCCTGTAGGCGGCTCAAAATCATACTCATAAGTGTTTGCAACCGTATCCACTGGATCAAGCTCTGCCTGATACACTTCGCTTTTTTCGCACAGCTCAATCACTGTATTGCGAATTGTGTTTTCAATGAGAGTGTCAGTACAGCCAGGAACCATTGGAATGATGTCAGGCAGTAAGTCTTCGTATTTCACTGTTGCCATAGTTAATTACCCATCATTGGATTTAGAGTGGGGTCGGGGCGTTCACTATTTGGCGAAGTCAGTATGTCTAACTGCGACTTACCACTTACTGAAGTCATGAACAATTGGAAATGCGAAGCTGCTCGCTGTTGATGCCCTGCGAAATCAGCATCCTTCATGTACGCCATGTAAATGACGTAGTTCATAATTGCAACAGAATAAAGATCAGGTAAACCAATGTTGTCGCTTATAGTCACTGCGGCAGGGTTTGCACTATAGACAATCTCACAATAAGCATTACCAGCAACACCTGGATAAACATAAAAAGTACGTGGATCACTTTCTTCATAGACATAATGTTTAACTGTCGTGCCATGTTTTGATAGACCAGTTGCAGCGGGGTCATGCCAACTCGGAGCCTGTGCATCGAGAACTTCTTTATCTACGATCCTTATTGTCCGACCACCATTACCACCGCTTGCTGCACTCATGTTACGAATAACACTAAGAAGCCTATTACCCCCCGATGGGATGGACTGCTTAGAGCCAGTTACCAAAGTGACTGTTTCATTCGTCGCACTTGCGTCGGGTTTGATAAGAACGATTGCGCGTTGGGCATCGTTTACCCAACTGACTAGCTCAGACTCAGGCCATCGTATAGCAGATGTGTCCTGTAAAATTATCTGAGCTTTATCTACGATACTTTGAACTGTAGTCGTCATTTATCTACCCATTAATAACTTGATCCCACGCTTTTGTTCGTTCTTCTGGTGCTACGGTTCGACCAACTGCGCTGTTAATCGCTGCGGCTTTTGGTTCACCATTCTTTTTGAAGTTGGTGGGATTGCCATCCGAAACTAGCTTTTCAATAGCCACAACTATTTCTGCAACATCCCCAACCGCAACCTCTGTAAATGCTTCATCAACATTTGGTGTCGAGGGATCGTCAGCAATAAAGTGACCATCTTCATTTCTAGCACGTATAGAAACCAATGTAGTCTCTTCGATCTTCACTGATTCCCTTTTGCCTTTTTTGCCAGCTTCTTTTGCGCCTTGCTGTAATGCTAGAAGTCCAATTTCGTCGCTCAGTTCCCTTTCTTCACCAGCTTGCAACACCACACAAGTTCCCCACAGAGTTGCAATCCGAAGGTTTTTATCTGAGATAACTTTCATAAAATATCCTTACCTATTGTTGAAATACATAGTGATTTCAAAGCCGAGTCTTACGTTTTCGAATGTAGGTTTTGTCCACATAACTTTGTCCTCTCGTAAATTGAAAAAACCCCACGCCCTCCCCAGGAGTTAAGAGGGAGGGAGGGGGTTACTACTTTACTTAAACAGCAGTGTCTAAGACGATTACACCGAAGTCTTCAGTGCTACCGTTGTAGTCACTGTTGTACTTAGGCTTGCGTAATCCGAAAATTTTGCCGATGGAGATACCAGACTGGTTTCCATAGTCAAAAGTTTCTTCCACAACTTCAGGATTGCCAATATCGGCCATAGCTAGGGACTGCGCTCCGCAGAACAATGCTCTCGCACCGTTTTGGTCAGCGTTTGCACCCCACTTGTAGCCAGCAGCTCCAGCGTTAGAACTAGTTCCCGCTGTCGCGCCTTCGGTTGAGAATACATGACGGAACTCATGAACCATTACACCGTCAACCATTAGCGAGGAAGTGCCAGAGAACAACTGGTTGTTTGGCCCACGGACACCTGCGTTTCTCACGTTAGCTAGGAAATCTGAATCTAGCTTGAGATCAGCCATTTGCTGTGGAGTAACAAACATGTGGAACACTTCTTCGTTGCCAGCACCGCGAATACCTCGGATGTAGTTATCCTTCGCATAGGCTTTCAACTCTACTATCGCTCTGTAGTTGATAGTGTCTGCTGCAACGATTGCAGTAGTATCACCAGCTACGATGCTTGTAGTACCTGCGTCATAACGACGATGGCGGTTAGTAGAAGGGGCAGAAACATCAGAAGCAAACTCCAAATCAACAAGCTCGTGACCTGTTGTAGCTGAAGTAGTCCTTAAAGCACCATTGGTTTTGTTGGTGTAAGCAGAACCAGATAATGTTAGAAACGCTAACTGATCCATTCGATCTGCCATTGCATAAGCAAGAGCGTCACGAGAATTTTCACGGAAATTTACAACAGACTTTTGATCGGCTAAACGACCAGCGATCCTGTTAGCAAATCTAAGCTGATCTAGCTCGATAGTGATATCGTAGGCACGAAGTGCTTCTTCATTACCCTCTAAGGTGTTATCCCCAGTGATACCATCACCTGTCATATCAGCAAGTAATGTAATGACTGCTTTGGTTCCTTTATCAGACTTGGTTAAGTCTGTAATTCTCTGAACCATAGCGTTAGAACCAGAGCCAGCGAACTGATTGATAAAGCTCATGTTTCGGGCAACACGCCAGAAATCACGGCTCCACGCAGTAAGCTGATTACTGGTTAGCGCACTAAAATTTGTTAAAGCCATAATCGGCCTCCATTAAAAAATGAAAGAAAGTAAACAGGTCTATACCTGTCAATCTCAGCCGACTAGGTGCGGCTAAACCCTTGCAACGTATCGTGCTGCAACGACTTAGCGCATTTAGAACGAGGTGCGACCTCGGCAAGTTTTACGTCATTACAGACGAGAAAAGACGTTTTTTACGTGTACGACACGGACAGTATCGCTCTATCATGCGTAAACTCTATATTAGTGGGGCTAATCAACCTTGTCAAATGTATTAACTTCCTTGTCGCTTAGTATTCTGTAATTAACAACCATGCCCCAGGGTATGACCATTGGGGTGTTGATATACTCAGACTCGTCTGGATACCAATCCGTACACATGATTAGCCCTTCGTTTTCTTTAAATTCGATTAAGTACCCAACTGTGTTTCTAGTTACCGCCTTTAGTTCCTTGGCTTCTTCGAGCGTTAGATCACAAAAATCAATCCACGCATCTTTCCATGTAACCTCACATATTGGGTACATAATCCATTACCATTTAACCTTATGCGACCAATAACGAGCGCTTAGTTTAGAAGGGTTAGAGTCTTGCGCGTTATGCCTTGCGTAATACGATTTCTTTCGCGCTTTTTCAGCAGCGGTTTTAGGATTTTTACCCGCACCCGACACACCTTGTTGGCCGAATCGAATGGTTTTTACCGTATCACCTTGTTTAGCTACAACTACATGCGACTTTTTAGGGTGGTTAGGAGTTCGTTTAGGCTTGTTATACCCACTTACACCTATCCTCGATAAAATTGGGTCTTTTTTTCTAGTCATTACAGTACATCTCCTCGTAATCGGGCTATTGTTGCTGCGGGTAGGGCATTAAACTCGTCTTCAGACATGTTACTAATGTCTAAAGGCTGCTCCCCATGCGCTGAACTACTTTCGCCAGGGAGGTTTGGTGGTTGTTGTTCTGCGGTTTTAAGTTTTTTAGCGACTTCACTGCGCTTTTTAGCCACCTCATCTACTGAAGGCTTCGTTTTCTGGGGTGCTTGGGTTTGTTGAGGGGCTTCGGGCGCGGGAACCGCTAAATTGTGCTCTGCTACCACGTATTTCACCGCTTTGTGCATAGCATCTGCGCCATCGTAGCCTTTCAGCCCAAGCGCTTCCGCTAAATCAACAACTTCACTGGTTAATTGTTCGTTGTACTGCTCAGAATTCTGGTCAAATACAGGAAATTCGGCCTCAATCTGCTTACTCGCATCCATAATTGCGTTTTGTTGGTTAGAAACCTGTATTTCTTGGCGCATTTTCTGTTCAACTTCAAAAGTAATCTGCTCTCGCTCGGCTGATCGTATCTCAGCCCGCTTTTTTGCAGCCGCTTCTGCTTGTCCGTCTAAGATTAAGTTCTGAAGTTTGACTTCTTCAGCATCGAAATCGTATTTAGGCGCTTCTTTTGGTGCTTGCTCCTTTGCTTTAAGCTCTTCAAGCTCTTTCTGCATAGCTTTATTCTTTTGCAGCACTTCATCTAGTCGTGTTTTAGGAACCATTGGCTTTTTAGGGGGTTCTGGTTCTTTAGCTTGCGCTTCTTCTTCAGCAGGTTCTGCCTCTTCAGGCTGCTCGGCAACTGGTTCTTCCTGTTCTTCTTCGGTTTCAGCAGGTTCCTCAGATTCAGCACTTACTTCCTCCGTTTCTTGGGCGGTTTCTTCGACAGGTTCTTCCTCTGCAACAGCTTCCTCACTCACCTCCTGAGTTTGCTGTTCTTCTGTTTCTTCTTCGCCTAATCCAAAATTAAGATCAATGTCTTCGGGCTTTTCGATTTCCTCAGAACCCGGCATTCTTTCGAATTCAACTGCTTCGTTTTGCGCTTCTTCTTTCTTAGCCATTAGTTAACTCCAGTATCGGTTGGTGGGTTTGTTTGCTGCTTATTTGCCATTTGCATAGCTGTTGACGCTATTTTAGTTGCGGCCTGAGTATCCGATTGTCCTTTGCGGATTTCATTGGTGCTTGCAGAAAGTTCCCTTCTCAACTCAAGTTCTTGGTTCTTCATTGCCAGCTTAGATTGTATTTCTGCAATCTGGAGCTGTGGCTGCACTTCGGCAGTGTCTGTAGCCTTCGCCATATTCAAAGCAGCCTCAGACTGAAGTTTTTGTACTTCAGCTTCGAGCTTCTGAATTTCAAGCTGTATGTTCATCATTTCAAGCTGATTCTGCATTGCCAGCATTTCAGCTTGTTCTGGAGTAGGCGGCTCTTGACCAGTTAGTTCGCGTATACGTTTAGCAAGCTCGCCTTTCTTAGTCAGGTGACTATATTCAACAATCGCATCATCAGGAATTGCTACACCAACCTGTCTGAGATTCAATGCTTCGGCAAACTGTATTTCATCAAAACTATCTCGTGCGGGTGCAGTCGCTACGATCACATCGTACTCGCCAAGTGTCAGATCATTGATAATGCGACCTTCCGGTGACATCTCATTAATCATTAATTCTTCGCGGGGTTTCAACGGATCAGACTCGTCTGTTATCTGTACAAGACGCTCCTCGGTGTAAAACTGTTGAACGCAACGTAATATTTTCTCAGCGAGGTAGTGTCTGGTTTTACGCAAATTGTCCAGTGGCACTTGTATCATGACAACGCCACGGTTCTGTTTTGCCTGTATCGCAATACCAGATACTTCTTGCCCGTCCGTTCCTAACATCGAATCATTTACGCCAGAAATTTGTTTAATATTTCCCGCTGCTTTTTGGCCGATACGATCTAAACCTGTTGGGATCGTATTGGGTTGTATCTTAGTAGGGGGATTAGTGCCTCTGGCATACTCCACGACTAAACCAGTCTGTGCGCCGTTTTCTTCTAAATCATCTGGGGTCATGCCAACAAGCGAACCGGACTCAACCATCCAGCCGCTGTTTGCTGTTGTATTAACAATATGTAGTTCCTGGGAAGCAATTTTGTTTAGTTGTTCTTGCGGAGATAATAAATTGCGTACCATGCCGAAAGGTCTTCCTCGACGGAAGTAAGCAAAGTAAGGAACAAGCGTAAACTCAGGGTAGGGCGACCAGTCATCATGCAACACACATTTATCGCAAGTAACTGTCCATCGAACTTTAGGAACAACTTTAGAAATTAAACTTAGACCGTACTGCTTACCAAATTTTTTCTTTTTCTGGTCAGACCAATTCGCAGGGGCAGGTCTTTGATCGCCAGTAAGTGGATCAACATAATAATCGCAGCGCGACATTTTTTTATGCTGTCTTTCAATAACTCGTAAGGATCGAACCTTCCTGTACTCATCATCACCTGGGATATGTTCTTCGTGTGTATCGGCATCACCGAATCGAGTTTCTTCGTATTCAATCGAATCGCGCCCATAAGAGTTGCCGTTTTCAGCAATAAAAGTTAGTTTTTCCGCTTGCTTCTTACCGTACAGCTCTTCGATCTCGTCAAGTGTCATCCACCGAGTTTCAAAAAACTCTGTCCAAGAAGCAGGGTCATAATCTTTTGCATCAGGGTCTAGCAAAATGTCGCAAGGGTCTTTAGCCGTGATTTTAACTTCGCCCTGTGTGTGATCTGTAAAATCAATCCGCACATCAAAGTACCCACGGCCATCCATAATCAAACCGTCAGAAAATACTTGCTGCTCCAACCAGTCGAGTTTGTTGTTGTCTGCAATCTGCAAGTACAACTTGGTCAGTACGTCTGCTGTTTCCTGATCGCCGCCGCGCCTGGGCTTGAACTGGATATCTGCTCGCCTCGATGACTGCTCGCCCAATACCGTATTCACAGTGGGTAAAATAGTATTAATAGTCAGGGCAGGGCGACCCTCCGCGTCAAGCGTTGCAATATCGTTTGCATCCCATTGTTCACCGCGATAAAACGAGTCGCATTTTCTCGCCATTTCAATATAGT
>MDSX01093903.1_pt1 | contig 14047 bp, 10 predicted proteins | sample 811141 | NCBI WGS metagenome assembly MDSX01 (sample SAMN05326642, study PRJNA326480) | marine metagenome | isolation source: seawater | place: Atlantic Ocean: South East | collected 2010
CCACTAAACCCGGGAAGAGGTAGAGCTAACATTACGGATTTATTCTCCAATCCCTCTTTCACTCTCTTAGATTCACAATCCACAAATTGAGAAGAAACATCAACTAAATTCAATTGTAAAATATTAGCAACTTCATCTTGTACCGAAGCAGATTCTACTCTCCTATCATTGGATAATGTCGGTAAATCGTGAGATGCTCGTAGTTGATTTGCAAGTCGATAGAAATGTAGTTGCCGAGCCATCTCACAGCGTATGATTTTAGGTATCCACTCGAGGTCTTGACAACCCTTAATCTCAACTCTGTCTCCGCACATAATCGATACGTTGAGGTCCTGTCTAATACTTCCAAGACCTCTTCTTACTCTTCTAGTATCTCTCAAGGTTCTACCCAAAGCAATCGACGTTTGCTTAGCGTGGTCTGGAGTTTTGATATCCGGAGCAGTTGCTATTTCGATTAGAGGGATTCCTAATCTGTCTAAGTTCCAGGTTACGACTTCACCGTCAGGCGTCAACTCACTGGTTAACTTGCGAGCAGAATCTTCTTCTAAGCATAGAACATCTATGCCAACTGGACCTCCGTCTGTCTCAAGAACTCCTGCTGTAGCAACCAGCGTAGTGCGTTGAAAACCGCTAGTGTTTGAACCATCAACAACTGTCTTCCTCATAGTCTGTAAAAGGGGCACTGGGTGTGCATTCAACATTCCTGAAACCGTCAATGAAATATCCAAAGCATCAATGTCATGTGGCAAAGGTGGTTGCTCATCTAATTCAATCAGTCCAGCATTTGGAGACTGGCAATATACGAATGATCGGTTCCTCCTGGCTTCAAACCTTGCAGCGACATCTATTGCACCGCCTTCTCCGCTAGAAGACCTAAGTTTTCGATGAAACTTCGGCCAATCTTCAGGTAAAGTATCGATTGTTATGTCGTGAAGTTCACCTGGCTGACGAGAATGCAATTTCCCTGTGGCCAACTGTTGGTGAACTTCAATCCCACACATGAAACCAAGACCCTCGGGGTCTAGCAATGCAGGATTTGCCACATCGCCTTCCGGTTCCATGTTCTCACCTGAGATATGTCCTCAATATGAGCGCATCGTTTCATACCGGCTGTAAGGTATCGTATCCACCTGGGCGCATCAATCTCCCATCCCTGCACAATGCTTCGATGATGTCTTCTGCTGTATCACGGTTAATGTCTAATCTTCCGGCTTCGGTTAAGACATCAGCTAAATTAACCGTGGTTCCTGTTTCATGGAAGATTCTTCTGACAATTTCTAGAAGAGTTCTTTCTCGGTTTCGAGTTGTTGGTTTCTTCCCAGAGTGTAGAGTGGTCTCATCAAAGTTCTCGCCCATCAATTCATGTCTCCAGAGCTTTGTAAGGCGAACCGATCTCTCAGCATCCTCAATGCTTGCCGTGTTCGAAAGCCTGACTCTTGCAGATGCTTGGGCTAAGCGGTACAATCCTTCGATTGCTCTTGCAGAAATGGCTATTGAATCGTGAGATTCCCCGCCCTTTCTTCTTGTTTCAACATAGAATTCTCTGAGTGCTTCTCTCGCTTCATCGGTAAGTCGAGGATGAATTGTTCTTTTCGCATAAGCAACATACTTCATAATCAATTCCTGATTTACAATACCTTTAGAGTCATCAATTCCCTCGTGTCGAGCAGATTTTGAGGGGTCAACTTCACTACCTTGCTCAATCAAAATCTCGGGTGTTGATTCAGCGCGGTTACTCATGATATGGTTAGCAATTTGTGAATCGTGATCTGCAGCAGGTTGGTCAGTCAGCAGCCAAATTACATCGAATCGTGAAATCAATGCTGGTTTGAGATTGATTTGTTGTGTAAATGGGACCTCTGAAACAGATTGGAATCTACCTGCTTTAGGGTTAGCAGCTGCTAAAATTGCACATCTTGTAGATAGTGTAGCGTTAATTCCAGCCTTTGAAACAGAAATCCTCTGTTGCTCCATCGCCTCGTGCATGGAAGACCTATCGTTCTCATTCATCTTATCGAATTCATCAATCGCAGCCAATCCTAAATCGGCTAAAGCAAGAGCACCTGCTTCCAGCGTCCAACGTCCATCAGCAGCTGAATCTTGTACTGCGGCCGCTGTTAAACCAGCAGCCGAAGCAGACATTCCAGAAGTAAATCGGCCACGTGGTGATATCTGTGACATGTACGACAATAATTGCGACTTAGCAACACCGGGATCTCCCATTAGCAAAATATGGATGTCGCCCCTCAGCCTCGTTCCATCCTTTGCCTTCGATGCTACACCTCCAAACAGTTGAAGCATCAATGATTCTTTTTGTCTAGTCATTCCAAAAATGGATGGTGCTATTGATTTTGTTAAGAGATCGTGAATATCATCTCTTCTTGCCAATTCTTTGATTTCTCTCTCCTCGTCTTCTGAGATTTGAATTTCTTCTAGAGGAATATTCTCTCTTTGGATGCTGTGAATTCTCATAAAGATATCAAAAATTGGTGTGTCTTTGCCGGATTTCCTTTGTGAGCGAACAAACAGCATTCCGTTAGCAGTTACTCGATCTCCGGGGTTTAATTTTCCCGCAATATCGTGCTCTGCGATACACAAAATTCTCTCTGGCTGAACTCCACCCCGAAGATTTTCAGGAGGTTCTTGTAATTCGATAAACTGTGTATCAATCAAAATCGATTCTTCTACTCTTTGAACGAATTTGGTCTGGTTCTTCTTCCTTCCACATCCACCATCGATTTCGAAACATTCTATGGGTTCGACCAATTCTTGCTCATTGGGTTGATTTACACGACAAGAATGACCACATGCTGCACAAACGAAAACTCCCTCGTAAGTCCTTGGTAAAACTTTACCAATCTTTGTGGCAATAGCGTCAACTGAAATCATTGAGCCTAAATCCTCACTTCGTAATTGCCTAACTGTCCGATGAGAGTCAGGTGGTAATTCGATGATTCTAACAAAAGCGACTATGCGGGATGCGCCTAATTCTGAAAGTAGTAACCCAAGAGCTTGATTTGCAGCCTGTGTATTATTTTCAGGCTCTTCAATAATCGATAATGCGAAGTCTGGATCAAAGGATTCGATATCACGATATGAAACTTGTAAAGACTGAACATCCGGCCAAGTCACCTCGAGGTTGTGGATTGCTTCACTGTAGTTTTCAAGCAGCAATGTTCTCCATCTTGCGGGCAGGTCAAATTCCTGAATAGTCATGCCAAAACCTCCAACCGGACATTATCAGCCATTGTCGACCGCATATAATCATTGACATAGTCCACTTCTTCCCCTTCATTTCCACTGGAATAAAACCGCATCATTCAACCTCCACCGGCTTCCATTGGAATACCGCCAAGCACATTTCCTTGAAGCCCATCGCCGTATCATGCCCGCGCACTCTTTTGAACCCATCAGAGGAATTTTTGAGAGATTTTCATTTTCTTCTCCAAACCTCGATAACCAACTTGGCGACCCTATTGAGAGGGAAATTGTTGTTCACATTCCTCCGAATTCGGAAGGTCCAATGCCATGCATAATTTATCTGGCACCATTTACGGGTACAGGTTTCGCTAGAGCTAATTGGAAGGCTTTTGCAGAAACACTTCCTCAAAGACATGAGAGGCTTGTTAGAGAGGGCAAAATGCCGCCAAGTATCCTTGTAATGCCTGATACTTTCACCAGTCTAGGAGGTAATCAGTTTATCGATTCTGAAACTATGGGTAAATGGGGAACATGGCTGAGAGAAGATCTACGTTCAGAACTCAATTCGCGATACAACATTAGCGGATACGGGCTCGTCGGAAAATCAAGCGGGGGATATGGAGCCCTAGTTCGAGGAATGCTCGATGATTGCTGGGATGCTGTAGCTTGCCACTCTGGTGACTGTGGTTTTGAATTGCTATTTGGTATCGAAATGGCAACCACTCTAACTGAAATAATGCCTCATGGCGGAGTTGACCAATTCCTTGAATACGTTAAACAAACATCTTCATTGAAGGGTGATGATTTTCACACTTTGATGATGTTAGCGATGGCAGCAACATACAGCGATGGCACTCTTCCTGTCAATGAAAATTGCAAATTTGATGATGACAAATGGGCAGAATGGAAATCATGGGACCCGCTAACTATGATTGAAGAACATCAAAAACTTCCCCCTTGCTGGATTGATGTTGGAGATAGTGACCAATACAATATCCAATACGGGTTAAGACAACTTCACAAAAGAATGACGGAATTAGAAATCAAGCATGAGTGGGAAGAATTTCCTGGAACTCATAGCGGTATAGATCACAGATTGGATTTGTCATTACCATGGATTGCATCGCAAATTTGCAACAATTGAGTTAATGTGTTTAGCAGGGGTGGACATGCCATGGCAGAAGGTCTGGACTATGCTGGTAGCGGCGTAGATATTGATCTTGAAGGAAATGCTGTTGGCGCCTTAGTTGGCGCACTATCTCGCTCTGTAAGGAAACCGGGGATGCCTGGTGCACCCGTTGATTTACCCGGTGGATTCGGAGGATTGGTCGAATTCGGCGACAACTATCTTGCATTAGCCACAGACGGGGTTGGCTCAAAATTGTCAATCGCAACGAAGTTAGGCCAATGGGCAGGAGTTGGAATTGACTGTATGGCAATGAATGTCAATGATTTGCTATGTGTTGGTGCTGAGCCTATCGCATTTGTCGATTATATTGCAGTCCCAAAACCCGACCCAGAAATTCATGCTGCTCTTGGAGCAAGCCTTGCAGAGGCTTGCAAAAGAGCAAGGGTTACTCTAGCTGGCGGAGAAACTGCAAGCCTCCCCGGCATTGTTACTGAATTGGATTTGTCAGGTACAGCATTAGGTTGGTTACCCAAAGGTGCTGAAATCACCGGTGCTAATCTCAAAGAAGGAGATATCTTGATTGGTTTGCCTTCATCAGGAGTTCACTCTAACGGATACTCTCTTGTCAGAAATGTTGTTTCACATTGTGGTGCAGATTGGAATGATACAGCACCATTCTCAGTCGATGAAAATAGGATTGAGAGATTTAGTGAAGGCGATGTTACCTTGGGAGAAATCTTCCTTAATCCCACAAGGATATACTGCGACCCTGTTGTAGATCTTATTCAAGACGGCCCATGTGCTTCCAGTGCAATTCATGCAATTTGTCATGTTACAGGAGGAGGCCTCTCGAATCTACTTCGTCTACACGATTCCTTAGGATGGCACATTAGTGACCCCCTGCCAGTCCTCCCAGAATTTGATTGGATCCAGAAAAATGGAAATGTGGACGATAGAGAAATGTATCGAACATTTAACATGGGATGTGGCATGATTCTAGCGGTCGATTCTAGTGTTGCCCATACTGTATGCGAATGGCTATCTGAAAAGATGGATGGATGTTCAATAATCGGTACAGTTGTCGATAATGGACGCAAGGTAACTCATTCGAATCCCGATGTTATCTTCGAACACTATTGAGGGACAAATATGGAACCGGAAGGCTGGCCTGGTCATATCTGGTTAGAAGGTAGAACTTCTGTTCATTTGAAGAATCATCAAACGCGACCTTCTCACATGCCCCGAGGCCCCGCTGCCAAAACAGGAGAGGGTTTTCTCAATCCAGCCATGGCTCCCGCCAGAACACGATCAGTAATGCTTCTAGCAGATGCTTTAGAGAACAATTGGTTGGTTCCAGAAGGAAAGGATGTTAGAATCTTAGATGCGCTATGTGCAACAGGTGTAAGGCCTAGAAGATGGAGAAAGGAAATCCCTGAACAATCAAGACTTCGAATTACTGCAAATGACCTAGATTCAGACGCATTACAATGGGGCCAGAGGTCCCATGAAACCCATCCGATAGGTGATGGCGTCACTTGGACTCCAGAGCCCAGTCGTTTCGAAGCAAAACCAGAAGATTGTGTCGAAGATGGGATTCAATGGACAAATGGGGATGCGAAGAAACTTATGACTGAAGCACCGTTTCAATGGATTGACTTGGACCCTTTTGGCTCTCCAGTTTCCTTCCTAGACTCTGCAATACAATCCATCTCTCGTGTTGGCGTCCTTGAGGTGACTGCAACGGATACTGCAGCTCTATGCGGCTCTGCAAAAACAAGTGCGGCTAGACGTTATGGCTCAACAGGAATTACTGATGCTTACATGCATGACGATGCCACTCGTATTCTGCTGGGTGTAATCGCAAGAATCGCTGCTATGCACGACAAAACGATGATTCCTATTCTTTCACTATTTGACGGCCACCATGTGCGAGTCAGTGTCTTATTGAAACGTTCAAAGGAAGTAGCATCAGACTGGAACAAGCATATTGGATATAGAATTAGATCTGAGCCATATCACTTCGCAGACCAGCCTTCTGGAGAATTCTCAGGTCCAATGTGGACGGGCCCGATATTCGATTCTGATATCGCTGGAAGGATGACTATTGAAAGAGCGATTAAGTTGTGTGCGGGAAGGAAAGAAGACTACCCTGATGACTGGAGTGAACTGGATATTGAACACTCTCAGAGAGAAATCGAGAGAAGTGTCAGGCACATATCTGAATCAGCTGAACTGCTTTCAGGCGACCACCTGTTAGTGGCAATTGATGGATTGGGAATCGCCGCAGGAGTCGGACAGATTCCCTCCATGAAGAAACTAAAATCAGGACTCGAAGAAAGAGGCTATCGGATGGCAAGGTGTCACATGCCAGAGCCAATGTTTGCTACTGATGCCGATTGGAATACAGTCCTAGAAGTAACCAGATTAGCCGAATGAGGGGTCGATTTCATCGTCGGGCGCAGGCAACATCGTTTGCGAGTTCTCAAAGACTTCACGAACACTATCCTCAATTTTTCTAGCATCTTCAAGAAGTGATGAAAGAGGAATATCAATACCTGTCAAATCCGAAACTGCTTCAACAGCCAATGCTGCAGCCCTAGCATCAGGATACATGGGATTACAGTCGGCTAAGATAGCCGTTACATCTAGCCCGAGACGATCTCCTTCTGCGATAAGATACCCAGCAATTCCAGCAACAATACCCTGTCGTACCGGTTCGATCCCAGCCTTCTTCAACTGGTCTCGACCTGCAAGAGATGAGCTTACTCCATACAGGGAATCTTCCCTATCATCCATATTTTCTCGTGCTACACCATCGATAACAATCAACTGATCGAATCCGCCTTTAGTAAACCATTCCAGAACAGTATTTGCAAACAATACATCGCGTTCAGGACCAAATCTAACTTCGGCAGTGAAAACGCCAACACCATCTCCCTGATACACCCTTACTGGATGCTTAGGAACCTCATGATGTACTAATGCCATGGCAGGGAATTCAGCATTCAGAACTGTTCCCAATTGTTTCAAATTCAATTGGCTAATCATATGGGATGCGGCAATAACTCCAACCATCCCAACTGTCGAAAAGCCGCAGATAGCCACTCCACTAGTCGATGGATCTGCGTCCTTATGCAACACTAAATCGTATGTTGATTGACCCGCCATATATGACCCTCCTATTGCCTCATTCAAAGGTATTACGAAATCACTCTACGTATTCAGACCAGTCTTCCTCTCCAGGATCTCTGAACCACCAAACTCCGACTTCGTCTTCATACCACTCGGTACCATGTTCATCGACAGTGATGCCTGAATCTTCGTCCGTGGCTTCTTCATATTCGGCAGAGGTATCTTCTTCATACTCCTCTTCCTCATATTCTTCGTATGCCTCTTCTTCATCAAATTCTGAAATCACATCTGGCCTATCAGGAGAATCATCAACAATTGTCTTGTCCTCAAATTCATCTAATGCCACGCCTACAGGAAGTGGCTTCGATATCCGTCCAGATTCTTCAACTTCAGGTTCAAAGTCCAAATCATCTTCTTCCCAATCTTCCAAATCGCTATTTCTTATTCTCAAAACAATGAATATCACCAATCCAAGAACTGCGACGCCAATTATACCACCTACTATCAGCATTGTATTTCCGGAAGATGAGTCATCTGTAGCGCTAGTGGTCTGATTGCTATTGTTATCCTCTGATGGAGGGACGACTACTGGGTCTTCGCCCTTTAATGTCCATTGGATTTCGAACGTGAGTGGCTTATCTCCCGGGCTGGTATATTCCGAAGGGCCTTGTCGTAAATCAATCTGAATCAATCCGTTTAGCAAACCATTTTCTGAAAGATCCTGAATAATCTCAACTCTAATCTCAATCGTTCTTGACTCGGAATCTGTCAAATTAAATTCACTCTGCCCTGAACTAGGTTCAAACAAGATAAATGAGTCCCATTGAGACCAACCATCGGCTTCTAGAGACACATCAATTGTGTAGTTGTTTGGATTAAAGATTGTACAATCTAAATCTTGGTCGATAGATGGATCAATAATTACAGTTCCACAATTTAGGGTTACGTCCAACATAAATTCTGGAGCCCATGGGATTTCAGTTTCATTCTCTTCTGTATTGTTTTCTTCTATAACCGTTCCATACAAGACCAGTGGAATCTCCAATGAATCCGCTCCCGTGTCTATCCATGATGGGCTCGTCAAATTGATAAATAGCGTGCCAGGTTCTGAGAAATTCACTATGAATTGCTTGAATCCATTACTGATTACTTCAGTTCCCGTACTGGAAGATTGTGTTGTATTGTTGTATGCTGTCCATGTGAATGTCGCTCCTTCGAGCAAGTTCTGTTGGTCTTGGTAAAGAGCAATTAAGTCTACTCTGACGCTAGTTTCATTCTCCCAATCCAATTCATACACCGATTCTGTTGCTGTGAAGTTTGCTCCTACGGTAACCGTAGTTGATGCAGAAGTTGATGCAGCAGCAATAGGCCTATTCTGTTCATCTCCTGCATCTCCACTATAGTTAGCCCAGAATGTTACTTCTCCACTAATGTCGCCAGCAAAAGATACTAGCTCGGAGAAATCGCTCAAATTAATTGAATCCCAATTGTTTGCAATTGGGTAGGAGCCCGTGCTGGTTTGCATCGAAATCGAGATGGTTCCATCAGGAGTTGTCTGTACGCCCTCAACCTCAGCGGTTAGGGTCAAACTGAATGGAGAACCTAGGGAGGTTTGTGGGCTTACATCTAGTTGAAGGTTTACTGCTGAGGGATCATCGTTTCTAGGATAAGCGGGGCCTACAGAAGATACTGCAGTAGTTTTGTTTCCATATTGATCTACTGCAACAACTGCAGCCCAATGCTCCTGTCCATCGGCTAGGTTCGATATAATCGTAGAATTAAGAGAACTTGAAATGTTCATTATTGGATACAATCCTGAAATACTCGTAAACTGAGAAGTCTCGAGATACACCTCGTAATTGGTAAAATCATCCTGAGAATGATTCCAAGATAATTCTAGTACTCCGCCTTGGTCTGCTCCTACATCATTCAATTCCAAGCCGGAAATAGCTGAAGGAGGTGAAGGATAAGGAACCGTTACTTGTAACAAATTAGACAGATTTGAGGCGATTCCAAAATTGTGGACTGAGCGTACAAGATACCAATAAGTCGAACCAACAGAAACGTTGGAATCGATTGATTGATTGTCTCTAGTCGAATTATATACATCAATTAGGCTGACTGTTGCATTTGCAGATTCTAATCTAAACACTTCAAACTCAACAAGATCTAATCCAAATTCAACAGGATCGTTCCATCCAATTGAAATTTGTTCAGATGTTGCAGAAAGCAGTACCAGAGTTGGAGTGGTTGGCAAAGACAGGTTAGGAGCGCCAGGTATGTAGTTTGCCGCAATATTGGTCAAAGAAATTGTACCAGCTTTGGTTGAATTGACTGGTATACTAACTGTGTAATTTCCAGTTCCAGCAGTCATGCCTTGATTGAGAACATTTGTCAAATTTCCTGAAACATGCGGGTTAGGACTGACATAAAAAGTACAGTCATATCCAATGTCCATATTTGTGAAGTTAAATGCGCCATCACCAGTTGATTTTACATTCATTGAATAATTCACCATCGAAATGCCAAAACCGTCAACCGTTGATGGTTGATTAGCAACCAATGTCGATAAGTCATCTCTAATTCCATTCATGTCATCAATCATAGTCAAAGGTTCTAATCCGTTTGATGAATCTCCTGCATATCCAGTTCTGCTCATCTCGACATAGTTGTCTCCATCAGCGTCCAGTTCGATTGTATGCCAACCCCCAATAAATACTCCAAGAGATGATTCTCCTGCAGAAACCACGTGCTCAACTACTCCATCGCCATCCATGTCCATCGTAACAATCGAAGTTGGAACGGACCATGGCTGTAATTCTAAGTTTGATACAGCGCTAATGTTGGTTGCATTAATTGTACTCAAAGATATGTTACCTTCAACAGTAGAAGCGATGCCATCCGAAATTCCAGAATTAGGGTTCATCAATTCTAAGGTTCCATCATTATCGAAATCAACAATTGTAGAATTGAGTAAATTTATTTGAGATTGGAAGGTGTTCAAATCCCACTTACTTCCATCATTTATTCTGAAGGCAAATCCCTGCTCATTAAGGCCAATAACATCGATATCTCCATCTCCGTCCAAATCGGCCAGCATCTCGTTCATGCTTATGTCATCGAACCTCGTAATTGGCCCTCCCCACATGCCGTTGAAATCTTGCCAGAGCGTCCAGTGTCCAGTTTGATCCATGATTAAAGCAGATATATCTCCAGTTCCGAAAAAGTCGCCCACATACAATGAATTCAGACCTGCTGGCATTCCTGATGATCCATTCATTCCAACCGTCTGATTAGAAACATACGTTAGGCCTGTGGAGTTATTCCACGATTGATAAGATAGTGAACCACCTGAACTGATCGAGATTATTTCTGCAACGCCATCAGAGTCTATGTCACCTAATTCTGCAGCAATGAGGCCACTACTTACGGTTTGGTTCTGAAGAGGGTCGTAAGATGACCCATTTGCCATGTGAATACATGCCATACCAGAATTGAGTGAAAATGATACAATATCGTCCGCTCCGTCTCCGTTAATATCACCGACGGAAATTGATGATGCGTTATCACATGTTTGGATTGGAGTCGAGGTGGTTATTCCTCCTGAAGCGGTCCAATCTGCCCACACAATCGACGTAGAATTGTTCGATTGAATATTCGATAAGAATACAGGTTCTGGATTCCCGTCATTATCGTGATCGGACTCAATAACTTGCTGATGGCCTCCAATTGCATAGAAGCCGCCACTTGCTTCTGGAGAGAAGCTGACATTCAGATTAGAAGACTGAATAGTTGCAGAAGAGGGTAGCATAATACCGGGTGCTGAAGATGTGCCTGCGTTCACATTTGAGACATACCAATCATTGCCATCATAGAAATGGTTCTGGTGCCCAATGTCACCATATCCCGTAGCAGCAAATTCCCATTCAAAGACTCCATCCTCATCCAAGTCAATCCATACTTGGCCCGGGCTATTCTCGCTTTCCTCTACACTAACTTGGAATCCAGCATTTGTGAATGTCACATTCCTTGGAACCTCAATTGTCGCTGAAGAATTCGTAACGCCTCCTTGCAGTGTCACGTCTACGGTTGCAAAACCACCGCTAAATGAGTTGATGGTAGTCGACTCGCCAGAAGCCGTAACAAGACCTATTGGGACACAAGAGCCAATCAACAAAAGCATGACTAAAACAGGGGAAAAGCGTCGCATATGAGCACCCGAGGGATTGAATGAATATGACGCCCCTTCAAGTGCCTTATCCTAGATTGTGAATTATCGATATCGATTTCCTCTAGATTTTTGAATAACCGGCGTGTTATTTATCTAGAGTAGTTAAATAACATATATTGTTGGGACAAACAGGCCTTTAATACAAACATTCACTCAGCAACTGTTGCATTCAAGTCGCTAAAACGAACTAATGTAATAGTTATCTACGGGTGCAAGGTGGCGCAAATTGGAGGGTCGAAAATGGATGATGAAGCAAGAGTATTAATCAGAGCGGGCAACGTTGAAATCGATCTTTCTGGCGCACAAACAAGTGTTCACGAGCGCCTCACTAGAGTGAAAGAAGATGACACCTGGTCAATCGCTCTATCAAGAATTCGTAACGCTAGAGAAAGAGCAATTGAAGCTGCAGTTGAAGCCGCAAGAGAAGCTGGACTTCCAGAGCGTGGTTCTGCATTTAGAGCTCTAATCGAGAACTGTAGCCTTATCCGCAAGCCCGACCAGGTCTTGGGTGCGATTCAATACCTACGTGACGTAGAAGGTGTCAACGACAGCCCCCCTAGAGTTATTGATCAATTATTCGAAGATGCGGGCCTGGAACCTCCTGGCAACCTTTCTCTCTATCTGAACAGATTACGCGAACGCGGCTTCTTAGTGACGCCTCCTTCTGCTAAAGAGAAGAACCGTTACGCTATTCTAACTCCTGAAGGAAGAGCGCATTTAGATAAGCGCAGCCGATATTGAGGTGTTTGTATGGTAATGTCGGGCAGTAGTACCGACGAAGAAGAGGTATCGCTGGATTGGTCATTTCAAAACCACGCAGGTGAATTACTCAGAAGAGGAAATCACCCTCGTTCTAACTTCAAAAGATGCATTCTAGACAATGCAGATTTGACCGAGGGTAACTTTGTCGAATCAGATTTTAGACGTGCTTCGATGGTAGAAGTAGATTTGATGAAATCAGCATTTGACAATTGTGATTTTCGAGGAGCAGATTTACGCAAAGCTCGCCTAAACCTTTCAAATTTCAGAAATTGTTCTTTCGAAGGAGCCGACATAAGAGGTATTCGTGGCCGTTATGCTATATGGCAGGGAACTGATTGGTGGAATGCCAAATTAGATGATGACCTTGCTAAAATTTTAGCAAAGAAGTGGCCCAAGCCCGAGGATGCTTGAAGAAGTATAGCCCTCACGCTAGCCCATGGCAGTAATGCTAACTCGACGCGTTGACTTCCCAATGCTTGATATGGCAGGTATCGCCTTCTATCCGAGAATTTTTGATTTGGCTCATCGCTTCTTCGAAGAAGCCTGGGAAGTAATGTGTGGAATTAGCTACCCCCACATTATTCAAGAAATGGAAATCGGTTTTCCAGTCGTTGACATAAAGTCGGAGTTCCATTCACCGTTTAGATATGGAGACACAATTAATGCTAAAATTTGGATTTCGAAAGTTGGAATTAAATCTTGTACATGGCAATACAGGTTCTTCAACCAAAATGACGATTTGTTGTGGTCGAGTGAACAAGTTACTGTTTGTGTCAGTATGAAAAACATGGAATCATTACCAATACCCTCGGAGTTACGTTCAGGCCTGGAGGCATGCTCAGATGAATGATGATGTATCAATTAGAATGAACAGTGAAGATAGTTTGGCGCCTCCTGCTTTCCTTTTCGCTCCTCGGCCTGACAAAAAGGGGCCGAAAACCATCGCTATTTTACTCGTGTTAGGTTCGATTTTGATGCTGTTGGTAGGATGGGGTGATTTCCAAAATTCAATGGCTGATGATTTTCCTGATGCTGACCTAGATGCGATATTAGGGAACTATCAGAATCAAGACATCAATATCACAGAAGAAGAATATCAAGACTATCACGACGAAGTGCGAGATGATGGAGCATATTCGGTTCGAGGATACTCGTTGTTAATCGGAGGATTGCTAGTCCTATCTGGAGGTGTCCTTCTGTTTAGACTCAATATGCTTGGAGTTAAGTTATCTCTTGCAGGATCCTTAATCGGGCTTATAGGTGGGTTCGGTGGCACTTGGATGATGGTGCAGGTTTCAGATGAGTTGCTTCCTAAAGAAGTCACAACAATTACTGAACTTATGTCATATCTTTGTGGAGTTTGTATGTTCATGTGTGTTGCATTAGCAGCCCTACCGATACTCAATGCCTCTGCTCGTGCTGCACTGAACGAAAACGTGACTCTTGTCAATGAAGAAGAAACCATGGAAGAATACGTTGACAAAGTTGTAGAAGTAACTGAAAGCAATCTTACTCAAGATGATAAAGAGGAAAGTGATGAAACTGAAGAGGGCGCTGGCAATGTATACAACATTCAAAACATCACAATACAG
>MDSX01092865.1_pt1 | contig 14045 bp, 20 predicted proteins | sample 811141 | NCBI WGS metagenome assembly MDSX01 (sample SAMN05326642, study PRJNA326480) | marine metagenome | isolation source: seawater | place: Atlantic Ocean: South East | collected 2010
AGATTTTTACTACCTGAAATTGAAGAAATTAAGACAAAGGTTGAAGACTGTAAAAAAATGGTTGAAAAATGTAAAGAAATTGATAGGGATATTTTAAAACGTATACAAGAAATGGAGAAAAATGTTTTGGATGGTCAGAAAAATTTGAGTGCCAATTTACAACTAAACATGCGTGTAACAGAGTTGGAGACTAAGCTGGGATTAAACAAAGGCAAGTCTGATTCATATAAGACGGGTCAAACGCGCGTAAATAAGCCCTTTAAACGGTTTAATAGTGATCAACTGGACGCTGTTTCTAGCATTTGTGATGACGGGTATCTGGATTGACAAGGACAATAGAAAAAAGTCCAGGTTGGGGTCATCTAAACCCTGACCGCGTGTTCTGGATGCCTGCAGACCTCGCCTTCAATTTGTTGGATGGTGTTATCAAAGACGGTGTAGACGGTTTTGAATGCGGTGTGGTACATGTCAATGATCTCATCTTTTTGAAACGTGTCGGTTTCGAGGTATTTTTGCATGATTTGCTTGATGCTATCACCGGGGTTGCTTTCGTTGAGAAAGCTATTAATGCGACTGTATTCCATTTCCGACATGTGGGTGACGAGCCACAGCATGCTTGCAAACGGGGCGAAATAAAAGTCGATGTGGAAGGTTTGGTCTGCATTTTTGACGACGCAGGAATGGTTTGTATTGATTCCGGATAGAGCGCATATGGCCCAGTCATGCGAGACATTGAACGGCAGTTCGGGCTCGGAAATGATAGCCAAGCACACGCGGGAAATGCGTTGGTATCCAAGGACGGCAAAGTCGCTGATCCGTTTGTGAATTTGCTGCGACAGGTTTTCAAATTGTTTGATGACGGCAAGTTGGTTCATTGCACTGGCATTGAGAGAGTTGGATTGTTTGTGAAGATGTTTGATGAAAGAGGACTCATCGTCGACAAACTTGCAAGCCAGGACGATCAAATACTCTTTAAGTCGATTTTTGAAGTCTGCATGGGAAATGGATGCCAGATCCATGGTGTAGATGTGGGGTGTGTATATTCTTTCGAGGTAAATCTTTTTTTTAAGATTTTTTTCGACATAAAGTATTATATGACAGGGTCGTTGTGAATTTCATAAATGCTCGCTAATCAAGCCATGACAACGGACGAGTTGATGGTTCGTATAACTTTTATTGATCAAAATTATAAAGGGTCTATGTATTGGATGCGGAGACGTCAAGAAGTCGTGGCTGAGATGAAAACTCGAAGTGTATGTGTCATATGCGAATGAATAAATTTCAATTACCATGTTGGTGAGTTTCAAGACCTTCGCCACCGCCACCATTGCACGTTCATAAACACTGGTTTGCTCAGCATTGAAGAGGGGAAAAAGGGGGTTATATATTACGCGGCCATCTCTAATTGTACCGTTGTTTCCGTGTCCATGGTGATTGGCGCTTCTTCAGAGATGGGTTTGGTAGCAGGTTCCGTGACCTTTTGGGGTTTTGTACTGTTGATGGTGACGGGTTCGTGTAAGACGGAATCGGCCTCCTCGCTCATGAGGAGCTCGAGTTCTGCATTCAAGGCGTCGTCGTCCAACGTTTCAATGGAAATGGAAGTCGAGAGAGTTTGTGTGATGTCATTGACGTCGGCGTTGGCGTCTTGCATGTCGGCCATGACCTCGTCCACCGAAGAGAGTGTTGTATCGAGTCCTAATGTTTTCATGGCATTGGAGGTTTCCTTCATGGAGGAGAGGACCTGTTGGTTTAATTGCGTGGTGGCGATGCAATCAAGTTGTTGTTCGAGAGCGAGTCTTTTGCGGGTGGTGAGGGATAGGCTATTTCGTTTCGAGGCACTCGTGATGAGAAGTTGCTTGACTCTGCTGACCGCCTTTGCCTGCTGGGCCTGTTTAACTTTTACTGCCACCTCGTTAAGAGCAGTTTTGAGGGTGTGTTCGCTTTGTTTTAGTTCCTGGATGGTATCTGCGAGTTTCATTTCCGCGGAGCGCATGGTGTCGATTTGGTTGGGCCTGCGGAAAGCCCCGAGAAGCGACCAGTAGCAGTCATGCACCGACATTGAGGGTGTGGTAATATTTGATATATAGCCATTTTGAGATAAATCTCGTTTACTGCTTATTTAGGGGTGGGGAAAGGATTGACTCATATGGCTAGCGCCGAATTCGAATATAAGCTGTCAACATTGGTGGTGGACCAATTGGAGGTGTTGATTCGCCGGGAATCACCCCGGGAGAGGGTTGCTGTGCAGTCACAGAAAAACGCGCTGCGCAACCGGCTGTCAAAGTCGATAAAGTCGACGACGAGTGTGACACCCATGGACAGGATGACGCACTGCCGGAAGGCGTTGGAGAGATTGGACGTGGCCGGATGGAAGAGGAGTTACCACCAAAGATTGTTTCACGATGATTTCCTGAAAGCGTGTACGCGGACGTTTTGGAAGACGGAGCCTCCTGGGAGTTTTGCGAGGGACCACGGGAAGGTTTTGGAGATGAATTCGTGGGAGCACTTGGCGGCGGAGGTGTTGATTTCGACGCCGAGACGATTTGGAAAGACGATTAGCGTGAGTATGTTTGCGGCGGGGATTATGTTTGCGGCGCCGTCGGTGGAGCTGAGTATCTATTCGACGTGTAAGCGGATCAGTCAGAAATTGTTGAGGAACGTGAATAAGTTTTTCGATATCATGGTGAATCACGACATGTCGACGGAAGGGTTCAAGGTTATTAGGGCCAATATGGAGGAGATTGTGTTACAAGGTCCGTGTGGTGTGTCGGATGTTCGGGTGGTCAACAGTTATCCTTCAAAGGTGAGAATTGTTCTGTGAATGCCTGTATTGTTGCAACTGCGTGGGTCAGCCAGAAGCGGGTGCGAATCCCGCCGCAGTATGAGTGAATTTTATATTTAAGATTTTGGAATTTTTTGCCTGGTGGGATCCATTTTTGAAGAAAATGGCCTCGAATGTTTGCGCGCCGACTGTCCCGCCGCAGTATTATAACGAATCACCCTATGCGGGTGATTGGTTCAATGCTGGGGTTTTTCATGGGACGCTCTATGTCACCGTGAATTGCTTTGGTGTCGTGATTATTTTTTGCCTACTGTACCTTGTGTACATTTGGCTCAAGCAGAGGTTGAACTGGTTCAGGTGGAGTGATGAAGACAGCGCAAGGATCATTGGTCCGAGTGATGACGAAATCGCAGGAATCGTACAACGCATAAGAATTGCAGGTCGCCTTTATGGTTCTTTTTATGTGCGCAATCCGGATGATAAATTGATGTGGGCATGTCCGATATAGCCGCCACCAGAGCCAAGACCACTGCTTTTTGCTAACCAGATGGATATTTAAGGGGTCAAAAATATTTGGGTGTAGTCATCGAGACGATGACTCAATCTACCACCCCCGAGAATTCCGAGGTTGTCCACGGCTCAAACCCCGACGAAGATTGGGATGTTGTGAATCCTGACGACGACTGGGTGTGTCTTTATGACATGGCAACGGTACTTTGGGGTGATTGTTTGTAAAACAATAAAACACCACAAAAAAAAATTTTTTTGAGACATTTCCCTCGTATTTACGCTCAAAAACCGGTGTCTTAACCATGCAACCCGCGGCCCTCGGGGTGACGTGTAGAGAAGCGTTGGAGGTGTTCTCGGCGAACGAGACTTTGAGGCTGCAGAAGAAAGTAGCGGAGCTTGAGATGGTGAATGAGATATTGAGGAACGACGTGATGATGTGGGAGACCCACTTTCACCGCTCTCGGACGTACAGCACGTGGACGGAACCCGTGTGTCCATACAACTTGGACGTGTTTGGTCCGTGAGGTAGATTGGGAGTAGATAAGGGGTGGTGTGGGGGTGGCAATGAAGTCCTGGTATGCGGCGGTCATGTTTATAGTGATGTGTGCGTCGAACTACACCGAGACGGGCGCGCTTCCCGATTGTTTGAGGTTGTCCGATTCGCCACGATATATGCAGCGGTCGGTGGAGGCAAGCGTAATGAGTCGGAATAAGCATTTAACGGAGATCATGCGCGCGCATCGTCACGACACGATGCCGACGATGACGGTGAAGTCGCGGGTGATGGTGGCTGCGATGTTTGCGTCGTGGGTGGTGGCGTTGAATTTGGTATTGGCGTGACTAGTGGGGTAGATGTGGTTTTAAAAATAATAAAGTTTTCGTGTCTACAAAGAGTGAGTAGACGAGCGAGGATGTCCGTATGTGTGCACTGCCTGGACATGCGCGTGGTGGATGTGTCGGTAGCGGATTTAGATAGCGAGGTGGAAAAAGAAGTGCAGGAGGTAGTGCGCGTCTCCTTTGACAGAAAGAAGGACGTGAATTTGAGCCTTTTTCATTCCGTGGTGATGGTGCAAGAGAGGGTGGATGTGCGGACATTTCTGGGGTTCCAGGCGAAGAAGTGGAAGCCGGTCGGGGTGATGCTGGTGAAGAGCGAGAATGTGAATGGCGATTTTCCGGACGCAAAGATGTGCGTGAATCTCACGTGTGTGTGTGTCAGTAATATTTTGCGGGGTCAAGGTATCGGGACGAGTATGATGAAGTGGTATTTGGACACGCTTCCGGTGGGGACCGTGGTGTATCTGCATGTGGACAAGGTGGCGATGAGTGTGGAGGTGAAGAAGGTGTCAGAAGAGGACCGGAAGTGGAGGGATTTTGTGCTGAGTGAGGTGGATCAGAGCGAGTATGGGCAGGAGATGGGGCGGCCGGAGTATACGGCAACGGCGGAAATTTCGTCAATTCTGGTGGATTGGTACAAGACATTGGGATTCGAGGTTCATTATGAGAATTGTTTGGAGGTGTGCATGTTTCAGTATGTGCACAGAGACGCGATGGGGTATGATTCGGAGGACTGGAAGAGCTCTACGTCGTCGTATCGTGAAGACTATTATGGGAGCGAGACGATGTCAAATACTGGGGATGAGATCATGTTTTATCATGAGGATGTGACAGACATATAAGACAAACGTTTTGGAGAGTAAAAATGCGTTGGTTAACCAGCTGTGTACTGCTACTTATTCTCTACCACCTCCATGCCGAGACCATCACGTACCACGATGTACCCCTGGACGACTATGCTGGTCGTGTAGAGTCGTGTCCGGAATATTCAACTTCGAATGGGGATTTCTCTGCGTGTGTGTGTATTGTCGGGTATTTCAATAGTGGCGGGTCGTGTGTGGCTTGCGCGGATGGAACCTACAAAGATTCAGTGGGAAACGCAAACTGTACAGATTGCTGGGATCACAGTACGTCGCTGGCGGGCTCGATGGATATTATGGAGTGTTTGTGTAACGAAGGTCATACTTTGGTGGATGATGGGACGGGTCATAGTTGTGGTGCATGTGAGGTTGGAAAGTATAAGCAGTTTGCAGGTTTCATAGAATGTAGTGAATGTTCCAATCACTCCATCACGCTGACGACAGGTTCGACCACGGTGCAAGACTGTCATTGTGATATGGGGTATACGGGCCCGAATGGGGGTCCCTGTGAGATATGTGGGGAGGATACGTATAAGAACGTGACAGGAAGTAGAGCGTGTTTTGGGTGTCCGCAGCATAGTACGACGAGTTTGACGGAGGCGTTGTTTACGGAAATTGAGGCGTGTCAGTGTAAGCCTGGGTATACGGGCCTGAATGGGGGTCCCTGTGAGATATGTGAGGCTGGGAAGTTTAAGGCTGGGGTGGGGCCGCAGGCGTGCGATGACTGTCCGCCAAACTCAGGCTCGTCTGCCGGAGCGGTAATCTGTTTGTGTGATCCGGGTTACGACGGTGTGGCCGGGGCTTGTCTGGCGTGTGAGGAGAATGAGTACAAGGCGGAAAGTGGGGAGGGCCCGTGTGTCGGGTGTGAGTCGAACGCGTACTCGGCTCCGGCAAGTGTAAAGTGCACGTGTAATCCAGGCTGGCGAGGCCTTCATACCAGCTGTGTTTCGTGTCCCCCCAGCCGGTACTGTAACGGGACAGGGGAGTCGTATCCATGTCCGGAGAATTCGACGTCGCCAATGTACAGTGTGTCTGAGGATGACTGTACGTGTTTGAGTGGATTTGAAAAGGAGGGGGATGAGTAACGTGATTGATGTCTCAAACTCTGTGAATTTGAGCAAGCAACTTCAAAAAAGAAGGATTTTCACGGAGTTTGTCCACTGCGACCACGCGCTTGCCAGTATATGCCTGATCAGTAAGAAGTCATCCTGCCACGGCTGCAGCTCTTTGCTGCTCGTGCTATTCATACTGGACAGGAGCAGGAGCTCAATTGAGTCCATTGTGGTTTGGAGATTCCGCATTTACGCACCGATCACGATACAGATAAAAAGAATGAGGAAGAGCAAACGCGTATGCGCTATGTGTTGTGTTTTGTTTTTGGCGACGTTCACACTACTTCTTCTAATGCAAGCGACGTGGCGCCATGTGGCGATTGCCGGACAGAATGAATTTTCGGAGGTTGAGATCAGCATGCCGGCATCCGGGCGGATTAAGATACTACAGATTGCCGATGTACAGATCGGAGATATGCGGGATGAATGCAAGCAACTGACCGACGAACAAAAGCGATGGCGTTGCAATGGACACAACACTACTGCATTCATCCGACGTCTTATTGAGGAGGACCGCCCCGACCTGGTCATATTCACCGGAGACAACGTGTACGGATCACGTGGCGATGCGCATTCTCGCCAGCTCATGCTCCAAATCACACACCCACTGGCCTCGTCCCACATTCCCTTCGCCGTTGTTATTGGCAATCACGACGTGGAACTGCCATGGATGTCAGTATCGGGCCTGTATCAATTTATGCGTCGAAATCGATCGTCGGGGGGTGGGGCGATCCTGTCCGGAAACGGACTCATTAGAGTCGTACAGGACCGGGAAACCGTGGTCAATATCTACCTCTTCGACTACATGCACCAATATTGCATTTTCTGTCTGAACGGGGCACATACCCATGGATCGAGAGCTCGAAACAGTCGGTGGGGTGGATACCAACCCGTCACGGATAAACAGATCGATTGGTTTAGGCATACGAGCGATGCCAATGTCACCACACTTGCTTTTACGCATATTCCTGTACGTGAATATGTTGGCGTTGCCGAGGCCCTAAAGAATGTGTCTCGCGGGCACGGATCGCCATGGTCGACCGTGGTTGGTGACAACTTTGATAGTATCAATAGCGGGAGATATGGCGAGTTGTATGACGCGCTACAGGAGAGAAACGTAAAGGTTCTTTCTGTTGGCCATGATCATACAAACGATTTCTGTGGGCGAAAGAAGGGAGGGGTGTATCTTTGCTATGCGGGGGGTGTCGGGTATACAACCTACGGGCGAATAGGCTGGCCCCGACGAGCCCGCATGTTTATTGTCGAGAAACGGGATTTTACTCGTATTAGGACGTATAAGCGGCTGGACGATGTCAACTTTTCGCGTATTCACGACGAGTACATTGAGGAGCATCTGGCGGGGTAGATGCAAAGCAGGGTATTTAAGACTGCAATCTATGAATTGCGGGATACATGTAAAAAGAGTATCGTGAAAGAAACTTGGAACGAAACGTAGTTCCGCGATGCGGAAATACGGTGACATGTATGACATGGCTTTTGTGACATCTGTTGCCAACAGACTGCATTGGTTGAAAGAAACTTTGAATCAACTACGGCAGGACAAGTGGGAGCTTTCTGCCACAGATGATCGTGTGAAACAATATCAGATAGAGCAGCAAACGATGCTGATTCTTTTAGCCAAGTTTCAACTCGGTTTTCATTAAATTGAGATCGCACAATTTTAGCTGTTATATATCCCCCAGGGCCTTATAGATATGCGGCGGGTCGTGGTTTTGTATGTAGTGTTGGTCCCCAAACGGCCGATGGTAGAGCTGGTGCATGCGATGGTCGGCCTGGGTGTTGATGAAGCGTCGCCAGATGGGTACAAAGAGGGTTGGCATGATAAGCATGAAAATGGCGATGTAGACGGTGATCATGGCCCCTCTCCCCATTGCCCAGTCAATGAGGGCAGAGAGGAGGGTGGAGCAAGGCTGGTATCCGCAGAGGTACGTGTTGTTGACGACGTGCTGGAGGGCGTCGAGGAAGATGATGGAGTTGTGTTTTGCTTTCACCTCGTCACACAAGGAGGAGTGTTGCTTCATGTTGTGGTAGAACTCGTGGAGGTCGCATTGTTCAAGGAGCCAATTTTCGTCCTGTCGGAGCTGGTGGCCTGCTACGTACGCTTCATGGAGCATGTGGATGCGGCTGACAAGGAATAAGGTGGCGTACAAGCTCATCATACTCCCTATGATAAAAGATGGGGAGAAAAAAGATGGGGGTGGCTTGGGACCACGGTACATGTCTAATTGGGTGTAATTTGGTTTAATATACTAGCTTACGGCTCAATGCCACTTATGGGGCGGTGGGCTGACCGGGTTTCCATGGCGCCAGGCAATGTCAGCCGTTTCGCGACGAAGGAGGATGGGCGGGCGGTGGTTTTCGGTGGTGACATCCTGGTAAATCGGGCCGGATTGCAGCATTTGGCGCTCGACCAAAGCCATGTCGTCAGCGTAAACAATGGCGCAGCAAAGATCGTGCACGAGGGTTTCCAAGCGGCGGACGCGTCCCTGGAGTTGCATGAAATCCTTTTTGTCCGAGCGCGAGGGTTGGTCCGGGGAGAGTGACGTTGACCATTTTTCGCCAACAACGCAAGGGAGGCGTGGTTTTGCCCGTAGCAAAGGCTCGGAGTTGGTGCTGGACATGTAAATGTGTAATGTTGGGTTTGCAAACCCTGACACCTGAAGCGTAAAAATGCAGAACACGATGACCGAGAGAATGCGCATTTTCGGGCGGGCGATGTGTCTTAAATGAGGCGACCGGGTCTAGATATCGGTTCTGCGTGTTTCTGTGTTTTGGCCAACGTTTGCCATGCATGCTTGTAGAACTCGATCTGTCTGTCCTGGTCGCGAATAGCCTGTAAGATGCTTTGCAGCCATTCTCGTTGTTCCTGTTCCGGAACGGAGTGAAACGCCAGCCAGATCTGGGTAGCTTCGTCCATCATGGTGAGGTGGGTTGAAACAGATTTAAATACTGCGATTTGAAAAATACGAGAAACGCATCGAGTTTGGCCATTGATTGCGCGGCGGTCCTCCGTTTGGGTTCGGGGCCTGGGCCGAAACCCTCTTGCGCCTATTGGGCGGCCAATCCCACGTGCTGGTGTCGGTAAGCACTGCAGAGGGAAGGAATGCGAGAATGATGAGCAAAGACCATACCACGGTCATGTTTCGAAAAGACTCCCAGCAATACGCCATGTCGATATCGCCGGAGAACGGGGTGACGCGGCATAATGACGCCAGGAAGGCCAGGGTGAACAGCAAAAACGTGATCGGGTCGACAAGGATGCCCGTCATGGTGAATGAGTTTGAGATAGGAGTTAAGATTGGCGCCAAAACGAAAAAAACTGTGCGGAGGGGATATTTTGAGAAAAATGGGCCCAAACGTTTCCAAACGATGATGCTTGTGGCGGTAGGTCATTCATTCTATCGGAGAACGCGCCAATGAGTACGTCGTGAGTATGGGGGTGAATGAGTTGGGTCATGGCCAATGCACACGAAGATGTGAGCAGCAGAACGCCAAGAGAAACGCTTCGCTCCGACCAGAACAGGATCTTGTAACTGAGAACGAAAAAACAGACGCTGAAAACGAAATATTCATCGGGCATGTAAAAGCTCAAATAAAGAGTGTCTTGTACTGTATTACACAAACTTTTCTTTTCTAAGACTATTTTAATTTTGAATCGAGTTGGTTTTGGTGAGTGGACCACATATCCAAAGCTGGCACTGGGTTGTATCCGTAGATACTGCCCTCCTCAGGCGCAACAGCGCGGGATAACAAGCTCAAGGCGTTGTTTAGTTCTTTATGGTAGTTACAGGCGGCGGCAATCCATCGACGCATCAACAACTCGCCCCCTGCCCTAAGATAAGCTGCTGCCTTTTCGGCGGGTTCCTCTACAGACGTGATTGAGAAGTCTCCCAGCAGGATTGGAGTCTTGCTTTGAGTGAACGCAACGTAGAACGGAAGCAACGGTTTTTGCGTGGAGATGCCAACTGCGGCGAGAGCTTCCCGGTGAATATCGTTGAGGGCAAACACTGCAATTTTTTGCTTCTGAGCTTGCGTGTCGAGGTACGCCACGCGCGCAGTTGGCTTAGTTGTCAGCATCTCCGCCATGAGCTCCGAGGCAGCTGTCTTGATGTCGACAGATTCCAAGGTCGAGCCAATGAGCGCGTGTTCGCTGGGAAGTTCAAACCCTTGCGCCGCCGCGACGTTCAAGCACATTCCCCGTGCAAAGAACAAGTTATTATTGGAACTCGCGGAAACGATACGACTGACAAAGTTGTTGTTGAACTTGAGCATGCAGTGAGTAGCGGGTAGTCCTGTAAAGCGACGGCGGGGCGCGGGTCGGTCGTTTTTGCACGCTGAGATCAGCTTTTCACGAAGAAGAGTCTGAAAAGAATTCAATTGAAACTCCGTGTTGGGCTTTGGAATGCTGAGTTTCAACGCGCGCAGAATTTGCTTGCAGTGTTTCAAGCTCGAGTACGCCGGCAGTCGCATTTTCATGACCGTATTTATGGAAAGAAGGGGGATCACAGCGTGACGACTGATGATGGCCTCGGCCAGCTGGGTCAGGCCCTGGACGTTAGTTTTGGGGTCTTGTGAAATGGTTTCCTCAAAAGCCCGGCCTTGAATGGCAAGAACGCCGATATCAATATCTTCATACTGAACTGAAATGAGCGCGTGGTCGGGGGCGTTCAAGCGTGTGTATATGACTGATAGATTGCCCTCTTTGAACAGCTCAGCGCTGTGGCCGTATGAAATTTGGTGTTTACAAACATTTAGGAATCGTTTATCCAGTGGAATGGTGACGTGATGACCTCTGATTTTGACTTGCAAATTCAGAGGTGTATGCCACAATTTTTCTTTGAGGGTGTAATTGCGCATATGCACAGAATAATGACAACGTTAAATACGTGTTGTATGTATGAAAGAGCAGGATATACATTATTCGCTATCACTGCTTTCGATCACTAAACGTTTGCGCTTGGGTGGCCGCGTGCTGGTTACGGTTGGTAGTGGCAGGTCGTCGGTTCCCCGCGTAGGCGTGTCTGCGTTGAGAAAGATAGATGGCGACGCAATTTCATCCAGCTCTTCCAAAATTGTCCCGGGCTCGCGGGTCAGCGTGGGAACCTCGTTGTCATCCTCCGACTCGTCGTCTGAAAGTTCAGTTTCGCTGTCTGGCTCCGATTCGGCCGCGGACCAAGAAGCGGCATCGTCAACGTGATCGGAATCGGAGTCGACAAAGGAAAGATTCTCGTCGGAGTCCTGTTCGCTTTCGCTGTACTCCGAATCTTCATTCTGCATCTCACGGCGTTCCTCGGGGTGTAAAGCGTCGAATTCCTCGTTGATGGCGTTTTCCACTTGTTTGAATAGAGTTGAATTTTCACTGCAATTTTCCCACTCGTGGATGTTTCTGATTTTGTTCAGAGCACGAGCTTTGCTAGCGCGCGTGGGGCGGGTGGAAACCGGCGTTGTGTTGCTAATAAGAGCCTGGTTAATGAGAGTTTCAACCTCCTCGCTTGCAAGATTATTCCCCGAGTTCATTGTCATGTCAACAGAAATGTTTCCATTCATTTCTAGCCTTGAACGCTCAGCGTTAATACACGAATGAGTTGTTTCAAAAAAAATACCAGTGGTCATGTTTGCTTGGACCACTGACAATACAGTGTTTTTGCCGGCGTGAAGATGTACTCGTCAAAGATGGTATCTTCCAGCGGTTTGCGCACGTTGCTTTCCAGCCACTGTAAGCATCGATGCGTCAAGGTTCGTATTTCTGGCATTGAGTGCGATGGCCACGCATCAAAAATATTCAATCACGTAATAATTCCGCAACATTGGAATCTTCCACAAACAGCGACCAATTGTTTTGCCTTTCAAATAATTTGCGAATATGGCAGTTGACGTCTTTGGCCCGCACGTCTTTCATTTTCTGCATACATTTGAGTTCTTGTTGGGTGAAGAGGGTCCGATAAAAGTTGTTTGGCTGTGATAGAACCGTTGCTAGTCGGTGGATGCTCCGTTTATCGAACCGTTTTTTCCCTAGTAACGACATTGTGCGAATATGCCACTTAAACTGAACTAGGGGGGTGGCGTAGACACCCTTTTTCTTTGCCGCCCAATGAGAGCATGAGAGACAACATGCGACCGTCTCCGAGAATTCGTCCACTTTATGTTTCTTCTGAATGGCTATGGCTGAGAGACACACGTTTTCCATGGTGCGCCATATAGAATTGTTTTTCAGGTTGTTTTCGGACAGATCCAGGCTTTTCAGGACGCTGTCGACGGTGATTGTTTTGCGCGTCACTTTGGAGCAGTCCCCACAAAAGATGCAGGGACGGGATTCGCCTAGGTTTGCTTTGCGCGGGAGCACCATTGACAGCCATGATGCAGTGATGGGCGGGTCTTCTGTTGGCATGGGTTTTGGGATTTGAAATGGTTGAAGATGGGTTTGAGATAGGTTAAGATAGGTTGATATAGTTTGAGATAGTAAAGTGAGTAAATCATGCAAACGTTGCTGACCATGTACGCTCCCATCTACCGCAAGCCCGACGGCAAGATGACGTACTATCTGGATGGTTTCTTCGAGCTGCGGGCGTCGGTTCACGAGAATGCGCCGATGAAGAACGTGTGGCGGGCACTGATGGAACTAGAGCAATCTCCCGCGGCGGTGTTCTATGCGGGGGGCAAAGCCACGTTTTTGCTGATGAATGGCGAGCAGGAGATTAGGGAAATGTGGAACTCGCGGCTGCAAGAAGAGTTCAGGAAAGTACGCGGCTGTGTGAGCCATAGCGCGGAGTGGTACATGCCGTTTTCTAGCGGGATCGTCTTCCTGAACGGTGGATTTATTCGGAGCATCCCAATTCAGGACATGCACCAGTTGTTTGTGGAAAACGTGGCGGGGATACACATGCGCGAGCACCTCAAGTTCGAGGCAAATCGACAGCGAAAGAGGTACCAGAAACTGCGGGACAATGTGCAGTTTCTGGATTTGTATCAGGGGGAGTTGATCAACTGTCAGCGGTTGGAGTCAGGGACGTTGGGGTTAAAGAGAAAGCGAAATTGGTGTGTTGAGGGATAGTGGTGAATGAGCTTCAATAAAAAGCTCTAAGCCCAACGTTCAGGCCTAACGAAACCAACCTTGGTCTCGTTCCTGGCATCGACGATAGCTTTCGCTTTCTTAGCGTTAGCCATGGAAGCCTTGGCCAGGTCGTAAGCTTGCTTAGCCAACGCTACAGCACCCGTACGGTCGTTCTCCCACATTTCCGGAACCACGTCTTTGGCAAGAGCCTCAACTTTGGCGGAAGAGTGGGCGGCAATCACTGCCAGCAGGGCAAGGAAGACCATCAATTTGATGGTGGGGAGCATCTTCTGGAGTAGTTCCCACAAAAAATAGATACATATCTTAAATAATAAACCGAAATAGCATTAACAAGGTTTGTGTGTAAAGAGATAGTGGTATGTGGGCTTTAATAAAAACCCAGGGCCTAAACCGGCGAACGTGTTGGGTTAGCCATGCGAAACTGCAGAACCAAACCTCTTCGTTGACTTTCATTTGAAATGTCCCAAAAAGGAGCAGCCGTCGACAGGTATTCCCTGATTTGTTCTTCTGTCATCGGAGTTGTCGCCGAAGTCTTCCCCCGCACCATCAAATGCCGAATCCTTAACCCGAACCCCACGAAGACCACCAGCAAAGTGATGAGAAAAGGATAGGTGTAATCCAACACTGGCTCGTTGACCAACACTGGCTCGTTGATGGTCTCCTTTTCCGGCTTTCGCTCAGGATAATGTCCACGCTTAGGCTCGGGATAATGTCCACGCTTCACCTTCTGCCTCGCGTCAGTGACGTTCACAATGGTGACGTTGATGGTCTCATTTTCCGGCTTTCGCTCAGGATAATGTCCACGCTTAGGCTCGGGATAATGTCCACGCTTCACCTTCTGCCTCGCGTCAGTG
>MDSX01066260.1_pt1 | contig 14043 bp, 4 predicted proteins | sample 811141 | NCBI WGS metagenome assembly MDSX01 (sample SAMN05326642, study PRJNA326480) | marine metagenome | isolation source: seawater | place: Atlantic Ocean: South East | collected 2010
GGGGATTATGTTGGAATTGCTCAAAGTGCAATAACATTTACTTGTGAACAAGATAGTCATGGTTCAAATCATGCATATCCAAGAGCAACTGATCCAATTAATAATAAGTGGATTGCTGCAACTAATATCACTACAGATACTTTTGATGTTCAAGTTTTAGATACTATTCCATCTACAAACGTGGGTGTTCATACATTTGTATCTGCTACTACTGGTGGAATAAGCAGATCTGTTCTTCGTACTGGTGGTGTTTATAATCATCTATTCGTTAGTGCTGAAAGAGACTCTATTAGTGTTGGTGGAACAAATACCAAGTATACCCCAACTAATGTAGCGTATGCTGCTACTGACGGTTCTCTTGTACTAACAATTCCAAATCATAACTTATCTGGTGCAGCAACTACTACTGCAACAGGAGCAGCGTATGATGGTAATACAGGTATTTTAACTTGCACAGTATCTGGTGGACACAATATATCTAATGGACAATGGATCAAGTTTGCTGACGAATCTTTAACATTCAAGTGTGGATTAGATAGTTTTAATTCAGAGCACAAATATCCAAGAGCAGCAGACCCTGCAGGAACTAATTGGTTACAGGCAAATGTAACTTCAATAACAACTTTTGAAGTTCAAGTATTAGAATCTATTCCTTCTACAAATACTTCAGTTCATGCATTCTTTGCTGCAGCAGCAAATGGTATTAAGATAGCACAAAATACAATTGGAATTGCAACAGAATCTATTAAGTTGTCTTGTGATATGGACAAACATGGTAGTGAGCATGTATATCCACGTAGAACTGATCCAATTTACAGAAAGACTATTGGTGTTGCATCAACAACTTCTGATACTATTACTGTTGATGTTGGTATATCAACTATTATTCCTTATGGTGTATCTACTGCAACATATGACCCCGCAACTGGTAACTTAGTATTGGGTATAGGTACACATCATCTAAGCAAAGGAACTAGTGTTAAAGTTGCTACTAATTCTTTAGTATTCACATGTTCTCAAGATAGTAATGTTACTAAACATCGTTATCCAAGAGCAGGTGACCCAACCTATGCAGGAACTAAAGTATCAAGAATCAATTCAAATACAGAGTTTGAAATTAATGTTGGTGTTGCTAATGTACCAACTTTTTACAAGTCTGGTGGTAAACTTGAAGAGATTATTCTTGCACCTAGAGCAGTTAATAACAGTCCATCTAGTCAGGACGTTGCATTTGATGGAACTGCGGTAACTAATATTCTTAATGAGTATACCTTTGAGTGTGATTCTGGAATCTCTCCTTATCCACACTTCTATAAGAGAGCAGGTGAAGTTACTCAAGATATAAAAGTTAGAGTTGATTCCCCCCTTGGTTATGAAGATATCCCATTAATTTACTCTGAAGACAATGCAGCAACTGGACTAGGAACTGGTGCATCTGTTGATATTGAAGTTGGCAATTCAAGTAGTGTTATTAATTTTGAAATTAATAGATTTGGATATGCATATGGTTCAGATGATATTCTAACTGTTGCTATTGGTGGTACTGTTGGAATCCCAACATTTACTGGATCTGCATATTATAATGAATTCCAGTTAACTGTTGATGAGACTTATGCATCTAAGTTCTCTGGTTGGAACGTTGGTGACTTCTTAGTTCTTGACGACATTACTCCATTCTTTAATGGAACTAGAAGATTATTCCCATTAGCAGTTAATGGCGATAGAATATCATTCTTTGCAAGAGCAAATGCAGGTATTAATTTACAATCTAACCTATTAGTATTTGTTAATGATATATTACAGACTCCTGGTGAAGGTTATACCTTTACTGGAGGTAGTACTCTTAGATTCTCAGAAGCACCAAAAGGTGGCGTAACAGGATTTACTACAACTGGAGATACTTGCAAAGTCTTAATGTACACTGGTACGCAAAGTATTGATGTTAGAGAAGTTGATGTATTACCTACACTTAAAGTCGGTGATGATGTTCAACTTTACAGTGATGTTGATGTTACCTTTAATCAAGATGAACGTCTTGTTATGGATGTTAAGTCAGCAGACACTATTACGACTAATAATTATGCAGGTCAAGGTGTTACAGCAGATGAATTATTAGGAAGACCAATTTCTTGGTTTAAACAAGATGTTGATAAAATTATTGATACTAATGAAGTTGGTAAAGATAGAGTTTACTACGAACCAGTAATTAACCCACAAACTAACATTCTTGAGACTGTTGGTGTTAATTCTACTTCTGTATTTGTATACTCTTTGAGATCTCTATTTGATGATCCTAAAGAGGCGATGTTAGCTGCAGATAGAGAGAAGATTGAACTTATTACTCAAGAAAATCTTGAATATGCAACCGCAACAACTACCATCTCTAATGGTGCTGTTAGTGCTATTACTGTTACTAATCCTGGTTTAGGATACACTGCTGCTCCAGTAGTTACTGTTCAAAAACCATTTGATGTCGTAGGAGTTGCAACTGCTGCTACTGCTACTGCAACTATTGGAGCAGGTGGAACTGTTACTGGTATTTCTGTTGGTATGGGTGGAACTGGTTACATATTTGGACCGTTAACTTCTCTTAGTATTGCTCAGAATGGTATTGGATTCCCATTCTTAGATGGTTCAACCAATGTAATGTTGGGTGCTAAATTAAATAGTGTAACTGGATCTGGTAGAGGTGCATCTGTTAATATTGATATTAGCACTTTAAACTATGAAGTATCTGCTGTATCAATTGTTGAAGGTGGAACTGGTTATCAACCAGGTGATACATTATCTGTTGATGTATATGATAACGTTGGATTAGGAACTACTAATAGAAGATGGGCACTTACAACTCCAATTAAATTTACTGTTGGTGCTATTAGTGGACCTGAAGTTTTGATTGCTCCACCAACAAGAAAAATTGAAGATGTACCAAAATCAACTATTGAAGGTGATTATGGAATAATTGTTGGTATTGGTACAACTACCATTGTAGGTGTTGCATCAACTGGAATTACCTTTGACTTCTATATACCTCAGGATTCTAAATTAAAATCTGGATTCTCCTTAGTACAAAGTGGAATTCAAACTGGATATTTATTCAATGTTACAGGAACAGGTGTCAACGGTCCTTTAACAACACTAAGAGCAGATAATTCTATTCTTGGAATTGGTACTACTTGTATGGATGCAACTTTTGAAGTTGCTCACTACTCTCATAATACTAGGTTCATTCCACCCGAAATAAGTGGAACTTCTGTTGGTATTGCAACTACGGTTACAACTGTTGTTGCTAAGATTGCTAACTTTACAAATGTAGTTGGATACGGTACAACTGCAAGTTATGGTGATTATACTTGGGGTAAAGTTAATCTAACTATCAGAGTAGGAACAAAACAAACATTTGAAGCAGTTAATGGAACCAGTCAGTCTGGTATTGGATCTAACCCAGTTATACGAAGAAAAAATCCACTTCGCTATAAGGGTTATATTATTTGATAATAAATAAAACATAGCAAATCTTAAATTCTAAAAATGGCTGCGATTATAACTGATCAGTTGAGAATTAAGAATGCGAGAACGTTTATAGATAAGATTCGTTCCTCGACAGATTCTTACTATACCTTCATAGGTCTCCCAAATGCTGTAGAAAACAAATCCGACTGGGATAGTAGTCCTCCTGCTCCTAGGGATTGTTTTGATGACGAAAACTTCTATTGGGACACTATGATCGCAATGAAGAAGATTTCTGCTGATGACATTAGACCTGTTGTTCGCAAATTAGGTTGGGCATCTGCAACAATCTATGACATGTATAGACATGACATAAACAGGAATAATTTATCAGATTCCTCAAATAAGACTAGTTTATATTCTTCTAACTTTTATGTTGTAAATAGTGAATTTAGAGTTTATATTTGTTTGCATAATGGTATTGATCCAGAAAACCCAAATGGTAAACCATCTCTAGATGAACCAAAATTCACTGATTTAGAACCTCGTGTTGCTGGTACTTCTGGTGATGGATACATCTGGAAGTATCTTTATACTATTAGTCCTAGTGATATTATTAAATTTGACTCTCTTAACTTTATTCCTCTTCCTGTAGATTGGGAGACAAATAGTGATTTTACACCTACTAGAAATAACGCTAAAACTAGTGGTCAAATAAAGGTTGCTACTATTGCTAATAGGGGATATCTTGTTGGTCCTGCCAACACGACATATACAAGGGTTCCAATTAAAGGTGATGGATATGGTGCTGAGTGTACCATTGTTATAAACAACGACTCTAAAGTAGAATCAATTACTATCTCAAATGGTGGTAGTGATTATACTTATGGATCAGTCGATTTAGTTGCAGGTAATGTTCCTGTTGGTAATACTACACCAATCTTTAATATTATTATTCCTCCAGCAGGAGGTCATGGATATGACGTTTATAGGGAATTAGGTGCATCAAACGTACTAATCTTCTCTAGAATTGAAAATGATGATTCAAACCCAGACTTTGTTACAGGAACAAAAGTTGCTAGAATTGGAATTGTTGAAAATCCACAGGCATTTGAATCTACTTCAGTAATTTCAGATGATAGAGCAAGTGCTGTTAATGGAATAATTTTAAAAGGATTATCTCCAAACGATGATGATTATAAAACTACAACTTTTGAATCAAATTCATATATTACTCAGCAAGTTGGAACTGGACAAACTGCTGTAGGAAGAGTTGTATCTTATGATAAAACTACAGGTGTTCTCAGATATTGGCAGGATAGATCTTTAGTTGGATTTAATACTGACGGTACACAAAAGACATCTCCTACATATGGATATGGACTAAACGATTTTACAGGAACTACTGCTACTGGTGGTAACTTAAAAATTGTAGGTGGTACAAAAGACTTATATATAGACAACGGATTCGGATCAATCAGTAATCCTGGTATAAGTACCGTCATAAATAATAAAACATACTACTTGGGTCAAACCTTTATTAAAGGTGTAGCGAACCCAGAGGTTGAAAAGTACAGTGGTACTATCCTCTATGTTGATAATAGACCTTCTATTACTAGGTCCGCTAATCAACGAGAAGACATTAAAGTCATTTTGCAATTCTAAGGGAATCATTTAAAAGATATGGCACAAGAAACTAATCTCAATGTATCACCTTATTTTGACGATTTTGATGCAGAGAAGAATTTCCATAAAGTATTATTCAAGCCAGGATTGCCAATTCAGGCTAGAGAATTAACAACATTACAGTCAATTCTTCAAAATCAGGTAGAGCAAGTAGGAACTCACCTGTTTAAGGAAGGGTCTTGTGTTATTCCAGGTCAAATAAACTATAATAACAACTTATTTGCAGTTGAAGTTGAAGAGAGTTTTTTAGGTACAAACGTATTAGACTATGCTGATAATTTAATAAATGAAATAATTACTGGATCTAATTCTGGCGTAAAAGCAAAGATTATAGATTTTATGGAGCCAGAATTCTCCACAAGAGGATATGTTACTTTATTCCTAAGTTATCTTGGATCTAGTATTAATGATAAAGATGTTTTTGATGATAATGAGACTTTACTACTTAAAGAAAATGTAGTAGCTGACATAGCACAGATAACCTTACAAGCAGGACAAGGTTGTGCTAAAACTGCTCCTACTAATTCTACGTCAGTTGGATCTGCAGTATTCATATCTGAAGGTGTATATTTTATAAGAGGACAGTTTGTAAGAGTCGAAGACGAGACGTTGATTCTTGATCCTCATGATGCTGATCCAACATTTAGAGTTGGTCTGGAGATTACAGAAGAGATAGTTACTTCAAGTAAAGATCAGTCTTTAACTGATAATGCTAAAGGATTTAATAACTTTGCTGCTCCTGGTGCAGATAGATTAAAGCTTAGTGTAAAATTAGGTAAGAGATCTCTAGATTCTGACAAGAATGAGAACTTTGTTGAGTTGATGGTTATAAATGGGGGTTCAGTATCTCATATTGATGATAAGATCAAGTATAATGAACTCGGAAATGAATTAGCAAGAAGAACATATAGTCATGCTGGTGATTTTTATGTAAAACCTTTTACAATCTCTGCAAAAGAGTCATTAAATGATAACAAAGGTAATAATGGTGTATTTGGTATAAATCAATTAACTTATGGTAATAGTACACCAAGTCCAGATTTGGGTACATATAAGATATCTCCAGGTAAAGCATTTATTAAAGGATTTGAAGTTCCTGTAAGAAATGTTGTATATCTAGATTTTGAAAAGACAAGAGTCAAAAAGGTATTAAAAAATCAAGCAGTAAACTACTATACAGGGCCAACTCTAACTGTTAATAGAGCGTATGGTTGCCCTAGAATAGGATTTACAACAACTTCTAGTATTAGTCTTAGAGACTCTAGAATTGGTGCTAATGCTCATGTTGCATCAGGTAAAGAGATTGGTGTTGCGAGAGTATATGATTATGCATTAGAATCTGGATCATATTCTTCAGCACTTCCAGCAACTAATGAGTTTGATGTAACACTTTACGATATACAACCATATACTGAGATAACAGTAAACCAAGCAGTAACTTTAACTGTACCTACTTTTATTAAAGGTAAGTCCAGTGGTTCAACAGCACACCTAAGGTTTGGAACTACTACTGGAATTATAACTGCTTATAACTCAAGTGGATCATTTTCACCAGGTGAAAAATTAATCTTTAACGGTGTAGACGATAACAGAATTGCCACAGCAATAACAGCACATTCTATAGGTGCAGTTGAGTCTATTCATAGTGCAGTTGGTGTAGGTACATTTAATGCTGATGTTAAACAATTTACAAAGATTGCTTTTGGTAATGTAAATATCACTCCAAAATCTGGAACAGCACCTGGAATATCAACAGTTACAATTACTGGTGGTGGATTTAGAAATAGGGTAAAAGCAGGTGATTTAGTATCATTTACCAATCCCCTATTGGGCAATACATCAGTTAAGACAATTGCTACAGTTTCTAGTTATGTTGATGATAGTAATATTATTATTGCAGGTGTAACTACAGTTGCAGGTGTTTGTGACGGTGGTCTTCCTTCTTCAGCAGCTCAACCAGTTGACTTTGAATGGATAGGATCTAAATTCCAATCATCCACAGACAATAGTCTTTATACACCACTACCTAAATCATGGGTTGCTGATGTTGATTTAACAGAGTCTAATATAACAATTAGAAAGGAATATGATGTAACTATTACTGCTAATGCTACTAATACTATACAGGCAGGGCAGAATGAGACATTCTTAGCATATGATGAAGAAAGATATGTTTTAACTAATGATGCAGGTGTTACTGAAGAATTAACACCAGATAAATTACGTTTTACAAATGGTGGTAGAGAATTAAGAATATTTGGATTATCTGCTACTGCAGGATCTGCAAGATTAGTTGCTACTCTTAATAAAATCAATATTAAGAATAAAGTTAAAAATAGAATAAGAACTAACTCAATTATTGTTAATAAGTCCAAATTAGTAACTTCTGGTGTTGGTACAACATCATTAAATGATGGATTAACTTATGGTAATTATGGTTATGGATTAAGGGTTCAGGATACTGATATTTGTCTTGGAGAACCAGATGTAACTAAAGTTTATGGTGTATTTGAGTCTGGTGGTACTGCAGATCCATTAATCCCATCCGTTACTGTATTCAACATGAATGGTCCAACAGGACGTGTTGATGACTTAATTTCTGGTGAGGAATTTGTTGGTAAAACAACAGGTGCAATAGGTCTCTATATTGAGCGAATTAACAGTGCCAAAGCAGCATTTGTATACTTAAGTGATTTAAGATTTGAATTAAATGAGCAAATTGAATTTGTTGAGAGTGGTATAGTCGCTACTATTAATGATTTTGATCCTGGTGACAATAATATTATGGAGAGATTTAGTTTAGATAGTGGACAAAGAGAAACTATTTGTGACTATGCTCGTCTTATTAGAAAACCTAATTCTAAAGATCCTAGGAAAAAATTAAGAGTTATTTTTGAATCTGCAGAATATGCATCTACTGATGATGGTGATATAACGACTGTTTCATCATATGATCAAATTGATTATTGTGTATTGCCTGATGTCAGAGAAGGTACACGATTAAGTGATATTATTGATATTAGACCAAGAGTAACTAATTTTGATTTAAATTCAACTGCGGTATCTCCATTTGAATTTAATGCACGAGTATTCTCTGATGCTACAAACTCTGCTAAAAATATTTTAGCATCTGATGAGTCAATTAATATTCAATATTCATACTATCAACCAAGAATTGATAGAATATATTTAACTAAGAACGGTCAATTCCAATTAATTAAAGGTATTCCTGCTGATACACCAGTTCCACCTATTCCTGTTGAGGATGCATTGGAAGTTGCTTTATGTAAGTTGCCTCCATATATTTGTAATACTGAGAATATAGAAGTATTACTTAAGTCTCATAAGAGATATAGGATGCAAGATATTGCATTATTAGAAGATAGAATTCAAAACTTAGAGTACTATACTGCACTCTCTCTTCTAGAATCTAATACTGAGAGTCTGTTTATTCCTGATAATGCTGGTTTAACACGATTTAAATCTGGTATTTACGTTGATAACTTCTCAGGAACTGCAACTCAATTAAAACTTGGTAAGGTAACTAACAGTGTTGACCCATCAAATCTTGAATTAAGACCAACACACTATACAACTGAAGTTGATTTATTACTCGGTTCTAGATCTTTAATTGGTATAGGAACAACTGCTTCAGCAACTGCTGATCCTAGATTTGTTACTGACTTAATAGGAAATGGTATTAAGAGAACTGGTCAATTATTAACCTTAGATTATGATAGTGCTCCAAGAATTGTACAAGGATTTGCTACTAGAGTTGAGAATGTTACTCCTTATCTTGTAACTACTTACACAGGTAACATTGTACTATTCCCATCATCTGATATATGGATTGACCAAGTTAGACTTCAACCACAAAGAATTGAAGTTGATAACTATACTCAAACTCGTAGACAGTTAGAATTTGATGGTTATGATCCACAAACTGGTTTAGGACCTGTTAGATGGGGTACATGGAATACTACATGGACTGGATCTAGTTCTACTAGTAGTTCTAATAGAATACAAACAGGATCTAATTCTAGAAATAATGGAAGTCAGATTGTAACTACAAACTCATTCCAGACTACAACTACTACAACTACTACTAGAACTGGTACATCAACCAGAGCAGGTGAAAGACTTAGAATTAGTGAAGTAACAGATACTGTAAATGAAGGAGATAAGGTAGTAAGTACCTCAGTCATCGCATTTATGAGGTCTAGAAATATAGAATTTACAGGACGTAAGTTTAAACCATTAACAAGACTTTATGGATTCTTTGATGGTCAAGATGTAAATGCATTTGTTGTACCAAAATTAATCGAAGTTAAGATGATTAGTGGTACATTTACTGTTGGTCAACTTGTTAACGGAACAATGGCTGCAGGTACAGTTACAGCAACTAATGCAGCAACTCCTAGAGTATCATTTAGAGTAGCAACATCCAACCATAAGATAGGACCAATTGCTTCACCAACTGATGTGTTTACAACCAGTCCTTATGATGAGTCATATACAGTTCCTGCAACTTATTCAAGTTCTTCAATTCTCGTTAACGTAGATACTGTATCACTAGCAGACCAAACACAGGGTCTTTATAGTGGTTTTATAAGAACAGGAATGAGACTTAGGAGTGCTACTGGTGAAGCAGAAATTACTAATATAAGATTATTCAGTGATCATGTAGGAACAGTTCTTGGATCATTCTTCATTCCTAATCCAAATATTACTTCTAACCCATCATTTGAAGTTGGAACTAAGTTATTCAGATTAACAAGTAATTCTACTAATAGTACTATTGGTGGAATGACAGGAACATTTGGTGAAGAGTCATACTTTGCTCAAGGTACAATTAATAATATGCAGGAGACTATCAGATCTACTAGAAGACCTAGATTTGATGTACAGGCTGCTTCTGAAACTCGTCCTGCTACAGACGTTACATCTACACAATCAGTAAGTACAAGTAGTGAAACATCGAGAGTACCATTACCCCCACCTCCTCCACCTCCACCACCACCCCCTAGTCCACCACCAAGGCCAACACCTACCGTACCACCTAGACCTAGACCCACACCTAGACCTAGACCTGTACCAAGACCTAGACCTACGCCACCCCCACCTCCACCACCACCTAGACCTCCAAGGCCACCAAGACCAAGGCCACCAAGGAGACCTGCTAGGGGCGGTAAAGACCCTCTTGCACAGTCATTCTCTGTTCAAAATGAATCTGGAATCTTTGTAACCGAAGTAGACATTTTCTTTAGAACAAAAGATCCACTGCTACCTGTAACGGTACAGTTGAGACCGATGGTTGCTGGCGTTCCTTCAGAAGAGGTTTATCCTTTTGGTGAAGCAATTTTAGAGTCAAAAGACATTGTTGAGTCAGCAGATGCTGGAACACCTACTACGGTTACGTTCCCATCACCTGTTTACTTAGAACCTAAGACAGACCATTCTATCGTTTTACTATCACAGTCTAACGAATATACAGTTTGGATCTCCAGAATGGGTGAAGTTGACATTACAACTCTTCTGCAACCAGAATCTAGACAGGTTGTTGTATCTGCACAACCAAGTCTTGGATCTCTATTCAAGTCGCAGAATGGTTCAACATGGAACCCAAGTCAGTATGAAGATCTTAAGTTTAGTCTATACAGTGCGGACTTCTTCCAACCTTCTGGAACAATATCATTCTATAACCCAGAACTAGCAAGAGGTAATAACCAAATTGCTACTTTGGTTAAAGATTCTCTAGAATTTAATTCTAAGAAACTTATTGTAACAACAGATGATCTTGTAAACACAAGTGGTTTAGTTCTTGGAAATACCATTATTCAGAAGAATGCTAATGCATCCGCAAATTATGTTGGTGCTGGTGGTTCTGCAACTGGTGATCTAAGTATTATTAATGCTGGTATTGGATACACACCTACCAATGGTTCTCAGTTTACATTTACTGGTGTATCTCTAGACTCCTTTAGTGGAATTGGTAAGAATGCAACTGCAGACATTACAGTTGGTACATCTGGCGGTATAAATGGTGTTGCTATTGCTGCGACCATTAATGCTGGTGGATCTGGATATCAAGTTGGTGATGTTCTAACAATACCTACAATTGGTAATAATCAGTTGGGTAGAAACATGCAACTATCATTAGGTGCAGTTACTGGAATTAATGAATTAATTCTAGATGATATTCAAGGTGACTTTGAAATCAGTAGTACAAAACCACTTCAATATGTTAGTCCTTCTACGGGAATTACCACTATGGTATCCGTTGGATTTGGTTCTGATGTAAACATTAGTGATTATGCACTAAGTACTTTAGAAGAAGATGGTATGCATATTAAAGTGAACCATAAGAACCACGGTATGCATCAAGACACTAACAAAGTTATTGTTAGTGATGTACAGTCTGATACTAAGATAACTACTCTGTCCGCAGAGTACTCAAATTCTAGTTCTTCTGCTATTGGTATTGCTAATACTGCAGGATTTGAATCCTTTGAGAATGTTGGTGTTGCTGCTACTAACCCTGGTTATGTTAGGGTTAATGATGAAATCATTTCCTACACTGGAATTGCTGCTGGTCAGTTAACAGGAATTACTAGATCTATTGATCAAACAACTCCGTTTACTTATCCATCTAAAACACCAGTTGAGAAGTATGAAGTTAATGGAATCTCCTTAAGACGTATCAACAAGACACATGATCTTCAAGATGCTACTCCTGCAAGATCTATTACTCTTGATTCTTACTTCATTAAGATCAACCCATCTCTTGATGGAACAGATCGTAGTACTGGAATTGGATTCCCTAAATTGTTTATCAATGAATCCAAGTCTGCTGGTGGTGAAGAGATGCATGCAACTCAAAACATCCAGTTTGAAGCAATAAGACCTGTTGTTCAAACAATGGTTCTACCAGATACTAATATTAAGGCAGAGATGAAAAATACTACTGCCACAAGTATTGATGGTATTGAGCAGTCCTTTGTTGAGACTGAATCAACTCCAATCAATATTGATGAAGATACTTACCTTGATGCACCTAGAATGATTGCCTCACGAGTCAATGAACTTGAGCGTTTAGACAGTCGTCCTGGCAACAAGTCTATGGAAGTAACATTTACATTATCTTCCTCAGATACTGATATCTCTCCAGTTATTGACTTGGATAGAGTTGGTATGGTTCTTATTAGTAACAGAGTTAATGCTCCAATTACCGATTATGCTGGTGATTCTAGAGCATCAACAATTGTAGAAGATCCAACATCGTTCATCTATGCTAATAAACCAATTACACTAGAAAATTCTGCTACTTCGATTAAAGTCTTAATGGCAGCGTATACTAATACTTCTAGTGATCTGAGATGCTTCTATTCAATATCAAATGATTTAGAATCAGACCCAATTTACTATCCATTCCCTGGATATGATAATTTGGATGTCAACGGTGCAATCAAAGATATTGCTAAGAACAGTGGACTACCTGATAAGAGGATTCCTAAGACGGATGTTCTTGCTCATGGTAGTGATGATCTTCCGTTCACAGATTATGAATTTAGTATTGATGATCTTCCTGAGTTTAGATACTTCAGTATTAAGATTGTTGGAACTGGAACAGATCAAGCATATCCACCAAGGATACGTGACTTAAGGGCAATTGCATTAGCATAATTATGTACAATCCACGTTTTTTAAAGGTTGAAGGTCATAGTTATCTCGTAAGGGATACTAAGACCAATGCCATTATTAATAACGATAAAAAAGGACATGAACAATACCTTGCCCTAAGGAGAGCAAAATCAAAAGAGATAGACAAAGTACAAAACCTTGAACAAGATATTCAAGGTCTTAAGTCTGATCTAAGTGATATAAAATCTATGTTAGGACAATTGTTAGATAAGTAAAATGGCAAAACCAACCAGTCGTCAAGGATTAATAGATTATTGTAGGAGACAACTTGGTTCTCCTGTATTGGAGATCAATGTTGCAGAAGAACAGATCGACGATCTGGTAGATGATGCTATTCAATTATTCCATGAACGTCATTTTGATGGTACTACTCAAGCATTTTTGAAGTATAAAATAACTCAAGATGATATTGATAGGGGTACTGTTCAGAATCCACATGAAGGAGGTAAAGTTGGTATTACTACTCTTTCTGTAACTGATAGTATTCCTGGTCAAGGGGATGTAACTTTTAATTGGTATGAGAATGGTAATTATATAAAAGTTCCACCCTCAGTTATGGGTGTCTCAAAGATTTTTAAATTTGAAGGTGGTGGTGGACTTTCTGCTGGAATGTTCAGTATCAAGTATCAGTTATTTTTAAATGACATTTATTATTTGGGATCAACTGAATTACTAACATATTCAATGACCAAGAGTTATCTTGAGGATTTGGATTGGTTATTATCAACTCAAAAACAAATAAGATACAATCAGAGAGAAGATAGACTTTATCTTGATATTGATTGGAGAACACAGGTTCCAGGTAACTATCTAATTTTAGATTGTTATAGGGCACTTGATCCTGCTACTTCTGATCAAATCTGGAATGATAGATTTTTAAAACCTTATTTGACTGCATTAATCAAGAAGCAATGGGGTATAAATTTAAGCAAATTCCAAGGAGTCAAATTACCAGGTGGTATTGAGATGAATGGAAGACAAATACAAGACGATGGGCAAAGAGAAATAGACGCTATTATTGAAAAGATGTCTTCTACCCACGAATTGCCACCGTTGGATATGATAGGTTAAGATCATGGCACTTAATCCATTTTTTCTACACGGGTCTAAAGGAGAACAAAGTCTTGTTCAGGACTTAGTGAATGAACAATTGAAGATGTTTGGTATAGAAGTTTATTACATACCAAGAATTTTTGGTAATGAAAA
>MDSX01022966.1_pt1 | contig 14036 bp, 10 predicted proteins | sample 811141 | NCBI WGS metagenome assembly MDSX01 (sample SAMN05326642, study PRJNA326480) | marine metagenome | isolation source: seawater | place: Atlantic Ocean: South East | collected 2010
CGCGTTGTGTCCGCGCGAGCAACCGAGATCTCGGGTTTGGAGTTGACCTTTCGGCTTCAGAGAGCGAGCGAGGGAAACCCGCCGATTCGATTTCAAGAGACTCGATACGCCATCCGGCGCGGCGTCGAGTCAAACACCTAAATCGTACGTATCTCAGTCAGAATATGATTGGGAATTATCAAATAGGCTGACACCCTCCTCGATCTCATTATACTCGTACAGCTGGTATTCTCGACGCGCCCAGTTTCCAGTTTGCCAGATGTTTTGTCGCCGGGGTTTGCTCGGCCTCGTTCGCGACGGGTCGAGGTCGTGGCGCGGATGTTTCCAGGGCGCTCTCGTCGGGTCGACCGATCGCCTATTCTCCTCGTCGTCCCAGGCGAAGCGCAGGGGCGGCGGGTCCGACGAAGGGGACCACAGGCGCCCCGGGGACGACGCTCGGGAGGAGGCGAGGAATCGGAAACAGAAGATCCGAGCCGCGAGACGGTCAGAGCGGTCTGAGCTCAGGCGGTGGCGCGGCGTGCAGGAGTGGGACGACGCATCGGACGGTGTAGGAGCTCAGAGGAGCTCAGGCGGGGGCGCTCGGAGGTGGCGGACCGTCGACTGGTACGAGGCGGTGCTGGATGACGACAAGGACAAGGAGGACGATGGCCAAAAAACCACGTCGCGAGGCCAACCGAGGGTCAAGTACAAACACCGCGCGGGGGGCAACCCCAAGAAGAAACGCGAGCGCAGGCACACGCATCACACCGGCGACCCCGGGGGCACTAGGGCGCAGTTCCAGAGGGTCCTAGACGAGATCTTCGAGGACCACGCGAGGGAGTTTTTCGGAGGTTCGTCGTACAGGCACCGAGAGACGCCGAGGGCGAGACGGCCCGAGACCAAGAACCCGCGGCGGGAAAGCACCCGCGTCGTGGACTTCGACGACGACTTCGACTGGAACACGTTCGAGGAGTTCGTGTTCGCGAATTCTCGTTCCACGGGTTCTCACACCGGCGGGTTCCGCTTCGAGGAGGTCTTCGACGAGTTCTTCACCGATGAGTTCTTCACCGACGGCCGCATCTTGAAACACGGCGCGGGCGTCGCACCCGTCAGCCGCGCGGACTGTGGAGACTGCGTGGCGTTGGGCATACCTCCCGGCGTGGCGCTGGATACGGCGTCGCTGAAGGGGTACCTGCGGGAGAAGGCGAAGGTGTGGCACCCTGACAGGCACCCGGGCGAGACCCGCGCGGATGCGGAGAAGCAGTTCAAGCGGTGCTACTCCGCGTTCGACTCGCTCATGGCGCGCATTGTGTAGGCGTATTTAGAGTACCTTAGATACCTCGAACGAACGGTAAGACTAGTTAGCTAAGTGGGCATGATATCCGCCTCACATCATGGTGCAGCACTGGTTCTGCTTCTTCGCCTGCTTGTAGAACATCTGCGAGGCGAGGGACAGGTCGGTGGACTTGTCCACAAGGTTGTCCAGCTTCTCCCCCCTCGCCAGCACGGAGTCGATGGTCTTGTGCAGCACCACCTTGGTCTCGTCGAGCTCACGCTGGATCTTCAGGATCTTATCCGCCTCGTGCGGGTCCTGGTACAGCACGATGGCCGACGCGAGTCCCTCGGCGCCCCGCGGGTCATCCCCATTCGCCGTCTTCCACGAGTCGCCAAACTTGGACACGTAGTCGTCGCTGATCTTGCCCAGGACGCTGAACGCGGCGCGCGCGGGGTACTCCCTGTCCATCACCGCGATGGCCACCAGCCCCCCGCGGTTGCTGACGTGGACGAGGTACTGGTCCTGCTCCACGCTCTGCCGCTGCCCGGGCTGCGTCCGCTTCACGATGGTGCGGCTGATGAACGTGAGCATCTCCCTCACGCTGCTCCGCTGGAAGTAGCCGAACTCCTCCACGTCTTCAGCCTTACCGAGGCACGTGGGCTCCGTGTTGTCGCCGTTCCATTTCCACAGCGAGAGCGCGGTGACCTTCATCGCGCGGCGTGTCGATCCTCCCTTTCGCTAAAACGTCCTGTGGGCCACAAGATCTGGTCCCTTGAATGAGGGTCGGTCCGGCTCGCGTGTGGCGGGCGGCGACGACACCTGGCGCTCTACTCCGTCGTTCGGACGAGACGAACGAGTCGGACGTTCAGGTCGGCACGCAGCTTTCGGGCTGCGGGCGCGCTTTGAGAGAGTGGCGCGCGTCCTTCGGCGCGCGCGGCCTTTTTTCCCGAGCCGCGGGGCAAATCATCAAACGTCTGCTTCGCTCTGGGGTTTTCCGGTGGGCACTCCCACGCCTCGGGGAGACCGCAGGGCGCGGCTCTGGACTTCAACCGATATGTCCCATTTCCCCGGTCGTGCTCCGCCTGCACCCCCTTCCGGTTTCGATGACAGCGGTCTGGACATGCGCGCCATCAAGCAGGCCGGCGGCAAGGTCCTTCCAGGTGAGCACTCCCGGGGAAGGATCGCCAAACTTCAAAAGCCAAACAGATCCCACCGTCCGCCCCTCGCTCTCCATCGGCCAGCCCACTCACCACCCACCCCGATTCTTACCGTGTAAACCCACAGGCGGCGATGGCGTGATCATCGGGGGATGGAAGGTGAGAGCCAGGAACACCAGGATCCTCGGCAAGGACGCGCTGGAGGCGTTGGAGAAGACGCTCGGCACCTCGCACCTCCCCGAGATGGTCTACGGCAGCACGCTCGAGCTCACGCACGAGTCCACCGGGGTGAGGCTCCACTTCAACGCCGAGGACGCGCTGAAGGAGTGGCTCGAGGAGGGCCTACCCCCACTCAAGGTGGCGGCCGCGGCGGTGTGGGAGAAGGGCCACAAGGCCAGGTTCGGGGACGAGATGCCCAAGGCTGCCAAGGGCAAGACGGGCGACGCGTGGAACGAAGAGGAGGAAACCGACAAGTACGACTGGACGTTCACGACCCCGTACCGCGGGAGCGTGAGCGTGGACGACGGCGCGGTGACGGGCACGACGGGGACGGACGCATCCAGGCCGACACCGAGCTTATGGACGGACACCGAACAACGGGTGGACCGAGGGATGCTGATGGAGCGCGACCCCATCCTGTTCTTCGACGAGCTCACCCTGTACGAGTCCGAGCTGGACGATAACGGCCTGATGAGTCTGACGGTGAAGGTCCGGGTGATGCCACGGTGCTGGTACGTGCTCATGCGGCACTGGATGCGAGTGGACGGGGTGCTGATACGCCTGAGGGAGACCAGGTTCTTCCACCGCGTCGGGACTCCGCCGGGCGAGGGCGCCGTCGTGGTCCGGGAGAGCGCCAGGCGGGAGGAGACCTTCGAGGGTCTGAGGATGAGGGGCGCGCCAAGCGAGCCGGGGCAGTACCCGGACGCGGACGAGGCGGCGTCGGTGCTGCTGGCGGCGGGTGGACCGGTGGAGATGGAGTATCACGCCCTGACCGTCTGACTTCAATCAACACAAGTGAAAACGCTCAGCATTCTTAATCGCGAAATCCTTAATTGACCAACCCACTTCTCCGGCACGGCCAGCTCGCGTTCCCGTCGTCGTCGCCATGGCGGTGGACAGGGCCCGCGTATCGGCCAACATGGCCAAGTGGCGGAAGGCGGCGAGGCTGGTCGGGCGGACCGCCGCGGGTTTGGAGGTCTGGCAGAGGAACGCCCAGGAGCGCCTCCGTCTGCGACGCGAGGCGCTGCTGAAACCCCCGGCGAGGCGCACCGAGGCGGACATCGTCCTGCTGGAGACGGTGCTGTCGCGGGTCAAGTTCGTGCGGGAGCTGACGATGAAGACGCGGATGGACCTGTGCAAGCTCGTGGGTTACCTCAGGCACGCGGAGGGCGAGACGCTGTTCCGGCAGGGCGATCCGGGCGAGTTCTTCTACGTCGTGCTGTCGGGGAGCGTGGACGTGCTCATCCGCGACCCGGGCGGGAAAGAACACCAGGTGGCGACGCTGTTCAACGGTGACTCCTTCGGGGAACTCGCGCTGATGCAGGAGGGCAACACGCGCGGCGCCAGCATCGTCGCCAAGGAGGATTGCGAGTTTCTCACCCTCGGCCGCGAGGACTACGGCGCCATCCTTCGGACGCAGAGCGAGAAGTCCGTCTCGGAGAAGGTGACCCACCTGGAGTCCATGCCCTTGTTCAAGCACGTTGACCACGACACCGTACAGTCCATGGCGTACGTCCTGAGCGCGAGGGAGTACCCGCGGAACACGCTGGTGTTCAAACAAGGGGAGGAGGTGGAGGACGTGTTCTTCATCGCGTCGGGCGCGGTGAGACTGGTGTGGGAGGTGGAGAGCAGGGAGACGCTGCGGAGGGAAGGGGTGACGCGCCGGGGACCCGGGTGCCTGGTCAAGAAACCCCCGCTCGGAGGGTTCGGCAACGAACCCCCTGTACCCCCGGGTTTGGCGGAGTCCAACGAGTCCAACCTCGGGGAAGACTTTGTGGACGTGATGGACGGAGTACCGGAGTCCGCCGCTTCACTCATTGGCGGGTCGAGACCAAACACAGTGGGGTCGCACCACGCCGCGGGGCTGGACATGAACCCCGGGATAGGTTCACAGTTCAGCGGGGAGGTCGCGGCGAGCGTGGCGATGGCGGACATATCCTTCGGGGACAGCAGCGACGACGAGGACGACTTTGACGACAGCGCATCCGTTATTTCCAAATCATCGCGGCTGTCCAGGGAGAGCAGGATGATGGACATGGAGAGCAAGTTCCGCGGATCATTCGCCGCCGCGCTCGGTGGTGGACCCGGGAGCGTGAACTACGCGTCCGCTAGGTCGGGGCACGTCTCGAGGTCGAGGGCGGGTGCGGGTCAAGCGTCGGGTGCGGGTCAAGCGTCGGCGTCAACTCGGCGCCGGTCTCCCTCGTTTGCGCCCTCAGAGACGGCGGCGAGGGAGGGACTCGGCCGCCTGTTCCTGGAGGTTGGCGCGCTGCAGAAAGGGGACGCGTTCGGTGATACCGTGCTGACGCGTAAATTCAGGCAGCCCGCCAGCGTGATCACCACCGCCCCCACGAGGGTGTACGTCATGAACAAGTGGGACGTTCTGAGGCGCGCGGACTCGAGCGTGGTTGAAAAGTTTCAAAAGAGCAACGCCGCCAGCCTCGGCGCTTGTTCCAAGGACGACGCGGAGCTGCTGGCGGAGTTCAGGCGTGGGCAGGAGTGGGGACAGTACCGCACGTCGATGGTGGAGCGGACGATCGAGGTGTACAAGGGTATGAAGGCGCTCCGAAGGTGAGCGCGTAGCCGTAGCGCGTGGGAGTGTACTTGTAGTGGAAGTTTTGGACGAGAGGCCCGTGATCCACCGAAGCGTCGCGCGAATGTGCGATTCCTTCCACAACTCGGAGCGCGAGACATGACGGCCGCAGTTAGGGCGCTCGTTCCCGGCGCGTCCGCACGACTGAGGCGGGTGGGAGGTCGCCATGTGCGCGGGATCCGGGTCGTGGTGGCGACGCAGGCGGTAGACGCGGTCCCCGCGGCGTCGGAGACCAAGCCCACCGTCACGATAAGGCGGGCGGAGACTCGGGATGTGGCGCAGATGACGCACATACTCTCCGAGGCTGCGGATGGCGCGGTGAGCACGCAGAGCCTGGCCACGTACTCGCGGGAGGCGACTAGCGTGGAGGATACTCCCGGTGCGGCGCCGGAGCAGCTCGCGCTCGTCGCCGAGTGCCCCTTCCCTTCACCGTCCGATCCACCCCGGGTCGTGGGTGTCGTGGGCCTCCTCCTGGACGACTCCCTCAAGCCGATGGAGATGAAGCTGACCAAGGAGGTGGCGTACGTCACCAACCTCGCGGTGGATGCATCCGCGAGGCGCGCGGGGGTCGGCGCCACGCTCCTGGCTGCCGCGGAGTCGTGCGCGCAGGACTACGCGTGCGTGGCGGTGGCGTGCAGGGTGGACGAGGGCAACGACCCGGCGCTGGCCATGTACGACAAGAAGGGGTACGGGCCGTTGGTGGGGCGGCGGCTGGGCCAGTTCAGGCGCCTGATGGGGGGGATGTACGCAGCCGCGGGGGTGGCGCACGCCGTGGACCTGCTGCTGTTGACGTCCGCACTGCCCACCGTAGCCGGCGCGCCCATGTGGATGGCGATGGACCCGGTGCAAAAGTTCTGGGCGCTGGCGTGGTGCGCCGCCGGTCCACTGGCGTGGTTCTGCACGGACAGAGGTTCGCCGCTGGTGGGTAACCTGTCGCTGATACTGTACGGCGCCATCGAGGTTGGGCTGGCCATGGCGTGCGCGGTGGCGTACGGGGCCGTGGGGGGCGACGCGGCGACTGGGGCTGTCGGCGTACAGGTTGTCGTCGCGGGATGCGCTCTGGCGATGCGGCCGGGGCCGAGCGTGGGCAGGCTGTGCCTCGGGAAGGAGCTGCCCTCCCGCGCACCGAAGAGCAAACCTTACAGAGCAGCTACGGGCGAGGAGGACGAAGACGAAGCGGGAACGGTGAAGGATGTCTGAGGTGGAGGAGGTCTGAGGTCCCGTTGTAATTCCTACGCTATTGCAATTCTTCGTTCGCCTGGTCCTGCGTCGTGAGCGATGTGAGGTGCCGGCCCTTCTCCCGGATCTCCTGGATGCGAAAGTCCGCCAACTTTTTGAACACCTCGTCCGCGATCAGCCCGTTCTCCTTCTCCGCGCTCTTCTCCTGCTCCAGTCGCGTGATGCGGTCCTCGTAGAAGGCCACTCGCTCCAGGTGCTCGCTGTGCTGCCTCTCTGACTTGAGCAAGGCGTCTTCCTGCGCGGCTCGCGACGCGGCGGTGACTGCCGCGAACTTCCTCTCGAGCGATTGCATCGCGGACGTGGCGGTGTGCATGGTGCCGACTGCGGTGTCGCGCTCGGCCTCGGCGGCGGCGATGCGACCCTCGGCTTCCACCGCGCGCGCTTCCGCCTCGGAGGTCCTTCTAACAGCCTCGTTCATTTTTTTGAGCATGGCAACCTCCTTCTCCCTGAGCTCCAGTCGGTGCCTGCTCTCCTGGGCGTTGAACCTCGCCTCCGTCTTCTTCGCCTCTGCGTTTGCGGCGAAAAGCCTCTTCTTGACCGCGGTCATCTCCTCAGCGTCGCCACCCTTGCGATTCGTCGCGAGCGCGAGCTGCCTCTCGAGGTCGTTGCCCCGCTTGACCTCGGCGGAGTGTTGACGGGCCATGAGAGCCTTCTCTTTCGCCCAGGATTCCCTCTCCCCGTCGTGCTGGCGCTTGGCGGCCTCGAAGTCCAGGTTCTCCTCGTGGTCCACATCTTTGCGGCTCGCGGCCGCTAGCTGTTTCTGCAGCTCGTTTGACCTTTTGACCTCCTGGGAGTGTTGACGGGCCATGAGAGCCTTCTCTTTCGCCCAAGATTCCCTCTCCGCGTCGTGCTGGCGCTTGATGGCCTCGAGGTGGTCGCGTTCCTCCACGCACGCGGCGCACACGGTGGGGAGTGACGCATGTGGTCTAGCCGTATCGGCGACACCCCGTTTAATGATGGGTTGGCGCTCCGTCTTCATGGCGCACCGAACGTGTGGGCCGTTGAATTCAAATATTCGACGAAAGGTGATGCGTTTTCTGTGGCGCTTGTAGAATTTTCTTCAATGACAACCGAGGCGTCGCGCTCCGCGTCGCCTCCTTCTCTAACCTCTAACTCAATTCACCAAATCACCCACCTCTCCGCCTGCAGCACACGTCGCCTATTAAACCGTGACGACTGGACGACAGGCCTCTCACTTTGAAAGATCCCACTCCAAACAGCAATCAATTTACGCCTCGTAGGGAGCGAAGATGCAGCAGGAGTTGTGACCGCCGAAACCGAACGAGTTGCTAATGGCGGCGGTGATCTTGTGCTCCGCCTTGACGTTAGGGACGATGTCGATGTCCGCCACCTCATCAATGGGGTCTTCGTTGTTGATGGTGGGGTGCACGTAGCCGGTCTTGATGGCCATGATGGTGGCCACCGCCTCCACGCCAGCCGCCGCGCCGAGGCAGTGGCCGACCATGGACTTCGTGCCGTTCATCTTAACACCGGTGAGGTCACCCTTGAAGGCCTTCTTCACGGCGTTAACCTCGGCGACGTCACCGACCATGGTGGAGGTGGCGTGCGCGTTGATGTAGTTGATCTCCTTGATGTCGATGCCAGCCTCCTCAACCGCCTTCTCGATGCACAGGCCGACGCCGGAACCGTCGGGGAGGGGATCGGTCATCCCATAGGCATCGCAGGTGATGGCACCGCCGAGGTACTCGGCGTGGATGCGGGCACCGCGCTTGAGGGCGGACTCGAGGGACTCCATGACGAGGAGACCCGCGCCCTCGCCCATGACGAATCCGTCGCGGTTCTTGTCCCAGGGGCGGGACGCGGCGGCAAAGTTGTCGTTGTTGGAGGAGAGCGCGCGGCAGGCGACGAAACCGCCGAGACCGACGGGGATGATGGGCGCCTCGACGCCACCCGCGACGATGATGTCGGCATCACCCTTGCGGATGTGGTTCGCCGCGGAGTTGAACGCGTAGTTGGCGGTGGCGCACGCGGTGGAGATGGAGTAGTTGGGTCCCATGAATCCCTTCTCGATGGCGAGGAGGGCGCCGCCCATGTTGGTGATGGCGTAGGGGATGAAGAAGGGGGTGATCTTCTTGGGGCCCTTCTCGACGAGGGCCTTGACGCCGTCCTGGAAGACGGTCAGGCCGCCCATGCCGGAGCCCGCGAGGACGCCGATCTTGGTCTTGTCCATGCCCTCGATGACGTCGTCGGTGAGGCCGGCGTCCACGAGAGCCTTGTTGCCAGAGACGAGCGCGTACTGAAGGCAGTCGTCCATGCGGCGGGCGTTCTTCTTGTCAACGATGCCCTCGTTGTCAAAGTTCTCGATCTGCGCCGCGAACTTGGTGGGGAAGGTCTCGGTGTCGAAGCGGGTAATCATCTTCACGCCGGAGACGCCGTCGAGGAGCTTGTCGTAAAACTTTTCGTAATCGTTGCCAAAGCAGGACACGAGGCCCATGCCGGTGATGACGATGCGCTTCTTAGGGTCGGTCTCACGCGCCATGGCGGTGACGATGACGGCTGTTTTGGATTTGGTAAAGGATGGGAGGAGACGTCAGCAAACGAGGAGACGTCAGCAAACGCGTGATGAATTGTTCTCTCCCATTCAAGCACCACGATTGGACTTTTGACCCAAGGGCGGTGAGGCGCCTCACGATGAAAACCGGGTGGACCGTGCAAGGTTTGAATCCGATTGTAACCCAGGATGGTAACTCACCCTTGCGACCGGTGGACGCGACGCGGGTGGAGCGCGCGGACACGACGCGGCGGTTGGCCACGACGCCACGGGCACCGACGAGAACGGTGGAGGAGGAAACGGCAGCCATCTTGCTCGTCGTTTCTGGTTGATTAACTGCTGCGCAAGGTTCGAGCCCTGGATGGAAGACGCGGGAAAGGCGGGGGTGGATGCGAATGGTCAGATACCGATCGGGTAAGTCGGTGAAGGGCGCCGACGCGAGTGACGCCGCCGCGCGGGGAGGGACCCCGCCCGAAACTTTTCAGCGCGGACACAAAACTTTATCCTTTGATGGCCGAGCCCAATAAAGCTGCGGGGCGATCGCGGGCGGGCGGCGCGCTCGTTCCGGCGGGGCGGCGCGCGGAGCGATCGAAAACGGGTCGATCGGGGTCGTGGCCACTCACCTGCGTGCGTGCGTTGATGACTCGGCCCGACCGGCTCGGGGCGCTGATAGCGACGGGAAAGCAGCGGCCGGAACCCAACCCTGCCAACCAAAAGCACGGGTTATTTCACGGCTGATTCAGCAACGAGGGTCAACGAGGACCACAGGGCTATCCGGTTGCCGAACCGATGTTCACCGATCGGTTTGATCGATTTTCCCGATCGCACCGCGCGGCATTCATCGACAAACTTTGACCGTGAATCGTCGCGCTTTCACCGCGCCCGAGGAGAAATCGATCAAATGGCGCCCCCGGCCAAATGGCGCCCCGTCATTGGTGTAAAAAAGAGATTGACCAATCGGAGGATTTACATTTTTGACAGAATCCAGCGAAACGACGGTCTATTTTATGAGGAAAGTCTCGAGTCGCGCGTCGCTTGAAACGCAATTTCCGTATGAAACGCAGTCTCACCGGTGGATTGACGTTTGCGCACAGGATCTCGATCTTTGGAGGGAGATCTCCAAAGTTGTGAAGTTTGTCAAGTTTGGAGGGTTGACGGGCCCATCACAACACACGGAACAGCGGTCGCAAGACGCCGTTCGTACCCCAAAACACCTGTCAATAAAACAGACAAAATGGCCTCCGCCTCCATGACCATGGCCGCGGCCCCCGTGGCCCGCACCACCAGGTTAGTATTCGCCCGGCGCGCGTTCTCCGCGGCGTTGTTGATGTCGGGGAAAAAACAAACTCTATCGGGAGCCCAGATTGCGCGATAACTGGGAGGGTTTCCGCACCGGATTTGTCGCGCGGCTCGCTGTGACGATGTCGATTCGAGCGAGTTGGGTGGACCGATGTCGTGGTGTGCATCCGTTATCGACGATTCACCGAGTTTTCGGCGCGTTCCACCCGTGGGCGCGCCGGGGCGCAGTGTATCCAATCCCGATAATATCTGCACAACGATACGCTCCTCGTTCCAATCGCGACGTGTCGACCCGGTTCTTGAGGTCCGGGAACGGGCGATGTGGCGACGTGCGCGATGCGTTCTGGATGCGGAACGCGCCGATCGATCCCGGACGTGTCGTGTCCGAATCTTGGCGCGATCCGATCCGTGATTCATCGCGTCGTCGACGCGCGCGACGCCGTTGCACCGGCGACACATCCGGTCGTTCCTCGGGGTCCCAGCCCGCGCAGATTATGCAAACAGGCTTTTATCCTCCCCGACTCGACGCGCATCTCACCATCCGAACGCGTGACTGACCGTACCACCCGATCCCCATTACCAACAGCCTCAAGAGCTCCAAGTTCCACGGCGCCAAGGTTGCCCCCGTGCGCTCCGTCAAGGCTGCCGCCGTCGACACCGGCATCAAGGCCGCGGGCAAGCCCCTCGACGGCCGCAAGCTCCGCGTCGCCGTCATCGGCGGTGGCCCCGCGGGCGCCTGCGCCGCGGAGACCCTCGCCAAGGGTGGCTGCGAGACCTTCCTCATCGAGCGTAAGATGGACAACTGCAAGCCCTGCGGTGGTGCCATCCCCCTCTGCATGGTTGGCGAGTTTGACCTCCCCGAGGAGATCATCGACCGCAAGGTTACCAAGATGAAGATGATCTCCCCCTCCAACCGCGCCGTCGACGTCGGCCAGACCCTCAACGACAAGGAGTACATCGGTATGTGCCGTCGTGAGGTCATGGATGACTTCCTCCGCAAGCGCGCCAAGTCCCTCGGCACCAACCTCGTCAACGGCCTCTTCATGAAGCTCGACGACCCCGGCCAGGGCAACGGTCCCATCACCATCCACTACAACGACTACGAGGTGGACGCCAAGGTTGGCGAGCCCAAGACGATGGAGGTGGACGTCATCATCGGTGCCGACGGTGCCAACTCCCGCGTCGCCAAGAACATCGACGCCGGCGAGTACGACTACGCCATCGCCTTCCAGGAGCGCATCAAGATCCCCGACGAGAAGATGGAGTACTACAAGGACCTCGCCGAGATGTACGTCGGCGACGACGTCTCCCCCGACTTCTACGGCTGGGTGTTCCCCAAGTACGACCACGTCGCCGTCGGTACCGGTACCGTCGTGAACAAGACCGCGATCAAGCAGTACCAGGCTGCCATGCGCAAGCGCGCTGAGGAGAAGTGCGCCGGCGGCAAGATAATCCGCGTCGAGGCTCACCCCATCCCCGAGCACCCCCGCCCCCGCCGCGTGCAGGGCCGCGTGACCCTCGTCGGCGACGCCGCCGGCTACGTCACCAAGTGCTCCGGCGAGGGCATCTACTTCGCCGCCAAGTCTGGCCGCATGGCTGCCGAGGCTGTCGTCGAGCGCTCCCAGAACGGCACCGTCGAGGTTGACGAGAACGACCTCCGCGTGTACCTCGACAAGTGGGACCGCAAATACTGGGCCACCTACAAGGTTCTCGACATCCTCCAGAAGGTGTTCTACCGCTCCAACCCCGCCCGCGAGGCGTTCGTGGAGATGTGCGCCGACGAGTACGTCCAGAAGATGACCTTCGACTCCTACCTCTACAAGACTGTGGTGCCTGGCAACCCCCTCGACGACGCCAAGCTCCTCGTCAACACCATCGGCTCCATCGTCCGCTCCAACGCGATGCGCCAGGCGGGCAAGGCGCAGGTGAACATGTAAATGCACTCATGATTTACACGTTAGCGCATTTTTTGGAGGGTGTTGAGGCTCGGTCTAGGGCGATCGCGAGGCGCTGTCGTCCGATACGCGAGTGGGGAAAGTCGGGCTGGGTATTTTGAACAGCCGCGGCCCGCAAAAACAGTTTTTGTACTTCATAGTCTTCTCTCCACGATATTCTGTGGATTGGAATAAAAGTTAACCATATTGACTTTCACTCCAAGCTCCCCGCGCCGTTGCTAGACTCCAAAAGCCTCAAGAACTCCGTGCACGTCGACGTAGCCTGCCACCGCTCGGCCTCGTCCTCCTCGTCTTTTCCCTCTGCTTCGTCATCCTCTTCTTCGTCGTCGTCCTCCTGGCGTACCCTCGGAGCCAACACCACGAGTTCCTTCTTCCCCCCCGTAGTCGGCCTCGACATCGCGGACATGCCGTGAAACTCGCACAGACCGTGCGCGAGCAGCCTGCCGAAGCTATCGTCCAACGGCAGCACCAGCTCCGGCGGCGCGGCGTCCGCGTCAAAGGCTGTCGCGTCCACCTTTCCAAACTCCTCCGCAAAGTCGAGGATGACCCCTTCGAGATCCTCGAGCCTCTCCGGGGACCTTCTGGCCACGGACCTGAGCGCCGCCCGTGCGCGCGCGTTCGTCCTCGCCCACCCCGACGCGGCGTAGCTCTCGGACTCGTGCCTGTGCGTCCTCGAAGCCGCCTCCGCCGCTCTCACCTTGTCCAGGAAGGCTTTCTCCTTGTCCATGTCAACCTTGTGAAACCCGGTCCACTCGCCCCTGGCCTGCGCTTCGAGCATGGCCTCGAACGCGGTGGGCTTGGCTGGCGCGCCAAAGGGCGGGGGCATGAACTGCGCCTGCATCTCCGCCACGGACATGTTCCCGCCCAGCTCCCTCAGCAGCCTGTCGTTGGCCCATCGCCGGCGCCGGCGGTGACCGAGCCGGGCGACGGACGCGAGTTCCTCCTTGAGCTCAGCCTCCTCCAACGCGCTCCGTCTGCCCTGCCCGACGCCCAGCCCGTTCATCGCGCGGCGCAGGAGGAGCGCGCCGCCCTCGTCCGTGGACGACGGCGCGGACGTGGACAGGCGCGTCGTCGCCCCGACGTCCTCATCGCCCACCTCGTCGCCGAGGTACCTTCGCCCCGACGCGCCGTTCTTCCTGCGCCGAGGCCTGGCTCCGGCGCCCGGCTTGGCGCGGTTCTGCGGCGCGAGGATACTCATGACCCTGTCGAACCGGCTGAGCGTGGATCGCACGTCCGCGGGGGTCCGCACCCCCGCGCCGACCGACTCCTGCCAGAGCTGCTCGTTCTGGACGTGGCAGTACGGGCAGAGCTGCGCCTCGTTGAGCGCCGCGCCGCTGCCCGCGCCCCGCCACTGAGCCCGCTTACCCAGCATCAGCGGTAACCGACGCTCCCTGCTGGTTCCCTTGCCCGCGACGTACGTGACGTCGCCGCCCGGGTCGTCGGTCGGGTCCGACGTCGGCATGGGCTCGTCCAGACGGTACCATCGTCTGGCGCTGGTGCACGCGCACAGGGCGCACGCTCCGGGGAGCATGACCCTCATTTTTGGGGCGGGATCCGTCGCGGGATCCACGCCCGCGACGGATGCTGTGGCGTCCTCGGCGAAGGTCACCACGGTCATCTCTCTGACGCGCGCGCCTCTCTCTGGCAAAGCGGAGCGTCCGAGTGGGGTTTTGGTGATTGTTATGGCGATTCACGTTTACAGCATATACGAAACTCATAACTGTAAAGTCACGTGTGCCACTCTCTATTTACTTATTTCAAACGGACCCCCGGACCGATTTACTGTGAGTTCTGACAATAAACGCGTGAA
>MDSX01093838.1_pt1 | contig 14036 bp, 14 predicted proteins | sample 811141 | NCBI WGS metagenome assembly MDSX01 (sample SAMN05326642, study PRJNA326480) | marine metagenome | isolation source: seawater | place: Atlantic Ocean: South East | collected 2010
AAAACTAGCTAGAAAAAAATGCAAAAAAAGGTTCGATGGAATAGTTGGAGTTGATATGCATTATTCAAGCAAGTCAGCATTTAATAATTTTGATGTGTCAAAAAAGTATTTAAATCAAAATCAAAAAAAAAAAAATTTTAATCGCTGCTCATTGTTTCTTAGACAACCCCCATCCATATGGAATTGACTCATTATTTAATGATTTTTATGAGTGGCTTGACTTTTTGGCGAAATTTTCAAAAAAAACAAATTTTGAGTGGTATATAAAAAGCCATCCAGACTTTAAGCCCGAAACTCAAAAAATAATAAACAATTTTGTTACAAAATATAAAAATTTAAAATTATTACCATCTAACACATCTCATCATCAAATTATAAAAGAGGGTATTAGCTGCGTTTTAACTGTTCATGGAACTATTGCATGGGAATATGCTTATTTTAATATACCTGTTATAAATGCGTCACAAAATAATCCGCACATAGATTTTAATTTTTCTTATCATCCAAAAAATATTATTGAGTACAAAAAAGCAATTTTGAATTTTGATAAATTAAATTTAAATTTCTCTAAAAAAGAAATTTATAAATTTTATTTTATGCATAATATTTATAGAAATAGTGACTGGATAATTGACGATATTGATAAATTTTTGTTTGAAATAAAAGGATATAAAAATATATCAAATTTAATTTTTTATAAAAATTTTTTAAAAAAAACAAATAGAATTAAAGTTAAAAAAATAAGTAATCAGATATACAATTTTTTAAAATCTGATAATTTTTTAATTCCTAGAAAAATATAAAAAATGAAAAAAAAAATTGTTATAACCGGTGGGCAAGGAAAGTTTGCATCGTATTTTAAAAAATTTTCTAAAAATTATAACATTAAACTTCCAGGCAAAAAAAAATTAAATATTTTAAATAAATTAGTTTTATCAAGATATTTAAATAAGAATAAACCAGACTATCTAATTCATAATGCCGCTTTATCAAGACCAATCTCGGTACATGAAATAGATATAACACAAAGTATAAATAAAAATATTATTGGAACATGCAATGTTGTAAATGAGTGTTTTAAAAGAGGTATTAAGCTAATATATTTTTCAAGTAATTATGTTTATCCTTGTGAAAAAGGAAATTATAAAGAGTCAAGTCCTCTTTTACCTAAAAATAATTATGCTTGGTCAAAGCTTGGAGGAGAGTGTGCTGTTCAAATGTATAAAAATTCATTAATTCTAAGACTATCTATAACGGAAAAACCATTTAAATATAAAAAAGCTTATACAAATATTAAAAGTAGTTTCTTATATCACCCTGAAGCAGCTGCGATAGTAATGAAATTAATTGATCAAAAAGGTATAATTAATGTTGGAGGAAAAAACCAATCAATCTTTCAATTTGCCAAGGAAAAAAACAAACGTGTAATGCCAATAAAATATAATAATAAAGATTATAAATTTCCAAAAAATTCAACTTTGAACTTATTAAAATTAAAAAAAATTCTAAAATAATATTATTTTTTTATAAAATTATAAATTATCTTTGCAATTAATTCATTTCCCTTAAGATTGTAATGCTTATTCTTGTTGCTGCAAAAGTAGGAAGTTATTTCTTTTTTATTAGATTCATCTAAATAAGTAAAAGTATCAATAAATTTTATATTATTATGATCTCTGGCAATATTTTTTACTTCATTGTTATAAAATTTTAAAAAACTATTATTATTTTGTAAATTATTTTGAGTTTCATCAAATAAAGATACTATTATAAAATTTTTAACGCCATAACTTTTACTTAAATCATTTGCATCTTTAGTATTTATTGAATAATTTTCTATAGCAATCAAATAATCACTATCTGATAAATCAGAAACTCGAATTACATTTTCTTGATATACATTATTCTTTTTTTTAATTTTTTCTACAATATGATTTAATACTAGATAGGATGCTAAATTGGATTTAAAAGTCTCGTTTATTTTAAATAAATAATACTTGTTTGTTTTTTTTTTAAATGAAAAATTTTTTTTAATTTTTTTTTTATTTCTTTTTAAACCATAGTAAATAGGTTTTTTCTCTTCATCTCTGTGAGCCCATATAATAATATCTGGTTTATTATTTGTTACATTTTTTAAATTGTGATTTAAAATTTTAATTGAATCATCCGAATATATTGATGGAAAACCATAATTTATGATTTTAAAATTACTGTTTAAATTTTCAAGTTCCCTAGGCCAAGATGAAGAATCTTCTCCACATGAATAACCGTAAGTTAAAGAGGCTCCAAAAGTCCAAATAATATAGTTTGCAGGGTTTTGACCTTTAGTGTCAGACTTTTTTCTTTCAGTTTCTATCTTGATATTGTCTTTATTAATATCATTTACATTAAATTTGAAATCACTCAAATCGACAATTTCTATTTCTATATTTTTATTTATACCGTAAATAAAAACTTTCTTTTCACTTGATGTTAAATAAATTGTTAATCTTGATATTAATTCAACCAATAAGACATAAAAAATAAAAACGAAGAAAATTATTAGTATTGTTTTTATTTTTTTTGTCAATGTGGCCTCATTATTATATCTTGTAATTAAATAATAAAAGTTTTATTTAATTATTTATTATCTCAGTATCTATGAAAAAATTATAACAGTAGGGTTATAAATGCAAATTATTAAAAAAATCATTAAAAAGATTCTATTAACCACAATAGGCTATGATTTTTTTGAAAAGAAAATATTTTTAGAAGGAACTAAATTTGCTTTCTTACAGAAAAAAACTTTATTTGTTAAAGACCTAAGTAAAGTTGAATTTTCTGTTTTTTCACAATGGGGAGATGATGGAATAATAAATTGGCTTACAAACAATATACCAATAAAAAATAAAATTTTTATAGAAATAGGTACTGAAGATTACAAAGAATCTAATACTAGATTTTTACTTAAATTTAAAAATTGGAGTGGACATTTAATCGAAGCTGAAGATTCACATGTTAAAAATATTTTAAATCAAAGTATAGTCTGGAAACATGATTTAAAAATAAACAATTATAAAATTCAGAAGGAAAATATTAATAAAATATTTAAAAATTTTAAACTTCCAAAAGAAATTGGTTTACTAAGTTTGGATATTGACGGTATTGATTATTGGGTTTGGAAAGAATTAAATATTATAAAACCAGTTTTATTTGTTTGCGAATTTAATTCTATTTTTGGTGATAAAAAAGCAGTAACTGTTCCTTATAATAAAAATTTTAATAGAACAAAGTTTCACTATTCAAACTTAGCATTTGGAGCTTCTCTCGAAGCATTAAAATTTATTTGTAAAAAAAAAAATTATATTTTTTTAGGAACAAATTCCAATGGAGTGAATGCTTATTTTATAAATAAAAAATATTTCAAATTTATTAAAAATAAAATTAAAATTTATAAGAGTTTTTCATCCAAAACAAGAGAATCCAGGGATAAGAAGTATAAAAAAAGTTTTGTAAGAGCAGATAAGAGATTTGAGATTTTAAAAGGTCTAAAATTAGTAGATGTAAAAAAAAATAAACTAGTGGAATTAGATCACATAAATAATTATTACTCAAAAAAATGGAAAATTTAAAATGAAAATAAGTGTATTTTATGATTATAAAATATTTTTTAATCAAAATTTTGGAGGACCATCAAGATATTTTTTGTCCTTGATAAATTCATTGGATATAAATCAGATAGATTTTTTAATTAGTTCACCAATTTATCATAATCAATATTTAAAAGAATTTTGTAAACAATACGAAAAAAATATTTCTGGTATATACATAAAAAACAAAGTTCGTTATTCACATAAAATTTTGAGTTTTTATAATTATATTTTTTCATCACTAAAATTTAAATTTTCTAAATCAAATATTTATCATCCCACATATTATGGTAAGGGCATAATTGACTTTGGTAAAAAACCCGTAATTTTAACTGTCTATGATCTAATTCATGAAAAATATTATGGAAATTTAAATCTTAGAATTATAGATAAAAAAAAATATCTTATTAATAAAGCCAGCCATTTTATTTGTATTTCAAATAATACAAAAAAAGATCTTATTAAGTATTATAATGTAGATGAAAAAAAAATTTCAGTAATTTATCCTGGTGTAAAAAATATTTTTTTAGATTTTGAAACTAATTATGAATTTAAGCTAAAATTAGAAAAACCTTATTTTTTATATGTTGGAACAAGAAATAAGTATAAAAACTATAAAAATTTTTTGAAAGCTTATTCAATTTCCGAAGTTTTAAAAAAAAATTTTAATATAGTTTTTTTCGGAGGAGGACAATTTACGAAAAATGAAAAGTTTTTTTTTAATGACTTAAATATTGATTTAAATAATTTAATTTATGACAATGGTTCTGATTATAAATTAAAAGAATACTATCTAGGTGCTACCGCATTAGTTTACCCATCATTTTATGAAGGATTTGGTTTAGTGCCGTTAGAAGCAATGAATTATGGTTGTCCAGTATTAAGTAGCAACACAAGCTGTCTTCCAGAGGTACAAGAAAATGCTTCAGAAAAGTTTGATCCTAAGTCAATTGATAGTATTAAAACATCGCTAGAAAAAGTAGTATACGATAAAAATTTAAAAAAATATTTGATTCAAGAAGGATACAAACGGGTTAAAAACTTTTCTTGGGATAAATGTGCCAAAGAAACAGAAAAAATTTATAAATCATTTTCTTAAAAGCTTCTTAAGAATATTTTTTATTAAAGCATTAATGAAAATTATTGTAATAAAAAATTTATTTTGTCCATTATCAAACCTTATTTTTGTTTCTTCAATAAGATGATCAAAGAAAGTTAGTTTTGACGAAAATCCTCCACTTGCTACTTCACCAACAATTTCGTCTTTATTAGTACAGCCTCCTACAAACTTATTTGAGTTGATTAGTCTAAAATAAAAATCATAATCTGACGAACATTTATATTTAAGATTATATTTGCCAATTATATCAATAATTTTCTTTTTTACATAGAAACCACAAGAATGAGAAGTTGCAAAATCGAAATTAAAATAAATTCTTTTTTTATTAAATCCTTGTTTGAGAATTTTTTCTCCAATATAATTCCTTATAATAGTTCCAAAAACAAAATCGCATTTATCTTTATCAAATGCTTTTTTAACATATAATAAGCCATTTTCTTTTAATACGTCTCCAGAATTACAAAAAGCAATAATATTGCCCGAACTTAAATTAATTCCTTTGTTCATTGCATCATAAATTCCTCTATCATCTTCAGAAACAATTTTATCAACTTTATTTTGAAATTTTTTGATTATTTCGAGAGTATTGTCAGAAGATTTTCCATCTATAATAATATACTCGAGATCAACCTGATTTTTTTGATTTAAAACTGATTTTAAGGTTCTAAGTATATTTTCTTCATCGTTTTTTACAACAGTGATAATGCTAAACTTGAATTGAGACATAAATTAATTTACTAAGTAGCATCTTAACTTAATATATTTATTATGAAAATACTTATTACTGGAGTTGCTGGCTTTATAGGGTTTAACTTCGCTAAGCATTTATTAAAAAAAAAAAATTAAGGTATTTGGTATTGATAATTTTGATAATTATTATTCAGTAAAATTTAAATACTTAAGAATTAAGGAATTAAAAAAATCTCAAAATTTTTATTTTAATAAAATAGACATTACTAAAAAAAAAAAATTAAAAAACTATTTTAAAAAAAAAGAATTTGATTATATATTTCATTTTGCAGCTCAAGCTGGAGTGAGATATTCTTTAATAAACCCCAAAAAGTATATTAGAGTTAACAAAGAAGGTTTTGAGAATATAACAAGTAATATTGTTAATTCAAAAATTTTAAAAAAATTTTTTTACGCATCTTCAAGTTCGGTTTATGGATCAAGAAAAAAATTTCCATCTAGTGAAAAAATTAAATTATTGCCACAAAGTATTTATGCAAAGACCAAAGTTTTAAATGAAAAATTAGCTAATAAATTATCAAAAAAAACAAGTTTTGATATGATTGGTCTAAGATTTTTTACAGTTTACGGAGAGTGGGGAAGACCAGATATGTTTATATTTAAAATTTTAAATGCACATAAGAATAAAAAAACATTTTATTTAAATAATTATGGAAATCATGAGAGGGATTTTACATATATTAAAGATATTGTAAGAATATTAGATAGGCTGATAAGAATTAAAAAATTTAATCATCAAATTTTAAATATTTGTTCCTCTAGGCCGATTAATATAAGAAAATTATGCTACTATCTGAAAGATAAATTAAAGATAAAAAACATCAAGGAAGTAAAAAAAAATAGTTTTGATGTAAATAAAACTTACGGTGACAATACTTTATTAAAAAAATATCTAAAAATTAAGTCATTTACTAGATTTGACGTAGGTTTAAATAATACAGTTAAATGGTATTTAAAAAATAAAATTTATAAATTGTGATTAAAAAAAATCTAGTTATCTATTATCCTTCTTTTGAAAGAGGAGGTGTTGAAGAAAATATTAAAAATTTAATAAATAATTTTACTAATAAAATTAATGTTCATTTAGTTTCTTCTATATCTAGCAAGGATGCAAAAGTTATATTTAAAAAAAAAGTAAGAGTTTATGAGGTCAAAAAAAAAAAAATATTTGAATTTTCTTCCAGCAAGAATAAATTCAGCAATTTCTTCAATTGCAACTTTTTCAAAGTTAATTTCAAAATTAAAAAAAAATAATTTAATTGTACATTCAATGCAAAGCAATATAGCTGCAATTTTAGTTTGTTTATTTAAAAATACAAAAATAGTAATAAGGAATTCTGAAGATCCAATTTATTCTACTTATTATTCAGAAAATTTAATTAATTCTTATATTATTTTTTTTCTAAAAATTATTTTTTATAACTTGTGTAGCTGTATAATTACTAACTCTGTTGGTTCTAAAAATTCTTTAAAAAAACTTGTTTTTAATAAACAAAAAATTAAAACAATATATAATCCATATCTAAAAAAAATTAATCATAAGAAATATAAAAAGGAAAATATCATTATTAATGTAGGTAGGTTTCGCAAACAAAAAAATCAGATACTACTAATAAGAGCTTTCTATAAATTTTCTCAAAATTACAAAAATTATAAACTACTTTTAGTCGGAAGTGGCGTTTTGAAACAAAAATTAAAAAAAGAAATTAATACTTTAAAATTAAATAATAAGGTCTTTATTATTGGGTGGTCACTTAATACCATAAGCTATATCAGAAAATCGAAAATATTTGTCTTACCTTCTTTATACGAAGGATTAGGAAATGTTTTAATTGATGCTATAAATTACAATGTTCCTTGTATTTCAACAAATTGTAAAAGTGGACCAAATGAGATTTTATTAAATGGAAGAGGTGGTTTTTTAGTTAAAAATAATAATACCTTAGAATTGTATAAAAAAATGGTTTTTTGTATAAAAAATTATAATTTATCTTTAAGAAAAAATAAAATTTCAAAACAATTTCTAGGTAGGTTTTTAATGTCTAAGCAAGTAAAAAAATATGAAAATTTATTAATAAAATTTGAAAATAAATAATTATTTATGTCTGTAAGTATTATAATGCCCTATTATAAAAAAAAAGAATTTGTTGCAATTGCAATAGAGTCAATATTATCTCAAACATACCAAGATTATGAAGTTATCATTGTTTATGATGATGAAAATTTAGAAGATTTTAATTATATTAAAAATTTTGAAAATAATGATTTAAGAATTAAAGTAATTAAAAATAAATTTAAAATAGGTGCTGGGTTATCAAGAAATATTGGAATAAAAAATTCATCAAATAAATTTATTGCATTTTTAGATTGTGATGATGTTTGGAAAAAAAACAAGTTACAAAATCAAATAAGTTATATGAATGAAAATAAAATAGATTTTTCTTTTACAGCTTATGATATTGTTGATTATTCAAATAAAAAAATAGGTGAAAGGAAAGCTAAAAAAATATTGAATTTTAGTGATTTAATCAAATCTTGTGATATTGGATTGTCTACAGTGGTTCTCAAAAGAGAATTAATAAATGATGATTGTAAATTTGCATCTTTAATCACAAAAGAAGATTATGTTTTGTGGCTAAACATCGCAAAAAAAAATGTTCAACTATATGGAATAAACGATACCTTAGTTCAATGGAGAAAATTGGATAATTCACTTTCTTCAAATACAATACAAAAGCTAAAAGATGGTTTTAAAGTTTATAATAAATACATGAATTATAATAAAATAATTTCAATTATTTATCTTTTGAGATTGTCTTTAAATTATCTAATTAAGAATTAAAATGTATATTCAATATGGAATTATAATTTTTCTAATATTAATTTATTTATTAATTCCACAAAAATTTTTAAAGTTAGAAGATAGAAATTTTCACCAGAAATTTACAACTGATTATATTCCCCCGGCAATTGGTGGGTATTTTTTGGTTTTAACTTTATTTTTTAATAACCAAATTGACTTAATTCAAAAATTTTTATTTTTTTTAATTTTTTTGTCGGGAACTCTTTCAGATTTTAAAATTCTAAATTCACCTACATTTAGATTAATATTTCAAACTTTGATTATTTTAATATTTACAAATCTCTCAAATTTACAATTAGAGAACACAAAAATTATATTTTTAGATAATCTGTTAGAAAATTCTTATTTTAACTTATTTTTCTGTTATTTTTGTATTGTAATTTTAGTTAATGGAACAAATTTTATAGATGGTTTGAATGGGTTAGTTTTAGGTTATTATGCTTTTATAGTTTTTATACTTCATTATACAGGACTTTCGTCAGAATTTGCGAGTTATGAATTTATATCACTTCTGATTTTTGTATTATTTTTAATGTTAGTTCTAAATTTATTTAACAAGATTTATGTTGGGGATAGTGGTTCATATTTAATTGGGTTTTTTATGTCTTTTTATTTAATTACAGTATATTTATATAATCAAAATTTATCACCTTTCTTTATAATTTTATTAATATGGTATCCATGCTTTGAAGTTTTATTTTCTATTTCTAGAAAATATAAATTATCTATTTCTCCACTCAGCCCAGATAATTATCATTTACACCAATTATTATTTGAATACTTAAGCAAAAAAATTAATTTTAAAAAAAATTATATTAATAATTTTTCATCAGTAATAATACTTTTATATAATTTTTTTATTATATTAATTTCTATAAATTATATTTCAAATACTAAATTTCAGGTTCTATTAATAATTATAAATGTTTTTATATATTTAATTTTATATTTTTTTTTAAAAAAAAAAATTTTAACTTTTAGATAAAATAATTTTACTATAAAAAAATTTGTAAAATTTTGTTAATTCATATAGAATTAAAAGAAACAAAATTGATTTACACATATGAACTATTAAGCCAACATATATAAAATCAGAAGAAGATTTAGCAAATGAGTAAAATATTAAAGAATTTGAAGATAAAAATATAAATACTATAGAAAATATTTTTTCTCGGTAAATATTTTGTGTAAGATAAGGAATAGTTAATATTAAAAAAATCAATCTATAATCAAAACTTGAAAAAAATATAAAAGAAAAACAATAAACACTCGACCCAGCTAAAAATAATCTATTTTTTATATCTATAAAATTGATATTTCTATTTTTAGAATTAATATTTTTATATGCAAAGTAAAAAAAGAAAATTAAAATAAATATTAGAATAATTATGTAAATTAAAATAAAATTAAATTCATTATATCCAAAAAAATCTAAACTTAATCTTTCTATAGTTTTAAAGAAACCTAATACAATTGGTCTAATTCCAAAGGTTATTCCAGTATTAAAAGTTGAATGAGTATTATAGAAGTAATATTTTAAATTACTGAATATAGTTATAAAAGCAATTAGAAACCCAAAAAGAGAAAAATAAATTTTTTTTCTTTTATCAAAATTAATTATAAATGAAAAAATTGGATAAAGTTTTAGCATAGATGCAAAAACGAGTAGAGAAAGACTTAGATGAAATTTTTTTACTATGCAGGCTGCAAAGATTAGTGAAAAAATTAACATATCTGTATTGCCTCTTTCCAGAGCTAAAACAGACGATGCAGAAAAAGAAATAATAATCACAATTATATAACCAATATTATTATTTGTTAGTGAGGCAGTTCTTAATATAAAAAAAATAAAAAAACTTATGTAAGATAATACAAACAAATTAAAATTAAATTCAGATGATAAATTTAAATATTTTGAAATAAAAAACCAAATATATGGAAGATTAAAGGGTCTTTTCCATGGATCAAACTCGTGATTTAAATATGGATTTAGTCCACTTTCTACAGTAGCAGGTAAGGCTTGGTAACTTCTAAAATCAGCAAATGATGGAGTTAAATGTTGAATATTATAAAAACTAAATATTTTACTAAAAATGTAACTTTCAGAAAATATTACTATTAATCCAGATATAAATATGGCGATTAAAATTTCAAAAATTATCTTTTTAGAAAATATAGTCATTAAATTTATAAATTAGTTTTTTTTTTTATAAAAATATATATTGTAAAAATATGGTTTTGCCTAACTTTACTATAGTTATTCCTATATTTAATGAAAAAAAAAATATAATTAAACTGTTAAAAAATATTGTTTTAAAAGTTAAAAAATCAAATTTTGAGATTATTGTTGTAGATGATAGTTCAAATGATGGTTCCCAACAAGTTATAAAAAAATTTATTAAAAAAAAAAAGTATATTAAACTTATATGTAGAAAAAAATTTCCAAGAGATCTGTCAATGTCCTGCATAGAGGGTTTTTATAAAAGTAGAAATAATTATATTTTAGTTATGGATGGTGATGGACAGCACGATCCAAAATATATTAAAGCAATGATAAAAAAAATATACCAAGAAAAATTAGATATTGTTGTAGGTGCAAGAAAATTATTTACAAATAAAATCAAAGGACTTAGTTATTTTAGAAAGTTAAGTTCCCAGATAATTGTTATAGCAATTAATTTATTATTTGGAAATAAAACTGGAGACCCAATGAGTGGTTTTTTTGTCTTTAAAAAAAAAGTTTTTTTGAGATCAAAAAGTAAACTTTTCAAAAAAGGATATAAAATATTATTTGATTTAATAACAGCTAGAAAAAACCTTAAAATTAAAGATATAGAGATAAACTTTTTAAAAAGAAAAAAAGGTTATAGTAAAATGAATATTAAAATAGTTATGATTTTGGTTTTTCAAATATTTTATAAAATACTATTAAAATAACAAATTTATGAAAAAAAAAATTATATTTTTTCATCCTTACTCAGTTATAGGTGGAGCAGATCTTTCCATTTCAAAATTAATTTTAAGCTCTCCAAAAAATTATGACTTAGAGTTCTTAACTCTTTCCAAAAAACCTAAAATAAATTTCTATTTAAAAAAAAAAATAAAAATTTCCAAACTTAATTATAGAAGATTATTTTTATCAATATTCGAAATTAGAAGAAAATTAAAAAAAGAAGTTAAAATATACGATCAAATTATATTTATTTCTAATCAGAATTTTGCAAATATTATAAGTCTAATTTCATTATTTAAATTAAAAAAAATTAAAAAAGTATCCTTTGAAAGAAATCATTTATCTGAAATGAATTATTCCAGTAGTTTTTCAAATTTTTTTAAAAATAAAATTCTTAAAATTTGTATTAAACTTTTTTATAGATATTCAGATTTAATAGTTGGAAATAGTTATGAATTATCAAATGATCTTAAAGATTTTATTGGAAGGAAAGTTAATACTCTTCAAAACTTTTATGATTTTGAAAAAATTATCAGAGATTCAAACTATAAGATTAAAAAAAAAATTAAATTTAAGAAGAATATCGTTCTAAATGTTGGAAGATTAGAGGATCAAAAAAATCAAATATTATTAATAAAGTCATTTAAAATTATTTTAAAAAAAAAACATAATATAAACTTGTTAATTATTGGAAATGGTAGTAAAAAAAACATCTTATTAGATTATATACGTCATCACAAACTTTCTAAAAATATTCAAATTATATCTGATGTTAAAAATTCTTTACCCTATTTTAAAAAATCACAAATACTTGTATCAACATCTAGGTACGAAGGTTTCCCAAATGTAATTGTCGAAGCATTAGCTTTAAATGTGCCAATTATTTCAACTTATTATAAATCTGGAATTACAGAAATTTTATTAAATGGAAAAGGTGGTGTAGTTTTAAAAGATAATACTGCTAAAAATATTGCAGACAATATTATCTTTCATATGAAAAATAAAAAAATGATCAAACAAAAGATGTTATTTGCAAAAAAGAATTTAAAAAATTTTAATTTTGAAAATGGAAAAAATAAATTTAAAAAACTAATAAATAATCTATGATATTAATTTGCTAAGCTTTTTATAATGTTGAAATAATGTAAATTTATTAATACTTTTTTTCATTGATATTTTCATTTTAAGTTTAGCTTTTTCATCAGTTTTTACCATTTCATCAAAAGAGTTTATAAAGCTTTTTTTGTTATTACTTTCAAAAACAAAGCTATTAACTTTATTTTTTAATATTTCTTTTGGACCAGTTTCACAATTTGATGACAATATAATAGTATTATTTACAGCTGACTCAATAATTACAAATCCAGGATCTTCCCACAAAGAAGATAATACAAAGCAATAGGAGTTAATAAGGTGCGTAGAAATTTCAGATTTATAACCTTCTAAAAAAACTTTTTTATTAAGATTTTTCTTTTCTATCAATTTTTGTAAAGATACTTTTTCATCACCATCTCCAAGAATATGTAGTGTAAAATTATTGTATTTTTTACTTATTTCTGAAAAACATTCTATCAAAAATTTAAAATTCTTTTGTTTAGTTAATCTTCCGATGGCTACTATTTTATTTCTTTCAAAATTATTTATTCCTTCTCTATTGTTAAATCTAATTTTTTTTAAGTAAATGATAGGGTCATACAAAATTTCAACTTTATCTTGAGAAAAAATATTTTGTTGTACAAGATTTTCTGCAATTATTTTTGTTGGTGTAGTTATTTTATATAATTTATTTGAAACATGCTTCCAGAGAATTTTTCTAAAAAAATTAAGTCTAGGTTTCCCAGATATTCTTAGAATAAATTTTGTTTCAAATTTAAATATTGATAATAAAATTAATGGCAAAAATGTATTTAAATGAATAATCAAGTATTCAGGTTTTTTTTTTTTTAATAAATTTAATAAAGGAAAAAAACTTAAAATAAATATTAAAAAAAATGAAAATCTACTTTGTAAAAAACCTTTTTCTGGTAGTTTAATATATTTTTTAAATTTAAATAAATTATAAACATTTAAACCATTTTCTTTGATATCATTTATATAATAATTCCATTCATTAAATAGATTTATAATTGTAGGTTCAATTTTTCCTCTTGAATATTTTTTAATTGATATAGCAGAGTACACCACAGCCTTTGGTGTTGCTATTTTAGATATGAAAGGAGACCAGTAAAATACTTTTACCATAGTTATTAATTGTTTATTTTATTTTTTTATATAATTATTGTTTAAACTTAATATAAATAAATATAATTATTAAATGATTAATTTATACAATTATATTTTACACAGATTTTCTAGTTTAATTTCTAATATTTTTAAATTTAAGGCAGTGGGCTTATATAATTTTTTAATTAGTTTTTCGATCGGAAAGTATAAATATTCTAAATATGGGATAAAACTATTAAATCAAAATAGTTCTGAAAACACATATAAATTTTGTTTAGGCGCAGCTTATGGATATTATTATTACAATCATATAAAAAATTTTAAAAAAAAATTTATTTTTTTGGATATTGGTACAAACATAGGCCTCTATTCATGCTTAGCATCTAAAAATAATAATTGTGAATTTGTTTATGGTTTTGAGCCAATAAAAAAAATTAACAATATAGCTAAAAAAAATTTTATTTTGAATAAAGTAAATGGTAATGCTTTAGGTGTTGG
>MDSX01090430.1_pt1 | contig 14033 bp, 6 predicted proteins | sample 811141 | NCBI WGS metagenome assembly MDSX01 (sample SAMN05326642, study PRJNA326480) | marine metagenome | isolation source: seawater | place: Atlantic Ocean: South East | collected 2010
AGCACGCACACGCACACAGACACACAGACACACACACACACAGAGAGAGAGAGAGAGGGTGTGTGTGTGTGTGTGTGTGTGTCGCTTCTGCTTTGTCACGCGTCGCGATTGGTTATTTTGTATACGAGAGACATGTTTGCAACGACGACGACGACGATGACGACGACAAGTGCACGCCAACACGAAGGGGTTGACGACGCGCGTCGTCGTCGTCAAAACGGTCGCCGACGACACGTTCGAGGACGTCGCGCGACGAGGAAAGCGAGGAGCGTCATAATCAGAAACAGCAGCAACGAGGACAACGAGGACGACGATGGAATAGGAAACGAGGAAGAACGAAGATACGCGCTCGAAATTAAGTCTCGAGCACAGAAACTGAGAGCCAAAAGCATCAAACAATATATCGGCGCGATGGGACAAAAATCAAACGATTGTTTCGATAAGGAAGATCTAGTTGAACGATTAACGCAATCGTGGTTAGAAAGAAGTCAAGAATCTGTCCGGGTGCCCTTGCGAAGAGTCGCGGGCGTTCCTGGGAACCCACGAGCCGGGTATTGCGTGGTGACATTAAGCATAAACACGGAAGACGATAACGGCGAACAGTTTTGCGATTTTTTGATCGATACCGGCGCGACCGTTGCATTGGTGTCGCCAGAGTTAAGAAAGATGATGGGGAAGTTCGCTGAGGATGGAGCGGCGTTGAAAGGTTTAGGGGCGATGGGTGAGACGATTCGACAGAAAGTAGTAATTAAGAATCCTTCGTTAGGGCCAGTTGTAATACCAGAACTGGATGCGGTGGTGACAGATTTGCAAGCGACAGGGTTACCGCCCGTCGGCGGCGGGCTTTTAGGTTTAGACTTTTTGCAACGTTTTGAAGTGGAGTTCGATTTCGATAAGGAGATCATTTCGTTCCATCCGAAAGGAAGTGCGATAACAGGCGTGTGCGACGTGTCCGATTTGATTAAGATTCCATTGAAAACGCACCCGACGGGGTTACAGTCTGCGCCTATATCGTTGAATAACTGTGAACCGATTGATGCGATTATCGATATGGGTTCTTTGTTTTCAGTGATTAACTGGAAAGCGTCGGAAAAAGCTGGCGTGACGAAAGATTCGCCGGATTTAGACTCGAGTGGAGTGATGTCGAACGATGTGACAGGAGCACAAATGGGTCTGGCGATAGGTAAATTCGATTTGAAAGTTCTCGGGGAAGGAGGTAACTCTGATGGAAGCTTATCGCACGATTTAGAATCGACGTATAAAGGCGCCGCGTGCGTTGGAGATTTACCCGCATTCGAAACGCTCGGCGAGAAGAACGAACCATTTGCGACGATAGGTATGGATGTGATTGGAAGGAAAAGGCTCGTATTAGACATGTACAATCACAGAATGTATTTGAGTCCAGGCGAATAAGTACCGTAGAAAGAATAGACGTGTAGTAAATAATCATTATTAAAGTGAAAACCCTTCGCCTTTTTGCGGGATACCAGGTGCGTCTGCTTCGAGGCCGGAAAACAGTTCGTCCCAAGTTTCGCCGCGTTGTCCTCTAGGGCCCATTTGACGTTCCTCATCAGTTTCGTTATTCGCGTTTGACGCAAACACCTCCGTCATCGGTTTACCGGTGTCTCGGTAAAACAATTCAAACGTCGCGTTCTTCGCGTCGTCTCTTTTCAAACACTCGACGCAAACCGCCGCGACGTCTTCTCTCGACACTCGCCCACTCGTGTCGTCACCTTGGTTCAACTCGCATGCCGAAACTCCTCTCGCCGGATCCTCTGTCAAACCACCCGGTCTGACAATCGTGTAAAAATCGTCCGGTCGCTCGTAATACAACGCTCGCACCGCATCTTCGCCTTCGATTTTTGCTCGCATGATGCCTCCGAACAAATTTAAGAAAAGATACACCTTAGAGTACGGCTTACTGACGGCGCCCGAAGTGACAACGACGTATCGCTTCACAGATTTCGAACTCAAGCATGCCCTCGCGACTTTAATGCATCCATCTCTATCGATTTCCTGAGGCGTCCCACCATCTTTGCTCGAACTCGCGGCAAAGATTACCGAATCGGCATCGGTTAATACGTTTTGAATCCCTGCCGCAGAGGACGTCACCGAGCACTGCTTTACCGACACTCGTTCTCTCGCCTCTTCTTTGATATCCGTATCATCGAAACTCCCATTTCGAGTGGCTGCGATGACGTCCCACCCGTTTTCTGCCGCGTATTTCACGCATCTTTTGCCCGTCTTACCATTTGCCCCAATCACAACGACCGTACCTTCACCCGAGGCGCGCGTCGTTCCCCGCGACGACGATGACGACGACATTCTTCTTCTGCTTTGGTGTTGACGACCACGAAGTGCCCCGACGTCATTCTTGCGAAGCAACGAAGCGGAAGACGAGTGTCTCCTCGTAGCAGCACCACCACCTCCACCATCAAAAACAACAACAGAAGAAGACGACGACAACGACGACGCGAAAGATGACGCAAACATCGCGATGATATCGTAGGTCCTTCGCGCGTGCGTGTTGCGTGTGCTCGCTACCAAGAAAAACGTGGATTAAAGTGGGGATATTTTCTGTATCTTTTTCTCATTCAAAAGACAAAAGAAATCCAGAAAACGCCTTAAAAGCGCGCGCGCGTTCTCAGAAAGAGAGAAAGAAAGAAAGAAAGAGATGACGGCGACGACGACGACGATGAAAAGTATCCCCCGCGCGAGGATCGCTCCAAGCGGGACGCGCAGACGACGCTCCTCGACCGCGTCGGCAACGATGGAGAAAGATTACGAAACGTCATCGAAGACGTTTGATAGAAACTCGCCGATGAACGTCTTCGTCGACGCCGCCGTTCGCTCTGGACGACGAAGCAGCGACGAAGAGGACGCGAAGAAAGTGAGTTTAGAAGAGATTTTGAGTGTTTACAGTGGTGGACCCCCTCGGTTCTTTAGTCCAATCGTAGAAGAAGAAGAATCTGAACCGTCGACGTCGGCATCGGAGCGGCAAAACAAAATGCAGAAACCATTGATGATTTACTTACCGGGATTAGACGGGACTGGATTCAGCGCTTCGTCGCAATTTGCCTCCTTATCGAAAGAGTTTGAAGTAGTGTGCCTGAACATTCCATCGAACGATCGATCGGACGTGTACGAAATCGTCGACATCGTGCGCGCTTTAATCGAAACGGTGAAAGAAGAACATCCGGACAGGGAAGTGCAATTGATCGGTGAGAGTATGGGAGGGGCGATGTCTTTGTTCTTGTGCTTGAAACATCCAGAGTTGGTGACTAGGGCGACGGTGGTAAATCCGGCGTCGTCATTTGATAGGATCATGTGGCCGTCCGTCGGCCCTTTGTTGCCTCAGATTCCGCAAATTTTGTATGGCGCATTACCGTTTGCACTTTCGCCGATTCTAGTTGACCCCATTCGATTAGCGACGGAAACTGTGGAACTTGGAAATGTGAGCGACACTTTAGAGAAAATGACGGCGATGCTTCCTGCGTTGGGGTCGCTGGCGACCATCATTCCCAGAGACACGTTGAAACATCGCTTAAAAATCTTAGCAGACGCGTGCGCTTACATTAACAAAAACAACGGCGAGCAGTTGAAGAACATGCAGGTGCCGGTTTTAGTCGTGGCTAGTACGAATGATTTGCTCATTCCTTCGAACGAAGAAGCGTCCCGATTGCAAAAGGTTATAGGCGCGAAAAAATGTAAAGTAGAAATATTGGAAGGCGCGTCGCATGCAGCGTTGCAAGAAAAAGGCATCGATATAGTCAAGTTGATGAAAAGACACGATTGGATCTCGCGGCCGTTGGATGACGAGAAACGATTATCGAGAGACCCCACGTTTACGCCTCCAAGCGCTTCGCAAATTGAGAAAGCTCGCGATGGATTACAGTTTTTAAGATCCGTGCACTCGCCGGTGTTCTTTTCAACAAGACGCGACGATGGAGTCATCAATGGATTAGACGCCGTGCCAACGTGGAGAGGCACGAGGAATCGTCCTGTCTTATTAGTTGGTAACCACCAAACGTTTGCACCTGATTTAGGTTTTCTTGTAGATGAGTTTTTGAGAGAAAAAGACGTTTGCATACGAGGATTGGCGCATCCAGCCGTCTCACGAGATAACGGGAACACCATGAATGTCATGCAAGACGACGAGGAGGAAAATCCGTTGGAGAAGCAACTCCGAGAGGCGACGAAAGATACGCCTTTTGCGCAATTCATGCCCGAATCGAAAGAAGAAAGGCGTCGCCAGCGTCGAGCGGGTGTCCCAAACGCTGGTCCGTTCGGTGGCGGTAATTTTTCGGATTTCGGTGCTGTGACTGTTTCTGGGAAGAACTTTTACAAGCTATTGAAAGCGAACGAGACAGTTTTACTCTTCCCGGGTGGTGTTCGAGAAGCATTTAAGCGTAAAAATGAAAAGTATCAGTTATTTTGGCCGTCGAAACCAGAGTTTGTTAAAATGGCGATTCGATTCAATGCTATTATCGTCCCGTTTGCGGCAATTGGTGCGGAAGATTCGTTCGATATCGTCATGGACGCGGAAGATTTGTTATCTAATCCAATTCTCGGAAACCGCGTTAAAATGCAAATGGAAAAAGTACCAAAAGCGAGGCAGTTTGATTCTCGAGAAACTGAAGATGACATGAAACCAGAATGGTTCGTGCAACCAGTGCTCGCACCGACTACTCCGCAAAGGTTCTACTTTCGGTTTATGAAACCGATCGACACAAATGGGATGGATCGATACGATGAGGAAGCAGTGAAAACAATTTATTCCAAGACGAGGAGGAGCGTAGAAGACGGCATCGAGTACCTCAAAGAAAGACGAGAGAGTGATCCATTCAAAGACGTTGCGCCGAGAGTCTTGTACGAATCAGCCACAAAAAAGCAAGCACCTACGTTTGTGCCCTATTAAATTGATTTAGAGATAATTTCCAGATACTAAACTTCTTTTAGATACTCTAGTGTATAAATAGCTTATGCGACAATTCACAACTCAACTACTACAAACGAAGATCGTTTTTTATTTTCCTTTTCTTTTACTATTTACTCGCGTCGACGGCGAACGCTTTGGTTTTGTTCGCGTGCTCTTGGATCTTAAACTGCGTCATCGTTTTCAGCATTTCCGGCGTGGCAGCTCCGTCGTCGCTACCGTGCGCGGCAGATTGTACCGATGCCATCAACTTTGAAATTTCACGCCCGCTAAAGCCAAGCGTTTTCTGCGCCACGTCTCTTAAATGCTCATCCGTGACGCCGTTGACTGGAACCGGCCGATCCGGGATTTTACCAAACCCTAACGTTTTCATAATACCTCCCAAAAACGTTCTCGACGGCTGCTCGTCACCTGGATCTGCCCCGCGAACGATGAGTTTATCGAAGTATTGCTTTACCAAACGAAAGCGAGTTTCTTCGTCCGGTAATGCGAATTCCATCGTCTCGTCCACGCGATCTAAAACCGCCAAGTCCAAATCCTCCGGTCGATTCGTCGCCATTACTAGAGTCACGTCTCTGCTCATTTCCCCAGTTCTATACAACAACGCGTTCAACGCTGATCTGGTTTCGTGCGAAGCGACGTTCCCACCTCTTTTCGCTAAAAACGCATCCGCTTCGTCGATGAACAACAACAGACCTTTTCGCGAAGTGCCGGCCCAATCGAACATCTCGTGAATTTTCGTCACGGCAGATGCTCCCAACGGTGCCACGTCCCCGCCAGTCATCAAAGCGTAATCCAGACCGGAGTGTCTCGCTAATCGCTTCGCCGCCATCGTTTTCCCGGTCCCTGGTGGTCCGTACAATAAGATGTTCCTGAACGGCGCCTTTCTCGCTCTCGTGTTTGCCGTCGCCGTTGCCAGTTGTTTCACTCGCGTTTCCATCGATTTTTCCAACTGCACGTCGCCTAAAATATTTGCCCCAGCCGATTGCGGCTTCCAAAACGCCCCTCTTGACGTCTCTCGAATCAAACTCGGTTGTCCCAAATACTTTTCCAGCTGCTTGAACCCAAACTTTGCGCCTTCTCTCGACGAATATACTCCAGCCGCTAACAGGGACAAACCGCCAACCAACATTGTCATCTGTTGGGGATTCGAAAGCAACTCCGTCGCGCCTCTCCCAAAGTACACCATACCTTCTTGCACAACTTTGATCGCTTTCGTCGTTTCCGCTTCCACTTTCGCTATCATCTGCCTTCGAATCACGTCTTCGTTCTGACGATTTTCCAAAGTCCTCCCTTCTGCCTCTGCGATAGCCTTTGCTCGCGTATTCTCCTGTTCCAATTTCGCTTTAAACTCCTCCGTCGCCCTCTTTTCCATTTGAATTTTCTTCTCTGTATCTCTTCTCAATGCCTCCGCTCGTTCCGCCGCTTGCTCTTGCATTTTCACTAACTCCGCGTTTCTCGCCCGTGCCGCTTCGTTTTCCGCCTGTTGCCGTTTCCTTGCCAATTCGTCTTCGTACTGTTTCAACTGTGCGTTCTGTTCCGCTCTTTGCGTTTCTAGCTTTCTCTGTTGTTCCCACATGACTTTCTCTCTCTCCGTCGCGTGTTGAGCTGCCACCGCGTTCATCCTCGCTTCTTCTGCTCTCGCTTCCGTTTGTTTCGTCACCTCTTGCTTCCCAGACAAATCGATCACGTTCTTCGCGTACGGAGACTTGTTGATTTCCCTCAGCGCTTTCGCACCTCGCTCTAACGCTTCCGGATCAAAAGCCGCATTCTGAGATTTATTCGCGCCGGATTTACCCGCACCATCGGAAGACGACGACGACGACGTGCCTCTGCCTCCTAAAAAAGACATCCGTCCTCCCAGCCCACCGGAGGAGGAGGAGGAGGACGACGACGACGACGACGACGACGAATCTTTTCCTCCCCCAAAATTGTTCGACGGCGCGCATTCGGCCGCAGAAAACACGCGCATCTCCGCCGCGCGTCTCGCGAACTCTCTCATCCACCCCGCGTTGCTGCTGTCGCCGCCGCCACCACCACCGCTCGAACGAGAAGAAGACGTCGTCCCCTTCGTCGCCGCGTCGTTTGGCCGGAGTTTCGTAAAGGGTGTTGTGGGGTGCGTGCGTTCACTCGAAAAAACCATCGTCGATGGGAGGCGATTTTGGAGCAAAAAGTGACGACGACGACGACGACAAAAAACGGACTTCCCAAACCACAGCCGTGTATATAAAGATAAATAAATCACTCGTTTTTAATTTCATTTTTGTTGTGACACATTTTTGTCACTCAACTCAAACAACACCACCTCATTATTATTTTTACCACATTTTTACCACCAATTTTTAGTATTATTAGCGAATTTTGTCCCACAAACACGAACACCTTTGACGCTCTCCAAAAACGCAAGAAGACGACGACGAAGAAGACGAATGACGGAAGAAGAAGAAGAAAAAGTCGACGACGACGACGACACAAACAAAGACCAACAAGAAGAAGAGTGGATCTCCGGGGACGAACTGGAACTCTTCGAAAGAGCGACGGCGTGGGAAGACGCGTCGAAAAATGGGAGTCTCTCGAAGCTGCTCTCGGCGGCGGAATTCGGGAACGCGCAAGCCGCGACGGAGGCATTGAGAGAGATTGAAGATGAATTTGTCAACGCGAAAGGGGAGGATGGAGATACGAGCTTACACTTGGCGTGTTTGTATGGACACGTAGACGTGGTGAAGGCGTTGTTGGCGGATGTGAGAGTGGATGTGAACGCGACCGATGACGATGGCGGGTCGAGTTTAGCCGATGCATCAGCGAGCGGGTTCGATGAGATTGTGGAACTGCTCCTCTCAAAGAAAGGAATAGAAGTGAATTTGAAAGACTCGGACGGAGAAACCGCGTTGGATTGCGCGATACGAGGAGAGCACAAAAAGTGCGCGGAGTTATTAAAAGCAGCCGGAGGGAAGGAAGGTGAGTTGTGAGATGGCGTTGTACATACATTTAGTAGTAGTAATAGTAGTGAGCCGCGAAACTATGTATTAGATAAAATTAAACGACATCGATGACATCTTCAATCGACTTCTCGTTCACATCATCCTCGCGAATGTTTTCCTCTTCTTCGCCCACGTTAGTGTCGTTATTGTCGTCATCAATATTACTATCTTCTCCTTCTTCTCCGCCTTTCGGCGCGTCCATGGAGATTTCTAAAACTTCCTCTTTCGCCTTCTCCACCACCCCAGGTAACTCAACGACGGCGAGCTTAATGCCCGATTGCGTCACCGCGCGTCGCCCACCGTGTCGAGTGACTGAATACGCGACGAGTAATCGACACCCATCTTGAGCGATTGTTGGGTAATTGAAGTGTAAACCAGGGCTAGAGTTTTCTAAGAGTTGTAACTTTGACCACTTATGGCCGTCCGAGGAAAGCGCGACGGAGAGTTTTCTTCGCACGCCATACATGGCATCGTTGTACGCGAGCGCGAGAGATCCCCCCAAATTCGTCGGTGCGCCTTTTGAACTTTCCAATCGAATGAGATTCACCTTCGAGTTCGGATTCGGAACGCTCGTTCGCTCGGCATTCGTCCATGATTTACCTCCGTCTTTTGAAATTTGTTTGTATAAATATTTCTCTCCGGAACGATGGAGCAACAACAAATCTTTCGTATTGCCAACCTCGGCAATGGTGCCTTCGATGAGCCAACGTACTCCTCTCGCCCTGTACGAACCAACGACTGACCACGATTTGCCTTGATCTTTTGAGAGTAAAACTCCCGCAGACGTTCTCGTTCCTTTTGACACGCTCGGTTTACACGTGGTAGAATGCGGCGTCTCTCGCCACATCGGCAGTACCCAGTGCCCGGTAGGTTCGTGCACCGCGAGTTGATTGGCAACCAGTTTCGGCAGGTGATTGGATTCCGCCGCTTGCGTCAAGATTGTTTTTGGTGCGCTCCACTGGATACCGTCTAAAGATTTAATGACTTGAATGTCCCCGCCCGGCGCATATTTCACCTTACGGAGACCGGCACTTTTCCTGCAACTCGTCGACGCAGCGTAAAACAACCACGCGACACCAGTGTTTGGATCTTTGTGCCAAACGGGACCCCAAACGGCCGCTGTGGATGGCGTCACGGGAATTGGAATCACCATTGGTGGCGTCCACGTACCAGTTGGGTCGTCGGCGAAGGAAATAACAATCTTCTGCCCAAACGCTCCTTCGAAGGAATTGGACGCTTGCCACGTCGCCGCCCATTTCCACGGCGAATTCTTCGGTGCCTCACCAATCATTACCATGTGCCCATACTTAAAACTCCCCCCATTTCTAAATAAAAACGATTGTTTCAACACGATGTTCTTCTTTGCCTCCTTCGAGCCACATCCTTTCTTATATCCGCCTCTAGCAATATACGCTTCGGAGACGCCGATAGGCTCCGGTATCTCTTTCGAGTGTCCGTCGACATACACCTTACCTTTGAAGTGTTTGATTAATGCCTTTTGCGTTTTCACTCGATCGTCGTCGACGATCAAATCGTCTAGTATAACTTTTATCGGCGCATTAGACAAAGAAGAGGAGGATATCGCGTCGCTAATAGTGCTATTACCAAACCCCCCTTCTTCCTGGTTATGATACTTCGTGTCCAGTATCTCGTTCGATTTACCATCTCCCTCTTCCTTGTGATTATCATCCTCGTCGTCGTCCCCTGGTTCGTCCTCGTCGTCGTGATGGAATCCTAAAATAGTCTCCGCGTAGTGGTGTCCAGGAATGTGTTCCCAGACGTCGTGCACCACGTGTCCAAACGCACTCATTATGCCTACGTTATTAGTATCATCATCATCGATATTAGTAGTAGTAGTAGTAGTAGTAGTAGTAGTAGTAGTATCATCACCATCATTACTCTCTAATTCTATTTCGTTTCCTTTTGGTTTTCTGTGCGTCTCTTCCATGTATGCAACTTCTTCGTTCGACAAAGAAGACGATGATGATGATGATGGATTAACTTTCTTTCGTGGGGTGTGTTTGTGCAGACCGTGTGCTCGACTGTTTCGGGACTCGAGAAACTCATTGTTGTTCAATGGAGCGTGATGGGTGGAATACACGCGAGTAGAAGCGACGGTTAAGAGGTATAAGAAAACGAGCAAGATGAAGAAGGTGGCGAAAGCGCGGCGTCGCGCACTTTTTTTACCCGCCCCAGTTGTTGCCATTTTTATGTGGGAATCAAAAGAAGAGAGACTTGTTGTAGCTGGTATGGTACCAAGTACTTCTGGCTAAACTATAATGCTATCGTTCTTCTACGCATTCAAACAAATCTTCTCTATCTCTCATTTTTCAACGAGAAATTAACAGATGCGCCATAATTATTTTCTTGAGCGCTTGGTAGCAGCGCTCGCTGCCTTGTTTGGCGCAGCTCGCTTTTTTGTCGCTGCTGTCGTCGGCGCCGGTTTCTTCTTGTTCTCCGTTGGCGTTTTCTCCTTCTTCGGCATTGAAGTGGATGCTTTTTTATCCACAGGTGCATTCTCGTTGACATCCACGAAGGCGTCAACGTTTGCATCGTCGTCATCTGCAAACGCACCGTCTTCTCCGCCAACGACGTCTGCTTTATTTGCTCTTTCAAAGACGAGATCATCTTTGAAACCGTACTTGGCATAACCGTCAGTTTCCGCCGCGCGATCGATGGTTAGTTTTTCCGGGGAGATATCTTTGTCCGTATCTTCAAAGGCGTAATCGTCCTCGTACAATATCGATTTTAGCGAGCTGGCATCGTCCGTGTCATCTTCGGACCCACTCAAATCGCTATCGTGATATTGAGCGTGATCAGAGAAGAAGGAACGAAAGTGCGTCCGATGAGGAATGGTGAACATGCAGTCTCGTTTTCGAGCACTTTCAACAAGCGCACCCCAATTTGGATCCATTTTCATAGCCTTGGCGTTCCCCAAAACAAACATGGAGCATTTAGCGCGCGTTAAAGCAACGTTTATTCGACGCTCGTCGGCGACGAAGCCTAATAAGTTCCGTCGTCTTTTGTTATTAGCATTCGAGGCGCTCGCTTTTTTCGGTATATGAAACATATCGTTTAACGGCGCGCGCACAAGCGAGAAGATGACGACATCTTTCTCGCAGCCTTGTGAATTATCGATGGATAATACCTCGACGGTCTGACCGTAGTTGTGCATTCCCCCAAATTTTTTCTCAAGCTTGCGGCGAATCACCGACACTTGCGCCCGATAAGGAGAAATAATGGCAACTTTTGGACCTCCTCTTTTCAATACTGGATTCGCTTTCAACAGCTGATGCGCAAGCTCGATAGCAAAAGCTGCTTCTTCTTCGTTTATCCACGAAAATCCACTTGACGAGGATTCTTCTTTACCATGTTGCACGTCGTAAAATACAAAAGGCTTGTACAATTTACACTCGTGCCATTCGCGATAGTTTTGCTTCAAAACTCCTGGACCGTCACGTAACTCGCCGCCATAGAATTGATCCGAGGGAAACTCTCGAATTTCCGGAAGCATTCTGTATTGTGTAGACAACTTGTGCACCGGAAATCCTGAATCCATGAGTCTTTTAAACAAAGACTGATCGTAGTTGTTCTTGGCGCACTCTCGAGAAAGTACTGTCGCCGGTAACTGCGCCGGATCGCCGACCAAGAAGGCTTGTTTCGTCTTAATTTCTGTCAATGGAATCAGTGTCGATGGTTCTACCGCTTGCGCGGCTTCATCTATAATGGTGACGTCAAACTTCGTCTTCATCCTACGAAAAATTTCAGACCCGACAGAGGATAACGTGGTGCACACGATTTTGGCCTCGTCTAATATTGTTCGTCTAAAACGTCTGTTATCCTGAAAGGAACCGAATTGTTTGAGACCTTTCTCATCTTTACCTCCACCGCTGAAATATTCTCTCCCGTAGTCTTGTTTTATGCGCTCTTCGATGAGCCTTTCCAAACTTACGTGTGCCACGTCTCTTTGGAAATTGCCGCCGACACGCACGATGCTAGGCTTATACGGCTTCCCGTGTTCATCGAGTAACTCCTTACGCAAAAGTCTGCGAACAATTTCATCAACTGCTGAATTTGAGGGCGCACAAACCAGAATTTTCGATCGTTTGGATATGCTAGGACCCATGAGTTCGATTGGAATAGTGCTTGATGGAACCACGTAGCCACTTCTTTGGTTTTCAATGTTGCCGCTGTTGTTTCCATTGTTTCCATTGTTTTCTTCGTCATCGTCCGAAGTGTCGCCTAAATCAATGTTCGGCAAGCAATCTCTCGGATTTGCCATTCCATACAACCACGGTTGCGCCTTTGCTTTCATCGCGAGCTTTTCTTCCTCAGAAACTGTACTTTTCTTTTTGCTAAAATCATCTCCCTGGTTCGCGGCGTGATTTCGATTTATCGGTTGCGCTGCTAAAATCACCGATATAAGCGAAATAATCGTGGTCGTCTTACCTGTTCCAGGTGGTCCTTGAATTAGTACGAGCGGATTTTCTTTCGTGAGCGTCGTAGTTGTCGCAATTTTGAGCTGCGATTGGTCTGACTTTCCTTTCAATTTCATTGCATCCGATAAATCTTTTGGGATTTCCCAGCTAGGTTGATATTGCCGATTTTGCCGCTCTTTCTTCTGCTTTTTTGCTGTAGTCGTGTTACTAGTAGTTATATCGTTGTTATTTCTTGCATCCAAGACCAAATCTGCGAACGGAATAGAAGAAACTTCTTGTACAGCCATCCACTCGCGCCGCACCGTGCTCATATTGCACACGCGAGTCAAGTGCCACGACTGACCATTACTCCATAACTTAGCTCGAACATTCAAGAGTCTCTCTTTGTCATTGTTTGACGCACCATAGTTATTGTTGATTTGTTGTTGTTGTTGTTGTTGTTGTTGTTGCCCAGATTTTTTCTTCTGTCCATTCGCCGTCGTCGTCCCAGTTGTTTTCCCCGAAGGTGGTTGTGGTGAGTCCCCATCAACACTCCCCATCGTCAGCGGCGAGAATAAGCGCACTTTCACTTCCGTATCGCTCACTTTCCCTTCACAAAACGCGAAGCAATAGTCCGCGCCTTTTTCAATCTTCTCGTCTTCTGAGATTGCGTTTAACTTGGAGAGAAAGAGTACGTCGTTCTCGCTAAACTGTTCACATTGCTGTTGCGTGCGGAACGAAGCGACGGCGGTGTACAAGAAAGAGGCGTTTGTGTTGGAGCCCTTTTTCGCTCCCTTCGGAGAGGATGGAGACACCACGCGCACGCGTTCGCACTTCTCGCAAGGGACCGACGCGCTGCCACTTCCGTCTCCTTTCAACACGATCGCTTTCGCTTCCTCCACTAAGAACGAAGAGAAGCACTCGATGTATTCTTTCGCGTTGGAAAAGCGCAAAGGGATCGGTTTCAAGACGGACGACGACGAGGACGATGCGGATGTCTTTGTCTTTTTAGTTGCGCTACTGCTCGTATTTTGATACCCGCTCATGCTCTCGGCGTAGATTTTATAGTAATCCCAAGAAAGAACGTGTGAGAGGAACGGAGCGAATGCGCCGAGCGCGTCGTCGCTGTCGTCGTCGCCGCCGCCGCCGTTCATCTTAAAGGTTCGGGAAGAGAGCACTTTTTTAATGTGACGAAACAGTTGAGCCGCCAGTACTAAAAATATCAAAAAAGAAGGAAAAAATACTATACTACGGCGCTTTATCGGTGACATCCGAGGCGGTGTACACGTTCGCACATCTAGGGATGAGTTCAATCTCTCTCTCTCTTTGCTGTTGGTGGTGGTGTCTTTGTTGCTGTTGTTCTCGTGCCTTTTGTGCCGTAGATATAAGAAGATCTGATCCATCGGCGCGACACTCTTGAAGTAAAAGCCCCTTCTCTGGATGTACGGTTAACATCCAGCACTCTTTGTTGTCCTCTTGTTCTTCTACTTTCTTTGATTCTACTTCTTTCTTTGACTCTTCGTCCTCCTTCTTCTCCGCAGGCGATTCTGCTTTGGCTTCTCGCCACTTAAAATACCCAGAAGGAAAATCTTTGGAACTTAGTTTCACCCAATCGCCTCTTTTCGCATCGACGCGAATAATCTCGTCGCACTGTTTCCCTCCTATCGCGTGCGCGTCTAATTTTGGCTTTATTCGAAC
>MDSX01058327.1_pt1 | contig 14023 bp, 13 predicted proteins | sample 811141 | NCBI WGS metagenome assembly MDSX01 (sample SAMN05326642, study PRJNA326480) | marine metagenome | isolation source: seawater | place: Atlantic Ocean: South East | collected 2010
CACGTCTTGTGTTGTTGATAATGCATCAATTTTCAAAAGTCCTGTTGCAGGTTTGTTTCTTTTTGCATTGTAGTTGATTAGACGTGCTAATCTTAAAACTGAATTTCTTCTTTCTGCTGTTTCTAAAAAGTTTTCTCTAGCATTCAAATCTATTCTGAATGAAAGTGCTTGTGAAATATAAGCAATTAAATCAATAAGTGCAATATACTCTGAACTTTCTACAAAATCATTGAAATCATCTGGGTAATTTTCTCTGATATACGCCACCATTGTTCTACGTAACGTTTCAAAATCGTAAGATTTAAAATCTGCTTGTTGGAAAGCCTGATAGATCTTTCTCCAATCCTCTGCAACTAATAATCTATTCTGTCGTTCTGTGGTAGCCATATCGTTTGTATGGATATTTATGTGTTAAATTAAGTGCGTATATTAAGATAGGCGTATTAGAGAATTTTCATCAAACTTAAAAGCCAATTTCTCTGTAATGTCTAACGGTATATATTTCAATGTTGCCTGTATGGCTATACCGTGATCTGCTTCTACTACTGTGATTTCCTCTGTTCCAATACGTGGATCAGCATTTAAATTTGCTGTAATATCTTCCGTTATGGCATCTTTTAATGCTTCTGTAAACGGTTCAAACAACAAATCATATATTATTGTACCAAATTCAGGATTCTCCACCCTTTCGCCCTTACGTACCGACAAACGGTTTATGAGATCCTGTTTGGCACACTCAAAATCATAAACCTTAAAGTTTTGATTATCTGCTCGTGATGAAAATCCTTTGAATGTAACTGTTGAGTTACCTGCTGTTGTACCTGTTCCTGAACCTGATCCGTATGCCATTTTAAATATTTATATCCTTAATTTTACCAAAATTTAAACTTGCCTATTGCACTTGAAATACTGCTAACAACATTTGCCGCACTCTGTCTGAAGGCAGTTGCTACCTGCGTAATTCTTCCCGCCGCTGTGCCTCGTAATGATGGTGGTAGGTTATTAGCAGATGATCTACCCAATATTGTACCTGCAAGATTTGATGCAACACTTGTAATCTTGCCTGCTACAACTTTAGACGTTAAAATTTGTTTGATATCTCCTGATTTTAAATTTTCAACAACACTGTTTACTTTGTAAATGTTATTGTAACTTTTAGTAAATGTATCTGAAAATTCTTTTAATTTAACAGCATTAAATTTCGTTAAACTTTTCATTTCATTAGGATTGGTTGTATCTATGCCTCTTGATTCTAACAAACCCTTGTCTGTAAGATATTTTTTTTGATCTGTGAAAAATTGTAGTTGCTTGATGTAATCCACATCACTTTCTCTATTTTGTTGTGCCATAAATTCTAACGTACCTGGCGTTTGTGATAATTCTTTCCATTTTACAGGATCGTTCCATTGTGATACTGTTTCATATATACCAGACGGTGCTCTTGCAAATGGTTCGTGTGTTACAAGATTTGGCACAGTTGTTTTTGTTTTTTTTGTGTTTGCTTCTAGTACTCCGCCCACGCCAACTGTGAGGTTTACATCATTTTCTGATTCGTCTGTTATTATTCCTGACGCTTCTGGTGTTAACCATGTTGGTCCCCAACTAGAACTTGCACCAACTGAATTGAAATGTATCTGTCCACTCGCCGCTAAATCTATTCTACCGCCGGCACCGTGCATCTGTCCACCACCTGCGTAGGACGAAATGCTACCACTGGCGTATGATGTTATTGCACCTCCTTGAGAAGAATTAGCAATACCTGTTTGTCCAATGTTCATTAAATATCCAGCATTATTAACCATGTCAACTTCTGCTGTAAATTTTATACTATGCTTGGCATGGAAGTTAATATCTCCACCTGAGTGTAAATCAAAATTTCCATCTGACCTAAAATTAAATCCGTCTTGAGCATATACGTAAATTTTTCCATCACTACTCATTTCAAACCAACTGTTTCCTGAACCATTTGCAATATACACAACACCTGATGTATCATGCATTAATATTTGGTGTCCTGATGCTGTTCTTAATCTTGTTAATTGGTTGTTACCGTTAACATCTCCATCGTCCATAACAAAAGTATGTCCAGTATCTCTAACTACGTGGTCAGTTTGATTGGTGTCTTTTGCACCGACTTTCTCTTTAGTAGTACCTGTATTTTTTCTACCAGGAGTACTGATACCAAAAACCTGACTTGGTGTTTCTCTTCTTGCTGAAGAAGATGTTGTGCCTCTTACAGTGTCACCAATCAATCCTTGTGCTTTTAAAGTTTCAGCAAAAGGATGTATAGGTTTTGGAAAGTTATCATGGTTAATGTTGTCATACCCCGGCGATGCTCTATTAACTTCGCCTGCAGGAACATTGGTTGTTCCATAAGTTGACATTTTGTCAACACTGGCATTTTTCATTTCGTTTGGATTGTTAACATCTAATCCTGTAGTTTTGTCAATTGTTTTTTCGCTTGATGCAATACCAGGCACCATATGATTTGTGTAAGGATCTTGTATACATCCTATCCAATATCCTTGTGATAATTTTCCTTCAGCAAAAATAACTAAAACTCTTGATTCTAAATCTGGTGGTATTGCCCAAAAACCATACGAGTGTTGCGACCCTTCATGGGTTCTACTATGTGGTTTATTGTATATAGATGCTTTGGCTCCATAAAAAGGAGAAAGATAATCAACTGTGTATAATTGATTAAAGTTTGGTGATTGTGTTTTACTAATTTCAGGAATTGAAACTTTTAACCGTCCCATTCTAGCAGGATCAATGTTGCCTTTTACTATGCCTATGTATGGTCCTGGGTTTCCTTTAGACCATGATTGATCCGCACCCGGTGGTACTGATGTTGATGAGTGGCCTTTAAGATGTTCACTTAAAATTTTAGACATTGAAGAAATCCCTTATTCTTTTTGATGTTCTAGCAACTGTTTTATATAATGAAGAATTTTTTACTTTAGCAAAAAGAGAATTTAGTTTGTCTTGTACACTGAAAATTTGTCCACCCATGGCAAGAAAGTTTTCAGGAATTTCACTATGATGTACTATGTGTGTTGTGCCATCTTTCTTGTTAAGATATCTGTATTCTCTCATTGGTTGTGATATTTTAACACCTTGATTGTTAAATCTATACATTTTTAAAATATTTTTATATGTTCCGTTATCAAAACTATGTTCTATTGCATACACACTATATAGTCCAGAAAAACTTGCTGACTGATCGGATTGAAGTTCATATATTCCTGTTTTATCATCGAGGTCTGTAGGCATTCTAAAATTTAATAAAATAATTGGATTTGCAAGTTCTGGATTGTAACATTTTAATTCGTCGTTCCAGACAGCGTCCATTCCTGCTCTCCAGTACGCAATATCTTTGTCTTGGCTAACTCCGGGAGCAAACATTTCTGGATTTGCAGGTATATATTGTGATTGTCCTAGCCATGCCGGATCACCTAAAATTTCTAAATTTATATTGACCATATCTGCTTGTGGGTTTGCCAAATAATCTAAAAAATTATCTAATTCTGTAGTTTTATTATTTGTTAAATTGTCTGATGATTTTGCAGTTCCTGGTTCTTTTTTTAAAAGGAACGATTGGTCTGTAAAATGATCAGCAGGTTCGGTAAGACCAGAAGTTTTAAGATCAATAAATTCTACTGTATCTTTATTTCGTTTTGCATCAGCACCTTCTGATAATTGGCTTTGAAAATATGCAACTCTATAATTTATATCAAGATCTAACACATCAACGTTTTCGCCTGTAAAAATATAATTGTAAGTTTTGTGTACAAAATTTTTAAAGTTATCGCCAGTACTAACACCGGGTACAGCAAGACTATAAGCATGAATCATCAACGGTTCGACAACAAACTTTATTATTTTGGCATTGGTTGCCCTTTTTGGATCAAATCTATTAGTAGGTATAACTGTGCTTCTAATTTGATATTTTTTATAATACCATCCTTGCTCTTTTGCGGCATCATATACTCCTTGGTTCGTAGATCTAGATGATAAGATTGTTGAAACTTTATTCTTCCACTTCTCGTAGTCTTTAAATTTTTGTTTTGGATGTCCTTTCATTATTTGATCTAGTATTGTTGTGACGTGATCATTTTTTGAAAATTTTAAATATTCTAAAGTTTGTCGAGTTTCTATAACACCTTCTGTTGGATGCATTTCTCTTTTAACATAAGAATCTATTTCAATTTCTGTTGTGTCTGGTTCAAAAAAGTTATCTATGCTTATCTGATACTCGTCTGGGATTGAAATTAGTCCTTCCTCCTTTTCGTCTTCACCTTGTTTGTTTAAAATATTCTGTAACTCTACTACTAATTCGTTTAATGTTCTGTTTACTGTTGATAATGTTCCAGCAGTTCTTGGATAAGCATATTGGTTTACATATGCAAATTCAGACATAGGAATTGCTCTTACTGAATATACAGAACCTCCTTGATTAATGTTTATTCTCATATCGATTAATTTAATTGGAATAACACGTTTTGTAGGGTAGGCCGGTTTCACAACATTACCCTGTTCATCCCATCCTGTAAATTCTATTGTAAGCAAATAAGGAGCATCTAAGTGATCTAAATAATCGTTGTTTGCCGCGGCCGCTCTAATTCTATCTATCAAAGAAATGCCAAACGGTTCCATTATTTCCATGGTAATATCTGTGACATTTGTTAATCGTCTTTTATTGTTGTGACCATTAACACTGTTCATTGTTACATTTCTAAAATATAAATCTCTATTTTTTTGGAATTCTGTTCTGGCTTTGTTAAGTGTTCTAGCCAATCCTTCGTTTTTGTCCACAAACTTTTTATTATCTCCTGACAATGTTTCTCCGCCTCGACCTTGACGAGCATCTAATGGACCATATCCTCTTTGGTTTGCTTGTGATCCTATACCGCTACTTTGTATAATAATATCATGAGGTTTAGCATTTAACAAGGTTGTTGTGTCTAGTAAGTCTGCTTGTGATAAAGCAGAAAGAGTAAAAAGTGGATTGTAACTTGCGTACTGATGCAACACATTAGGCTCAGAATTATTTACTACAAATTGTTTTGTTTTCTTTTCTTCGTCGTTACCTACTGCTGTTTTTAAAAAACCTCTACTAGTTGAGGTTTTCATTGAACTAAAGTAATTGTGTTTTCCGTGGTTTGTGTAATTTGACTTTGCTTCCTTTAATTTTTTACCACTAAACCTTGTTTTAAAATTTGAGGTAGTATTGTCAACAGTTGATTTTGTATTCTTAAATAAGTTCTTTTGTTTAGCCATGGGTTATATCCCCAGGTCTTTAAGCAATAATTCTTTCTTTGGTAACTGAATAGTCACTCCTATTTTGAAATCATAAATTGGGTCTTCTATTTTATCTGGATTACGTTGAGCAAATACCCACCATAATCTTGGAGTACCATACAAGTCATATGCTAAAAGATCTGGTCTGTATGCATAAGTTCTTTCAATTGTGTATGATTGATCATCATCTTCAACAGTAATTGTTCTTGGAGTTAATATCTCCAGATTGTCTGCAGATATTGGTGTTTCAAAATAGGGTGATGTTCGAGAATAGCCTGCCATTAAATAAATCCTATTTCGTTTGCACCTTTTCCGTTTAATTCACCACGTACAAATTTAGACATACTAAAGTTTTTAACTGAATCTCTAGAGTAGATAGGTGATACAAGAACTGATATGGTTGATAATGTTGGTGCCCATGTTGAGTCTTGTTGTTGATAATCAATGTTAGAGTCTGATCTATAAACATCAGATTGTTGTGTTGAAATATAATCTATTCCTGATCTTAGTTCAACGTTAAAAGTGTTAATAATTACTGGAACTTTATTGAACATATGATCACCGTATCCATACAAATGGAATATTGGCGGTGGATTTCCTTTTAGACCATACCCTTCCTCTTCACCAAAAAACATTTTTGAGGCTGTTCTTAAAAAATTTACTGTTGCAACCCAATGTTTTGCGTCATCCTGATTCTGTACAGGAAATTCTCCAAATATATTCATTTGATCAACTTGTGAATTTCCATATTGATAGTGAGGATAGTTACTGTGTGTTTGCTCCATTGCATTATAGTTTGCTGAATACTGTATAACAATTGATGGTGTCAACGGCCAAAAAATTCCCATTTCTTCTCTTAATGGTTGCAGTAATTGATTGTTTTCAAAGAAAAATGCTTCTAATGGTGAACCTGTTGGTACTTTTAATTTCACACGCCAATCTTTTTTAGAATCTCTACCACTCCATTTTGCCCGTGCATTAACTATTCTAGAATCTCTTCTAATACCAGAACTAAACAAACGTCCTATCGTACGATTATAAATGCCTGTTCCAACATTTTTAACCACGTCTCCTATTCCAACGTTTGGTCTTGTATTTTGTTCGCCGAATGCCATTTTTTTTGGTTGCTTTCCTTTGTTAAATTTTGTATACTTTAAACATATTTATAGGCACAATTATAGGCGTATTTAATTAACCGTACGGCACAATTCAACAGACCTGTTTGTGGTCATTTTAGCAAAACAAAAGAGATAATTATGAAGAGAGTGAAATACCTAAACAACCGAGATCTGTTGGCACAAATACACGCCAGCAAAAATACATATTGTTCATACGTGGCTCCAGAGGATTCACAGTATGATATCATAGTACCTAACCTTAAAAAAATTAACCCTACAACAATAGCAAAAGCCAGAAAAGCCAAAGCAAAAAGATTAACACAACTGGCATGGGAAGAAGCAAAAGCATCAGGTGATAAAAAAATTAAACTAACAAACTGTACTGTTTCTCCAAGAAAAATTGATAAAACTGATTTGGTATTTAGAGTAAACACTTATGATCATGTTCCTTTGGACTCTACTAGAAAGAAAAATCCTAAGCAAACATCGGATCATCATGCCAAAGTAAACTTTCCGCCTTTTCAACATTATAGATTAGATAAAAAAAACAAACTACAATGTGTAGGAAAATCACACTGGATTGGTGGAATGTCAAATGGGCATTTCTCTTGTGATCATGGAAAAATTACAAACAGTCTTGCAATGATGTTTATGAAGTTGTGTGAACGTTATGGTACAAGAGCAAACTGGAGAGGTTATACGTATAATGATGAAATGCAATCACAAGCACTAATGCAGTTATCACAAATTGGTTTACAGTTCGATGAAAGCAAATCAGAAAATCCGTTTGCATATTATACTGCGGCAATTACAAATTCATTTACAAGAATATTAAACATTGAAAAGAAAAATCAATCCATTAGAGATGACTTATTAGAATTAAATCATATGATGCCATCGTTTACTAGACAAGGAGAAAATGAAAGAAACACAGTTGCATATAAAAAACGAATGGCAAATGTACACGGTGATGTAAAAGTTGTTAACAAAACCGGTATTGCAAAACTAAACAAAAAACTTAAAAAAACTGGATCTTTGTCTAAAGATGATTTTGAAGATGTCAATTACAAAAAACATGACATGACAAATCACAAAGCACCAGTTAAAAAAAGATGGTAATATATGTTTTTTAAAAAAGTTGCTTGTTTTACAGACATACACTTTGGATTAAAAGGAAATTCTAGAGTACACAATGATGATTGTGAATCTTTTATTCATTGGTTTATTGAACAAGCCAAAGCACACGGTTGCGAAACTTGTATATTCTTAGGCGATTGGCACCACCAAAGATCAGCAACCAACGTTTCTACAATGAACTACACTGTATCTAATATGGAAAGACTAGGTGCGGCGTTTGAAAAAGTTTATGTAATAATGGGTAATCACGATTTATTTTACAGAGAAAAAAGAGAAATTAATTCAATGGAATATATTAGAAATATTCCAGGCATACATCTTGTTAATGAATGGATTGTTGAAGACGACGTTGCAATAATTCCGTGGGTGGTTGGAGATGAATGGAAAGTTATTGAAAAAATGAAACAAAAATATGTATTTGGACATTTTGAACTTCCGTATTTTAAAATGAACGCAATGGTAGATATGCCAGATGTTGGAACTATTAAAACAGAACACTTTGCAAATTGTGGAGAAGTTTTCTCAGGACACTTCCATAAAAGACAACAAAACGCAAATGTAACTTATATGGGTAATGCATTTCCGCACAACTACGCAGACGCTTGGGATGATGAACGTGGTATGATGATAATAGAATACGGCAACAAACCAAAATATATTAATTGGCCAGATATGCCAAGATATAGAACAATAAAAATATCTGAATTGTTGGCAGATCCTGAAAAACATTTAAAACCAAAAATGTATGTAAGGGTATCATTGGATATAAAAATATCTTATGAAGAGGCAAACTTTATAAGAGAAACATTTATTGACAAATATCAATTAAGAGAATTACAACTAATACCAGAACAACTTGATCAAGCACAACAGCCTACAGTTGAAGTACAAAAATTTGATAGTGTTGATCAAATTGTTATTAAACAATTACAAGGTGTAGATTCTGAAACATATGACAAAAACATATTAACGGCAATTTACAACGATTTAGATGTTAACAATTAAAGAACTTACAGTTAAAAACTTTATGAGTGTGGGTAATGCTACACAAAGTATAAACTTTGCCAATAAAAATTTAGTTTTAGTTATTGGTGAAAACTTAGACTTGGGTGGTGATGATGCTGGTGCTAGAAATGGTACAGGTAAAACAACTATTATCAATGCATTATCTTATGTGTTCTATGGAGAAGCACTGACAAACATTAGAAGAGATAATCTTGTAAACAAAACCAACGAAAAAGGAATGTTGGTTAGTGTTAAGTTTGTTAAAAATAATGTAGAATATACTATTGAAAGAGGTAGAAAACCTGGCATCTTTAAATTCTATGCAAACAATATTGAACAAAATACAGATAGCAACGAAGCACAAGGTGAAAACAGAGAAACACAACAAGAAATTAATAAACTGGTTGGAATGACTCTTGCTATGTTTAAAAATATAATTGCATTGAACACTTATACACTACCATTTTTAGCAACTAAACAAGCAGAACAAAGAGAAATTATTGAGCAGTTGCTTGGTATAACATTATTATCTCAAAAAGCAGACTTGCTTAAAGAAAAAATGAAAGCAACTAAAACAGAAGTCCTGGAAGAAAAATACAAAATAGATTCAAAAATGTCATCAAATGAAAAAATACAAGAATCTATTGAAAGTTTAAAAATAAGATCAAGTGCATGGCAAACACAAAAAGAAGAAGATTCTGCAAAATTTAAAGAAGCAATAGTTGAATTAGAAAAAGTTGACATAAAAGCAGAACTTGATGCACACAAAAAACTACAAAAACACAATGAAAATTATATTAAACAATTAAGTTTAAACAAAGAAAAAGCATATCACGAAGATAGTTTAACTAAAGCAGAAACAAACATAACAAAAACAGAAACTGATTTAGAATTTGCCAAAGATGCAAAATGTCCAACTTGTGAACAATCACTTCATGACGAAAAACATAAACATTTAACTGAACAATTAACAGAAACACTTACTGAAAGTAAAACATACAGCGAGAAATTAAAAAGTGATCTTGCAAAAATACAACAAGACATTGATACAATAGGTGATCTAGGACAAACACCTGACACTTATTATGACAGTATTGATGAAGCATACAATCATAAAGGTTCATTAAAAGATTTACAACGTCAATTAGAACAAACTGAAAAGAAAAATGACCCATATGCTGAACAAATAGAAGAATTAACTAAAAAAGCAATACAAAAAATTGATTATACTAAAGTTAACGAAATGGAAGACTTGCACAGACACCAAGAATTCTTATATAAATTGTTAACTGCAAAAGACTCGTTTATAAGAACAAGAATAATTGAACAAAACTTAACATATCTAAATCAACGTTTAGCATTCTTCTTAGGCAAGGTAAAACTGCCACACACAGTTGTTTTCCAATCAGACTTGACTGTGCGTATTGAAGAACTTGGTAGAGAACTAGACTTTGATAATTTAAGCAGAGGTGAAAGAAACAGATTGATATTAAGTTTAAGTTGGGCATTCAGAGATGTATGGGAATCACTATATCAACAGATCAACTTGTTGTTTATTGACGAACTTGTAGATGCTGGTATGGATATATCAGGTGTTGAAAGTTCAATGGCAGTGCTAAAAGACATGAGCAGAACACAACAAAAAAATATATTTTTAATATCTCACAAAGATGAGTTGGTAAGCAGAGTAAATTCTGTATTAAAAGTGGTAAAAGAGAATGGTTTTACCAATTATGCCAATGATGTGGAAATAATTGTTTAGTTTTTTACTTGACAAAACCAGTTCTTGTGTGCTTTAATTAGGTATATGTTAATTAACAATATCGTACGAACATAGGAAGGACAAAAAGATATGTCACAAACACATGAACAGATCATGACAGAGATTCAAAATTACTCTGAAGAGAACGGCAAGTTCACAGAGAAAGGTGTTAAGGCATCTGCAACAAGAGCCAGAAAAGCATTAGCGAATCTTTCTAAATTGATCAAAGCAAGAAGAAAAGAAATTCAAGAGGCGAAAAACGCGGCTAAGGCGGCGTAAAGAATTTTACTTGAATTAATTCAAATAAACCCTCGGCTTTTACTAGTCGGGGGTTTTTCTATTTTAAAATACCCTTTGTAGATTTTTCTCTGAGAATTCCAGAACCGTGTATTCGCACACGAATATGACCATTATAATAATCATCAGTTTCTAAAACTTTACGTGCAAACTGTTCTCTGGCTTCAATGTATGATAGTTCTGCTTTTGATTTGCAGTAGAAAAGTATTTCTCTTTTAAAATTATCTTTACCAAATTTTTCAATGTCCTCATTTAAAGCATCACTCGAACCATAGTAATGTTGCCAATCACTGGACACAGTGTACCTACGTTTGTTGACTCTGCCCTTTAAAGGCCTACGTGACTTTTTAAATCTTGCTAATTTTTTGCCAATATACATCCTACCATTGGTTGTATTTGTTATTTGATAAACAAATCCTACACAATCATTTGGTAATTCTACAATGTCTTTTCCTTGGTACTGCCAATTCATAATCATATTTAAAGCCAAAAAGATTGACCTTAAAAGAAAACTCATATAAACATATGCGATAGGCACATCACAATTTCAATCAGGCAAACATAGCATCTCGACCAGTGAGCAGGGAAATGCGGCTAACAAGCGACAGGTGAATCCCTTGATGCAAACAGCAAAAATGAAGAGGCTCTGAGAAAAAGCAACCTCAAGTCTATTATGAATTATCATACAAAGGCATAGTAGGCTCGCGTTGGAAGTATGAGTTAACGGGTACAGCACAACCGCCCGGCCAATTTGGTAACGATGTATGGTGACTGCGAACTCGCCACATGGGTTAAAGTCAGTACGGCTAGAAATAGCCGTATTGTGACTGCTCATCTGCCACATAGGACGCAAATTGCGTTCAAGTTTTTTACACTGCGTTAAGTTAAAAAAAGAAACGAGCGTAAGCGAGTTTCAGATGGTTGTAAACCATCTTTGTTAGTTGGTTTTGATTGGTCCTAACTGTGCAAGTAGTTTGCCGATAGTTTCAGGTGATAATGGTTGAGTGTTCTTACTCTTCGTCTTCTGAGATTTCTTTTTGATCTTCTTCTTTTTCTGTCGAGTCTTCATATATGCCCTTAATTTTTTTTAACGCATCTTGTAACAACTTGTCTTTGGTTTCGAGTTTGGCTTTCAGTGTGGCAATTTCTTTGTCTCTTTCCGCGACCCTATGACCCACGTTCTGTACATCGCCCGTGGCGTGTTCTAATTTGATCATAACTTGTTTGAGTCTCGCCTCTTTGGTTTTGACTTTCGCTAGTGCCTCGTCTCTGTCTACAGTCAGGTCAGCGATTTGGGTTTTGAGTTCTTTGACTAGATCTCGTTCAGACATAATGTTGTGTAATTATCCGGATTTTTAGTTGCCATTAAAGTATTATATAATGATTTAGAAGAAAGGGTGACCTGTTTTTTTGGTAGTATCCATGTTTTCTTTTACCAATCCAGCCACTATTGCACGTTCATCGGGTGATAAGTTCAATGCTTCTTGCCATGTAACACCGCCTCTCATAAACCAACACACTTTTAGAATTTCCAATTTAAGATTTTTAATTTCATTGTCAAAATCTTTAAGAAAGGCAACAATGTCAGAATCCGATTTGGCCAGCAAGTTTACCCGAAAAAATTTGAGTTATCAAATGTTACAGGAACGTCATACGTTGCTGATACACCCTTCTTGATTTGTTCGTCTGTTGCTTTTATTTGTACTGGTTTGATTTGACTCTGCAGTCTGAGTTCTGATAATTTTTTTTCTATATCACTTGTGGTCCTTGCATCACAGTTATCTATGAAATCTGCAATCTGTTTTCTATCCGAAACTGTATCACCCTCGGGTGTTGTTATTTCTTTGATAGAATCCACAAGCATTGAAAAATTAACTGCATTGATTTTTTGGTAACTTTCTGCAAATCTGGTATTTTTTATGTCATCTGATAGACCACTATCAGCAACATTGGTATACATTTTTTGTTGTTCAAATTGAGCAATCTGTATTCTAGTCAATTGTTGGTAGGTCAACGGGTTTATTCTAATAGTAAATCCTGTGGATGTCTTGGCCTCATCTTTGATGTCAATGTTTTTTAACGATTCCAACAGTGCAGGCAAGTTTACTGTGGTTTGGGATTGCTCAAGAGTGACCGGAACATTGTATGATATATCCATTGTTTCTCCGTAAGTGGCAATCCTGATGGCCAACATAATTGTATCAGTATCATAATTCACCATTTTCCACGGATCTTTAAAATTAGGAATACAACTTTTGATAACATCAACAGTTGCTTGACCGTTCATCATGGCATCTGGAGTTTTGAACGCCATTTCGTCTTTGGCTGTCATGGGCAATACAGGAATCTCACCTGTTTCTGTCGGTGTAAAAGTGTTCGGATCATAGTACCTACCTTTTGATGGTAATGTAATATAAATCTGAGGCTGTCTGTAATATTTGCCTAATGGGTTATTCTCTGTCATTTTTTGTTCTATAAATATACATTAATTGCGTATATATGTCAATATTTATATGCGTACAAAATGATGAGAATTAAAACCGTATGGCTGATTTAGATAGTGAATTAAGAGATGTATTTGAAGGTATTGGTAGAGATGTATCTGCCTTGCGTAAAGCATTGGCAGGAACAAACAAAAGTATCCTAGAAAATACAAAAAATAACAAGGCTCATGCCGCATCTCAAAAAGTACTTTTGAGTATGTTGAAATCACATCAAAAAATTCTTGAGGAACGTGGAGAATTAACAGAAGAGTTGAACGAAGAACTTGAAGATCAAATCAAAGCAGTAGAAAAATCTACCAAAGCAACCAACAAGGCGGGCAATTCCTCAATAACTTTCACTGGCGTAATCATGAAGGCTATAAAATTTTTAGGCAAGTTAGTATTGGGTGCGGCCGAAATTGGTTTAAATTTTGGAAAAACAAGTTCTCAAATTAAAGGATTCCAAGATGCAATGGAATCTGGGTTTGATAATATACCATATATTGGCAAAGGATTGTCAAAATTTGCAGGAGAACTTGATGACAACGTACAACTGTTTAGAAGTCTTGCGATGTCAGGGGCATCATTTGGCTCATCTATATCACGATTAAGAATGGCGGCGTATGATGCAGGAATGCCTTTGGTACAATTCCAGGAATTAATTCAAAACAATTCAACAACACTTGCAAGATTATTTGGTTCAGTGGATCAAGGTGTGCTTCAATTTGTAGCATTAGGAAGAGGACTTAGACAATTTCAAATGGATGAGTTGGCAAAATTTGGAATCACAATGGAAGAAACCAACGAGTTTCTATCAACCTTTACTGAACTAGAAAGAGCAAGAGGTCAAGCAGAAGGTATGACATCTGCTAAACTGTTAGAAGGAACTAAAGCATACACTAAAAATTTAATTCTTCTTA
>MDSX01077087.1_pt1 | contig 14018 bp, 8 predicted proteins | sample 811141 | NCBI WGS metagenome assembly MDSX01 (sample SAMN05326642, study PRJNA326480) | marine metagenome | isolation source: seawater | place: Atlantic Ocean: South East | collected 2010
GATTTTAAGAGCTTTTGTTCTGCGTTTTGTTTTTCTTTTTTATAAACATTTATTTTGTCAGCAAGTGCAAATGAGAATAAAAGCATTTCTACTCCTGCTCCCAGTTCATAACTATTGTCAAGGAAGGAAGTACTAAATGGAAGAAGACCTAAAAGTGTCAAAGGATATAAGAAAACTGATATAAAAAATGCGGTTACTGCTATGATATAAAATCGTGCAGGACGAAATCCAGATCGATATATTAGAACAGCACAGGTATACATGAATAGGAGCAATGACATCGCACCTACTTGATTGATCATACTAGAATAAAGCTTGTCATCAACAATATTAAATCCTAATGAAGCCAACCCGAGCGGAATGAATATAAGTACAAGTACTTTTAGTGCCCAAGGTAGGTTTTTCTTAAAATCAAGAAAATGAATAGAAAAAAGCACCATTGCAACAGAGTTTAATACTGTTAATCCAGGTGATTGCTCCCTCATAAAGGACATAGGACCTTGCCAGAAGAAATCCATATATCCTTTCATTTCACAGATCTTTATAACCTGGGTGAAAACATAAAAAACATAAAAAAGATAATTCTTGTCACGGACGGTGAAATAGAGAAATAAATTGTAAAAACCAATCATCAAAAGAAACCCTATTAAAGAGCCTTGTATCAGACTCCTATTGGATTGTGTTTTAGTATATTCATCATATCTCAGAATCTTGATAGGATAAACAAATAGGTAACTGTTGACTTTTAAATATATGTCTTGTTCTATTCCTGATTCTATCGGTATCTCGAATGCAAAAGTGTTGAACTTGAATTTTCTATGGTTATATGGGATTAACCGCCCAGACTTCTCTTTACTATAACTGCCATTGTTATCTCCTACTATGAGTGAAATAGAATCCAAATGATGATTATCCGCAATAAGCATCCATTTGTGATCAGGTGAAGCATCATTTTTGATACGAAGTCTATGCCAAAATGTTCCATTTACATTCCCGTGATCTATTCTTTCTTTATTGTATTTTATGAACTGATTGTTGTATTTACCAGAGACAATATCTTCAGCGCTTATTAGGCCATTGGTATCTTCTAAATCGTAGATTTTACTCGTTACATTAATTGACGATAGAGAATCGGTAAGAGTCAATACAGAACTAGAAGCCCATGAACTAGAAAATGCTGTGATACCAATAACACAGCTAAGTACAAAATGTCTGGTTTGCTTAATTGTCAAGTGCTTATATAATTGCTCTGAATGATCTCTTTGAGATAGAAATATCTCAATTCTACTTGTTTTTGTGCTTCTTCTTCAAATTTCCTCCAGACATCTTCCTTTAAGTTTATTTCTTTGATTAGCCATTTATATAGACTATTCTTATCCCAATGCTGACGATACCCAGATACTTGAAAAGATGGTGTAAAGAGACCTTCTTTGTACATATTTAATGAGACTGTTTCCAGTTCATCATTCACAAATAGGACAGAACCTCCGTGAAAAGGCATAGTCTGAGTTGTATCAACAACCCAACCTCCGCTATTATATACCTGCACTGAATTTTCATAGCCTTGAAAGGTCATATCCTGCTCAAAAGGTTTGTGAGTATGGCCAAACAAGAAACTTACATGTTTTGGAATGATATTGTGCAATTCAGCATTGAGTTGATTCCTGACAAAAATTTCCAAATATTTTTTTAATCCCTGTAGGCTTCCCGTTGTAAGGATTCCATCTTGGCTTCTTTCATTTTTTGCCATATTCCCAATTGTAGCAGCCATGACATCTTTCATCACATTACATTCTATCCATCGTTTTACAAATCCTTGAATATTTTTTGAATAAGAATTCACAAAACTATTCATCATCCATTGTACTTGTTTCGGACTTTGGATTTTATCATATCCTAAAGTAATATCAGATCCTACGATTCCAGACCGTCCTAATACGGACCATGCAAAATCTATCCATGCAAAATTGTCCGCTTCTAAGTCAGCTAGCCATGAAGGAGGAATTCTATCAGTAAATATCATTTTGTCAATAGTAGACATCAATGAATACATCGATTCGATATAATGACCATGACTCATAATCATGCACCTGTTTTTTTTCTTGTTTTGAATTGCATAACAAGGATAAACAGTACTAACTTTTGTATTTTTTAAATATCTATATCCTTTTAGATGACTATAACTATGTATCAATGTTGTCAGAATTTTAGATGGAATCTGTTTTGGATTAAACATTGGAGTAACATGGATAGGGGCATCAATAAAATTTCCAGGTACTGTCTTTTTTAACCTTTCTAAAAAATAGTTATATCTAGATGTTTCCCATAGGTGATGGTCATGATTTCCAGGAATAAGGATTATTTCTGAATCAAATAACTGATTATTAGGTGGGTTTTGATCATTACATTGTTTCGGCATTATCAGCTCAATAAATCTCTGAAATGCCATAGCAGATTGATTGGTTGTTGTCATTGATAGTTCAAGTATATCTCCATTGAGAATCAACTTAGGTTTTTGTTTTCCTTTGTTTTTTTCAAGAACCTTTTTGATACAACTGACCAGAGCCTTTAGTACTGGTCCCGCTTCAGAATTGTCAGTTTCATAACTATTATTTTTTAAGTTGGTAAGAATACTATTTTCGGCCCCCAAATGAAGATCCGAGATTATGACATATTTTATTTCACTCATAATAGATTTTCATTTGTTATTTAACTCTTCAAATTGAGCAACTATCTGTGGGTAAATATCCTTATAGGCATTCTTCCCATACATACAATCATTATGGCCATAGCCGTCAATAACGAAACGTCTGTAATTTTTATCACCAAAAAGAGCGACCAATCGATCATATGTGATCTTCGTGCTTTCAGGAAGGAATAATTTGTTTTCCGCTCCATGAATAAAAGTAATGGGCAGATTAAGATTATCAAAATGAGGCATGTATTCATTGCATCCTTTATGATCTACTAAATGTCCATTGCGCATCATCTTTCCCAACTGTTCGTAGCTATGAATGTTAGCTTCTTTAAACATTATCACTTGATCTTCATGAAGTGCTTCATTTAAATTAGAATGCTCGTAAAGAGGACCGAACATAAAGGTTAATCTATGACAAGTGGGACTAGTACAGACCCCCGCAAGAGGTTCTACATAGGGTTTTAGTAAGCGATCAAAGAGTTTACTCAACCAACTAGAATACCTATCAATGTAGGCAGTCAAAGTTTTTATCCCAAGGGCATTCATGATTTCTCCTGATCGTAGTTTATATTTCCATCGCATAGGTGGATAAATGATAAAATCCGCCGCAATTTGTGCAGAAACTACTGACCGAATCCCTTTAAGTCCATTTATAAGAGACATGAACATTGTTATAGAACCTACACAATGTACTAGAACATCAATTTCATCAACTTTAGCAGCTTTTTTTATCACATCGACGGCTGCAGGATGATCATATTTAGCAATTACATCTAGTGACCATTCTTCACTAGCACTAGGAAGTAAATTGCTTAATCTATAATCAAAAAGCCAAACATCGTAACCTTTTTCAAATAAGTACTCTGCTAAATTAATGTCTATACTGTCTATAGAAAATGTCAATCTATTACCACTGAATCCATGCACCATCATTACTGGTCCCTTTTCTCCACCTTTGTATCGAGTAAGTAACAAATCCACACCGTCTTCTGTCCTAAACGGGTGGAATTCAGGCTTACATAGCCGAAGCTCTCTATTTGCGATTCGTTTCTTTTTTGGATCAAAATATTTATCGGGTATAAAAACACCTGCATATTCAACTAAAAGGCTTTTAGCAAAATATTTAGCGAACAACCAAATTGCTCCCAATTTTGCTAGAAAGGAAGTTGCATTTACTGCATGCATGGTTATCAATTGTTGTAAAAAATCTCCAACTTTAAGGTGCATGATTCCTTTTCCTATTACCGGGTCATTTTCACATTTACCTTTGTGTAAAGTGATGTAGAGAGTAGAGGAATCATGCCACATATAAAAAATAGATCGGCGTTTAAGAATTTTGTTACCTACCAGATAATATTGTTCTCCTGCTTCTGAGACTAAAAGCATTCGATACTTCATCAGTTTTGTTCCTACATTATCAAGATCATCAATAAATAGATTAAATTTTCTCTCTACAGCTGATAGTGGTTTATCAGAGAGGCCAGGAGCAATCACACTACCTACCAAATGGGCAAGATGATTTGAATCGTCCACCATTTTCTTGACGTTATCGGTGCGAATGGTAACAATAAACTCTATTGAATTACTGTATTCTTTTCCATTGTCATAGGCAAGATCAAAATCATCTGATCCAACATCAAAGGAAAAATAACCAGCCATTTTTTCAGTAAATTCTATGCCAACTGTTTGTGGAGTGTTAGGTCGTCTTTTATGTTGTTTTAACTCATATTTTATATTCCAATTATGATCCTTAGCAATTAGGGCCGCACATCGCTCAGAAAGTGCTGAGATCGTCCATAATGGATTCACACCAAGGGCTCGAGGAATTACAGAGCCATCTGTTACATATAGGTTTTTATAAACCGTAGTTTTTCTTTTATCATCATAGACTTGTCCTCTTTGATTTACAACCCCTTGATCTCTGGATTCTCCCAATATGCAACCTCCCATAGGATGTACGGTGATTAGGTCCACTTTCAAAAGTTTTGACCACATAGGATTTTTTACATAAATACCATTTAGAGCCTTGGTAGCTCTTTTGAGATAAGCATCTATTCTTTCAAAGATGGGCTGTCTTCCTGCTCCAGGATAGTCAATATTAAGTCTGTTGTTCACAAGCTCAAGATGACCACTACTTTTATCATGGCCTATGACGAGGTAGGTCTGTGTATTTTTGATTGCTCCAGTGTGTGGCCCCAAAAAGATACTTACTATTTCCCTCCACCATCTTAAAAGCCTTTTGATCCAATTGTCATTTTTCACTTCGTCTACTCCTACCAATGCTGCAGATGCACCTAATAATTCAGGTAATACTCCACCACCGCCGCCAGGAATAACACAGTCCTCTATAATTATTCCTTCATTTACATCCTCAGTATCTCTAATGTCTATAATACTAGTTATGCAAGGCCCTGCCGTGTGTGGAGGCTTTTTCGGTTTGTGAGAACCATATCCGACACCATTAATCTCATGATCACTATTAAATGCAAAGCCAAGAGCATCTCCATTCCCAGAAAAAAAATGACCGATCTTAGATGAAATAGAAAGCCCTTTCTCTCTAGACCTCAAAAGTATCTCAGTGGAGCCTAACGTGCCTGCTGAAAGAATTACAAAATCAGCTTGTATGAAAGACCCAGATGAGTGAAATAATTGAGCATCAGATCCTGTCACTTCAAAATGTACTAACCATTTTTTGTCCTTTTTTTCGAGATATTTGACTGATGCTTGTGTAAATATTTGCGCTCCGTGATTAATGGCATCAGGGAGATAATTCATCAGTAATGTATTCTTCGCTAGGTTATTACACCCTGAGCAGCAATCTCCGCACATATTGCAGGGTTTCTGATCTATTCCAAACACATTAGTGCCGTCAATATCAAAATTGACATTAATATTTGTTCTATAAAATTTTTTATTCGTCGCTTCTGCTGAGGTATGAAGACCGTCAATTTTGTCCAAGTTAATATCATTAGGCAATTTCGATGGTCTCAGCATTTTTTCAGCTAGTTCATAGCCCTTGTTAAGCAAACTCTTTGGATCTTTCCACTCTTTTCGTAACTCTTTTGGCCATGCCTGATCATCAAAAACACGTGAATCGGGTTTGATGGAAACATTAGCATTTATTAATGAAGTGCCACCCAGGCCACATCCGACTAAAACACTCATTCCTTTGTGTAAATAGTAATCAAACATTGCATTTGAGTCGCCGAAGTCTTCGTGTTCTGTATGTGCCTGGGAGCTTTCGATAATTTCAGGCATTGTATAAGGATACTGACCTGGAGAAATTTCATTGCCTCGTTCAAGAATGCATACTTCCCTTCCTGCTCTTGAAAGACGAGATGCCGTTATTGATCCACCATATCCCGATCCAATTACAACGATTTCATAGGATTCCTTAATGTTTTCTACGGACGAAGATAGCTTTTGCATTCTGAGGCCTTTGAAGGGGATTCAAAGCATTCAAAGAATTTCGTCATTGACTTTTGAGGGTCGAGTGATGAGCAAATTTAATGTTTTAATATTAACAATATAGCAATTATTAGTTGCAATTTTGTAATTATTACGAAACAATATTAAGATGATGTCTTCATTTGTTTTTGCAAATTCTCTTCATCTTAAAGCCTCATATCTATGGTTATCATTTGATTCTGTTCAAAAGATTAATTGTTTATTGTTATTCTGCTGCTCCAAAACTACCTTAGCCTTACATGACAAGAAATAATCATCTGGTAAGAAGATTGGGAATAATTGGACTAACCGCCACAGGTATCTGTTCTATGCTCGGAGCATCCATAAATGTGGTCCCTTTCATGATACAACGTAATGTGGAAGGAATTGGGCCTTATGTGCTTCCTGCATTTTTATTTGCTGCAATTCCTGCCATATTTGCTGCATTTGCCTATAGTATTTTGGCTTCGGCAATGCCTCGAGCTGGAGGAAGTTATATTTATGCCAGCAGAGGATTAAATCCTTATTTAGGATTTATTGCGAGTTTCTCTCAATGGTTTGGTTTATCCATTGTAATAGGTGTGATAGCATACATTATTGTTCCTTTTATAAGAGATGTGGCTTTAGGGATGGAATGGAACGATATGGCGAAGTCTTTAGAAATGGGAATAGTTAGAGTACCTCTTGCTTTGTTACTAGTCTGGACTTTTGTATATGTCAATATACGTGGAGCAAAATCTTATGAAAGGACTTTGATCCCGCTCATGTTTTTGATGTTTGGACTTGGTTTTATAGTGATAATTTCTGGATTTGTTTATGATCATTCAGATTTTTCTCAAGCACTTGTGGGTTTAGAAATCAGATCAATACCTCAGAACGCAAATGCCGATTTTAGTTGGGTGACTTTTTTTTCTGCCTCTGCATTGCTGTTCTCGAGCTTTATTGGCTTTGATTCTATAGCACAAGCAGGAGGTGAAGCTAAGAATCCATCTAAATCATTGCCTTTAGCCATTTTCTTAGCAATTAGTATTGTAGGCTCCTTTTACTTCCTGTTTACTGCAGCAGTATATCATACAGTTCCATGGTCCTTTATTGCTGAAGAGGCGATGAACAAAGATATTTCTGCACCTGGGCTTTTAAGTTATTTACTACCGACGGGTTTAGGTGTAGCTATACTTTTAGGGGCAGCTATCGCATTGATTAATGACCTGCCTGCTATGCTTTTATCCGTATCTCGGTTGATGTTTGCTTGGGCAGAGGATGGAGTGTTCCCAAAGGTTGTGGCTGATGTAAATTCAAGATTCCATACACCTCATATTGCACTGGTTGGAAGTGGTATTATTGCCAGTCTTGGAGTTTTGGGTAGCCATTTTGCAGGTGACTTCTTCTTAGGTATTGATATAATGGTCACCTCTATGATGATCAATTTTTTATTGATGTGTATAACATTGATTGCTTTGCCTCAAGTTAACCCAAAGCTTTCGAAGGAAATACAGGTTTTTAAAAATAAAGGCTTTCAAAAAGTTATAGGCTGGGGAGGTTCATTAATTCTCATTTTCTTTTTAATCATTCATTTGTATAAGGATATGAATAGTGAGGTAGAAGCTTGGTATTTTCACTCTACCTGGATATGGGGTATTGTTATGATATTGGGTAGTCTACTATATTTTTATCAAATCATCTCCTTGAAAAAACAAGGTATCAATATTAAAAAGTTATTTAGTGAACTTCCTAGTGAATAATCATCAATGGTAGAATATTACGATTTATCTGATAATCTTAGAATATCTCGTGTCTTGACAGGTTTGTGGCAGATAGCGGATTTAGAGAGAGAAGGGACACTTGATCCTAAGGCAACCGCTCAGTTCATGAATCCATATGTAGAAGCTGGCTTTACATCTTTTGATATGGCTGATCATTATGGATCAGCAGAAATTATCTCTGGTACATTTAGATCAAAGGATCCTCTTGGGAAACAAGTACAATTATTCACTAAATGGGTGCCTACTCCCAGAATAACGTCAAAAGAACAAGTTAAAGAGGCAGTATATAGGTCATTAGAAAGAATGAAAATGGATCAATTGGATCTCTTACAATATCATGCCTGGAACTATTGTGATCCAGAGTGGCTGGATACAATGTTCTGGCTGCAAGAATTAAAGAATGAAGGGCTTATCGCCAATATTGGAGTCACAAATTTTGATGCCACTCATCTTCAAATTGCTGTGGCCAGTGGTATTGATATAATAAGCAATCAACTAAGCTATTCTCTTATCGATCAAAGAGCAAAAGGAAGAATGTCTCAGGTATGTGAAGAGTATGGCGTAAGGATATTGGCTTTTGGAACATTAGCAGGTGGTTTTCTAAGTGAAAGATGGCTTGGGACATCTGAACCTGATCAAAGTGAGTTGACCACCTGGTCACAGATGAAATACAAACGATTCATTGATGAAGCAGGAGGATGGAATCCATTTCAAAATCTACTTAAAGTATTAAATGAAATAGCCATAAAACACAATTCCTCAATTGCCAATATATCAAGTCGATATATGCTTGACCAGCCCCTTGTAGCAGGAATTATTCTTGGTGCTCGATTAGGAAAAAGTGAGCATATTCAGGAGAACCTCAACATTTTCAAGATCAAACTAAGTGATGAGGAGAAACAGGCCATAAGAGAAACTAAAGGTACTTTAAAACCGATTCCAGGAGGTTGTGGTGATGAATATCGGAAACCACCCTTCTTGACTGCATCAGGAGATCTGAGTCATCATATTGATACTCTCCCACCAGTATATATACCTGAAAAGAAACAAGGCAAACTAAAAATCGATTCAGGAACTGTATGGGAAGAATTAGCTGGCTTCTCCCGGGCTGTAAAAAGTGGTGATCGTATTTTAGTATCTGGAACTACAGCCACTCATGGTGATCGACTTGTTGGTGGTGACGATCCTGGAGCACAGACACATTTTATCATAGATAAGATTCAAGCTTCTATAGAGTCTCTTGGTGGGTCTTTAGAAGATGTAGATAGAACTCGCATTTATATCCATGATATCAATGACTGGGAAGCTGTATCTAGAGCTCATGGAGAAAGATTCAAGGATATCCGTCCTGCTAATACATTAGTGCAAGCTGGAATTATTGGAGAAGGTTATAAAGTGGAAATGGAAGCAGAAGCGAGGGAGAAGAATAAACTTATCTGATTTTTTTAAATAAAACAAAAGAAGGGTCGAACAGTAATTCCTAATGAACTTCTCTAGTTCCATCTCAGCTATTCTATTGTTCTAATTTGAATAATTGGGTCATACCCCTATTAAAAAATGGAAAAATTACGCGTTTTGACAAGCACTTTTCATTTTTGGTATTAAATGTGATAGTAGATAGGGGTTATTACATAATATTATTGCAACACGTTTCTCTGAATGGAACAAAAGGAACTTGACATACTTAAGGGACTTAATAATAGTGACGAAAGAGTTATTCGCATACTCTTTGATGACTACTATGAGTATTTGTGTAAGTCCATCTATAGAGTGGTCCCTGATGCCAGTGTAGCTGAGGATATTGTGCAAGAAGTATTCATGGAGCTATGGAAAAAGAGAGAAAGTATCCAGATTACTACTTCGATTAAGGCCTATTTGCGCCGATCTGCTCTAAATAGGGCACTTAACTATCTCAGAAAGAATAAAGTTAGATTTGAAGAGGAAGATCAAATTCCTGATTTAGGAAGCCAGGATGCTGGTGGGCAGACCAATATGGAAGTCATGGAGCTTAAAGATAGAATCCATTCCATTATTGATGATTTGCCAGAGCGATGTAGATTGATCTTTGGAATGAGTCGGTTTGAAGAGATGAGTTACAAAGAAATTGCTGCGGCATTAGATATCTCTGCAAAAACAGTGGAAAATCAGATGTCAAAAGCCTTGAAAATTTTAAGGGTTCGTTTAGAACCTTACATGACTTGAAAACTTTTTTGAAAAAAATATAAATAGAGTAGGGGGAGGTCGAAGAATTAGTGTCTAGTAGATGTAAGTTAAAATTATTACCCTTATTTATTATTATTTAATGCACCCAATATGAAGAAATCATTGACACAAGAGCAAAAGAGCTTGTTTGAGTCATTATCTCAGAATGACGAGGCCACTTTGCGTGACCTTGAACAGATATGGGATAACAGTGCATCCTATGAGCCAAAAATCACCTTTAATAAAGATGCTGCTTACGGCAAATTTATGAAGGATATTCAGACCAAAGATGCTCCGGCATCTACTTCTGGTAGTATAGGAACTGTTTTATTAAGAAGTGCCATAGCAATTGCAGCAGCAGTAGCCCTCTTCTTAGCATATAATAGCATGTTCTCATACAAAACGATTAAGACGACGGATAAAATCGATTTTGCCACATTAGCTGATGGTACTGAGATATGGTTGAATAAGCATTCTGAGCTTAGATATCCTAGAAGTTTTGCTTCAGATGCAAGAAATGTAAGTTTGAAAGGAGAAGCCTTTTTCGATGTTTCAAAAGATGATTCTGCTCCTTTTACTGTAGAATTATCAAATGATAATCTCGTAACTGTACTTGGTACTAGTTTCAATATCAATGATAGGTTTAAAACTAAAGTTGAAGTGAGTGTATCAGAAGGTAAAGTAAACCTACAGAATACTGATGATGACCAGTTGTCCATAGATTTGACAGAAGGACAAAGAGGAATCTTAAAAGCTGATGAAATCAGAAGTGAGGATTTTGAAGATAATTTCCTAGCATGGAAAGATACTGAGATGTCATTCAATGGTGAGTCATTAGAATCTATTCTTAAAGATGTAGGAACGTTCTACGGAGTTCAGTTCAAGCTAGATAATGCAACAGTTGATTGTCCTCTTACTATAGCTGTAGACAGAGATATGAATGTATCTGATGCAATTGCAGGAATACGAAAAACTTTCTCGAGCATCAAAATCATAAAAACGACAAATACACTTTACTACGTACAAGGATCATGTGAGTAGTATTCATAATATTTAAGATAATCTAAAGCAGGATAGTATATATTAAAAATTTATATACTATCTTGCTTTTTTATTTTACACCTGATTGTAAATCAACACTTTGAACACAAAGTGTTTTGTGGTTTTAGGTTATGTGTAACTTGGATTTTATTTACCAAAAATGGCAATTACACTGCTCAGATACATCAGCTCTGTCCTGTACTGCACGGTTACGGTATTTGCCATTTTTCTCACAAATAATCTATATTCTCAGCCTCTCCCCGATGAAAAAATAGTGGAGTTTAACCTTCCAGAGGCAAGTATATCTGAGGCTATTGATGCTCTAATAGAGAATACTGGAGTAAAAATCACATACTCACCTCAAGATATTCCTACTGATCTCCGAGTAACAATTGTCGCAAATCATTTAGAACTTGGTATTGTACTAGGAGATATACTTTCATCAACAGATTTAGCGTATCAAATTATTGGTAATCAATTAGTTGTGTTTAAAGATCCAACTATTATAGTAGATAAAAAAGTAAGAGTAAGTGGATATGTGGAAGATAAATCTTCAGGAGAAAGAATAGTTTATGCTAATGTGTTTACTGATGATTACAAAATTGGAACCTATACCAATGAGTATGGGTATTTTGCTTTAGATGCACCTGCAGGTGAAAATGTAATTCTGTTTTCATATTTAGGATATGATAAAGTCATAAGATATCTAAATGTTCATGCTGATACTACATTAACAGCGACATTGAATTCAAATATTCTATTAAATGAAGTTATCATCATTGCTGAGGTACCTAAAAAGGCTCGTCAGATGGAAATTAGCGATAAAATTCCAATAGAAAAGATTCAAAATCTACCCACTTTGGCTGGAGAGCCTGATATTATAAGATTGGCTACTCTCAGACCAGGTGTAGTGACGTCGTCAGATGGATTAGGAGGAATAGCCATAAGAGGAGGAAGCGCTGATCAGAATTTGATATTATATGATGGCGTGCCCGTATATAATACTGGCCATGCACTTGGGATTTTTTCTATTTTCAAAAGTACAGTAGTGAAAAGTGCTAACATTATTAAAGGAGGATTTCCTGCTCGTTATGGTGGACGATTGTCCTCTGTTTTGGATGTTAGAACTAGGGAAGGAAATAATAAAGAATTTGCAGGAGATGTAAGTATCAGCCCTATAACTGCTAGAGCTACTTTAGAAGGTCCAATCAAAAAAGATAAGAGCTCTTTTATTATTTCTGCAAGAAGAACAATAGTAGATCCTTGGTTGAAACCTATTTCAGAATTCCAGTTTGAATTGAGTGACGAATTTGGATCTATCAATTATTACTTCTATGACTTGAGTGCAAAAGTGAATTTAGAAATTGGAGAAAATGATCATGTATATTTTAGTGGTCATTTGAGTAAAGACGATTTCTTTTCTCAAACGAGCTCTACAAATGAAACAGACAATCAGCGAATTTCCGAGTCCGATCGCACAAATTGGAATTGGGGTAATGATTTAGGAACGATCAGATGGAACCATCTATTTTCAAATAAAGTGTTTTCAAATGTAACGCTTAGTTATAGCCGATTCAATTTTGAATTTTTTGATTTTGATAAAACAGTAATTGGCGACCCTTCGGCACAAAACGCTACTGGATATCTTGCTTCCTTATTTGATAGTGATATTACAGATTTGATTGCAAATGTCGATATGGAGTATAAGCTCAGTAGCAAATGGAATATTGCATTTGGAGTGAATTATACTAGACATGACTTTAGACCTGGTGTTGTATATTCATCTACTCGTGATGACCTTCTGGGGGATAAAGACTTTTTGAGCCCTGCCGACCTCGCTGCAACATTTACACCACCTAATATCAAAGGAAATGAACTTCGAGCATATATAGAGCAAGATATCAAAATTACACCTTGGCTACAAGCAAACATAGGAGGCCATTTTTCGAGTATAAATGTTGATAATCAGAATAGTTTTTTATCTATCCAACCGAGAGCTCTACTTAAAGTGAAATTAAAAGATGATAATTCTTTTAAAGTTTCTTAAACAAGAATGAATCAATTCTTGCACCTTTTAACTAATGCAGGAATTGGATTGCCTAATGATGTTTGGGTACCATCTACATCTAGGATACCACCACAAGAATCAGATCAATTTTCAGCAGAATTGAAAACAAAACCATTAAAAAATACAAAGTTTACCATAAGTGGATATTATAAGAATCTGTACCACTTGAGGACATTTAGGGACGGTGCGTTATTTGGAATACGCGAAGGGGCAGATTGGGAAGCAGAACTACCTGAAGGGCAGGGTAGGGCATATGGAGTAGAAGCATCTTTAGAAAAACAGATAGGTAAATACTCTGGATGGATAAATTATACGTGGGCTAAATCGGAAAGAACATATGAGCAATTGAATGAAGGGAATACTTTCTTTGCTAACCTTGATAGAAGACATAATTTGAACTTTTCAAGCCTTTTAAATCTCAGAGATAACATTGAATTGGCTGTCACTTGGACCTATGGTACGGGCACTCCTTACACAGCTCCGACATCTATATTGGAGGTGATAGTTGATGACAAGGTCGAAACCAATTTTCTTTTTGGCGAAAGAAACAATGTAAGATTACCGGATTATCATCGCTTGGATTTTGGTGTGAATTTTTTCAATGACTATGGTTGGGGAAAACAAAAGATTACTATTGGAGCCTATAATATTTACAATAGAAAAAATCCGTTTTATGTCGATTTTGTGAGAAATCGAACAGACTCAAACCCTTTATATGTTGCGGAAGCAGTGAGTATTTTTCCTATTGTGCCAAATTTTTCATACAGTTTAAGCTTTTAGAATATTTCTTCTTGATTAA
>MDSX01089042.1_pt1 | contig 14010 bp, 4 predicted proteins | sample 811141 | NCBI WGS metagenome assembly MDSX01 (sample SAMN05326642, study PRJNA326480) | marine metagenome | isolation source: seawater | place: Atlantic Ocean: South East | collected 2010
TCCTCACTGGCACAATCCAAACTCAATATTAAAATTAAAAATCCCTCCCAAGTTGATTTATGTATTGAATCAGATTATTTAGAAATTGAAGTTAGAAATACGACAACCTCTATTGTTTCTGGCATTGAGACCAGAGTTAATTTTCCAAAGGGAATCACTTATGTGAGAGGTTCACTATCAGGAACTGGAGTTAGTGAAAAAAACACAAGTAACTTATCCAACCCCGTATTTAGTTTATCTAATATTGGTATTGCTCAATCTCGTATCATTAAGATAAAATTGAATACATCATGCGATATTAGTTTGTTTTTAAATAATGGCGGTTTGGCTATTGTAAAAACAACAACCTTATATAGTGGTGGCTCAACTCAAAAAAATGGCAATTTACTTAATATAAAGCAACCCTCTTTGGGTATTCAACATATAACAAATCAACTAAAAACAGCTGATTTAAGAGAGTCATACATACGTGAAATAACCATAAAAAATAGCGGTTTGGGTAAATTAAAACAACTTACTTTCAATCGATTTTATAATAACGGACAAAGATTAATTTCATATAACGGTAGTAATACGGTAATAAAAGGTTTAAATACAATTTCTACACTCGACTCTAATGATTTTAAAACCATTGGGAACAAGGATATTTATTTTGATTATAACGAAACATTTATTTTCATAGATAGTATTGAAGTTGTTGCTTGTAACAATCTAAATGCTTCATATTCCTCCTCATGGGGTTGTGATAATTCAACTTGTAAAACAACACAAAAATCAGCAAATACATCAATTTCAAATAAACAACCCGAACTTGAATTCACCCCGACTTCCTCAACTACTTCGTGTTTATCCGATAAATACAGTCATGATCAGCAATTAGTTGTATACAATAAAGGCAACGATACAGCAAAAGCAATTGATTTGACAATTTTTCAATCTGCTGGTAATGGGTACCGATCGAGTATGATATCTAAAATTTTAGATACTTCATTCACTATTAAGCACTCTTTAGCTGGGATAGCTAATAAAATCAAGCCTTATAGTACAACATTTTCAAATACAAGTGGAGTATATGCATGCCTCGGAACAAATGCAGTTGGTCAGGTTTTCCTTAATCTACAAAATATGGCTCCAGGTGATTCTATTATTTTAAAATGGAAAACCAAATCGTGTTGTCCATCAGTATGTAATACGGGGACGCTATATAACCAACGATGGAAGTACAAGGCGACATACAAGAATCAATGTAATACTCTTATCAACTATAATGAAAAGTATGGAAGTGTGGGGTCTTACCAATCATTTAGAGTGAGTAAACTAATACCTACAGATATTGTTGATGGCCAAACTAAACAACTCGAATTTACAGTTAACAATGGGTATCTCTTTTATCCTAGTATTCGATCACAATTAACCATACAGTTTAAAATACCTAATACAATAACACACTCTTTGTCAGCTAACGACATTAAATTCTCACATCCAAATGGCACATCTTGGACACCATCTAGTGTTGTACAAAGTAATGATACGGTTTTTGCTAAATTCAATGGCACACCAAAAGTTACATTACCCAGAAGTGAATTATTAATTAATATAAAGGGAAATTGCCAGAGTAATACTTCAAACAGCTCACAAAATGTCGCAATCAATATATTATATAACCCAGATACAACATGTACCTCTGGATGTGACATACCCCTATATTGCACAAATGATAATATTAAAATACATTGTAAGAGTTCATGTGCTGGGGGTCTTCACTTCAAAAATTTTGAAGCTAAGCGAATAAGTTATGGATTACCAGACAACGATAATGATGGGATTCCTGACGTAAATGGTACCTTGGATCATTCCAAAATCAAACATAATCGTATCATGTATGGAGATACGCTTTTAACCACATTCAGAGGTAAAGTAAACAATGCTGGTTCAGTCACCAATTGGAGCTATGGAAAAGCAACAACCTCTCTTGATTATGGTCGATATTTATCAGCAAGACAAGCAACATTATTCGTATATCGAAGTGGTGTACTTGCTGTGACCTGTAATCAAGTACCTTATACATTCATTGCATCAGGAAATACTAAAACCTATACTTTTGATATTAGTCTTGGAAGTTTAAGTTCAGCAGGGTGTTTAATTTATCCAAGCTTCCGATACAACAACAGAGATAGTCTAGTATTAAAAGTTAAATATGTTGTTGATCAAAATCTTAGTAATTTTTCAGTTGATCTTCAACTTAGCAATACTTTTTATCTAAGTACATCTGCAAATCCTAGTGCATCACAAAAATACTCTTGTGACGATTTTTCTGCACGATTAAATTTATTAGGTTATTACTTTACCAATTATGGAACTAATAATTTATCGAAAAATGGGTGCACAAATTTCAATATATCCCAAAACTTTTATTTAAGTGTGGGGAGATGTTGCACCAATTATGCTGGTGGAAATATTTTCCCTTATGAATATAGGAAATGGGCTAAACTCAAAGAAATAATTTTTAAAAAGCCACAAGGGTTTGATGTTATTAATGGAAGCTTTAGACAATATCGAACAATGGGAACAGGTAGATCAACTAATCAATTCATCAGTTCAATTAGCCCTTATTCTCAAACTTCAAATGAGGTAAAATATAAAACAGATTCTTTTTATACTGACGTTGGTGGCTCGATTCTTATCAGTGATGACGGGTTTCATGGTACTTACACAGCTAGTCTCTCTCCAAATTGTAAAGCCTCAAATACATCATATGATTTTATTTATGGATTTGTATTTGAGAAGTTAGGTTATCTAGGATCGGGTGTAGATACTATAATGACAACTAACACAAGAGATATAGTCACATTCACCAAACAAGACATGAATATCACGGTGACAGACGATTATGTATATCCCGAAAAAGACACCATTGAATGGGAAATTAGAGTTAAAAACCTGAATAATCAAGCTATAGCAAAAAATGTATGGCTAGGTGCGTTAACCAATTCTAATCGAAAAATAGTTGCTATTAAAGATAAATCAACCAATCAATTCTTGACTAGTAATAATGATATTTTCATGGCAGGTGATTTTTCCGGAGGAGATCAGAAAGACTATATTGTTTATGCAACGTACAACTCATGCAATATAGACAGTATACAATTGTGCATAGGTTCAAATTGTTCGTCATATCCAAAATCAATCTTAAGTTATCCATGTGATTTCAAGTCGTATAACCTAAAATATGAGCCTATTAACACACGACTTGATGCAACAATTTTAACACGTTACACAGAAATAGATTTATGTAAAAATCAAGAGTTTCAAGTTCAAATAAATAACACGGGGTTACCAAAAGTTTTTAATTCTTATATAGACATTCAAACGCAACCAGGTATGACCATAGAAGATACTGCATGGTTATTCAAGGATGGTCGTTCTGATTCTATCTGTATCAAAAATTTTATTCGTGTTGGACCAAGTGTGTATCGTTGGAATTTTTCGAATAGAGATAGTTTGTTTGATAAAAACGGCATCAATGGAGTGAATAGCAAGTCAGGCTACAAGATGATATTTAAGTTCAGGTTATCTACGGATTGTAATTACACCAGTGGATCCTCTTTTTTATTAAGACCCGGAGGATTTCTGAAATGTGGAAATGCTGTAAATGCCCCCTTTGTATTATCTGATCCTATAAATATTAAAGGTGTTATTAAACCTTACTTTTCTTCAATCTCTTTTCAAATGAACCCCTTAGTACCATGTGATTACAATGATAGTACCTATGCAAAGTTTATAAATCTAGGTCCAGATTCTACAGGAAAAACCGATCAATTTGTTCTGAGCTTACCTCCTGGAGTATTCGTTGATACAAATTATGTTGACAAGGGCCACAATGCTCCTATCCAAAAACCAATATTAGATAATTCTACAGGTCAAAATATCTATTCCTGGAAGATTCCACCATATATAGCTCCTGGTGATAGTTCAGTTTTTATGATAAGAACATATTTAGATAATTTTGATTTAACCTGTGGTATCAAACAAACCTATGCACAAGCAGTGGTAAAATCATCCGCTTTTTGTGTGAGTAATGGCACTTATTGTGATATTAATGTTGCCACCAGTTCAATTCAACGAGCAGATTCAGTTATAAAAGAAAATTACGTCCTTAAGTTCTTAAATGCTACATCTATTCCCAATGGAACTGATGAGCTAGTTAGCTTAAACTATACAATAAAAAATACAGGAATTGACAAGAGATTATCATCTCCATTAATTACACAAATTATTTATGATTCTAACCAAAGTGGATCAGTAGATTCTGGTGATATTTACATAACCCAAGACACACTATACGATAAAATTTTAAGTGGTGATAAGGTTGTTCGTAATTTGAAATTTAAGATTCCATCCAGCTATACCTGTGATCTATTATTATATCTGTCTGATTCTAACTGTGTCTGTAACTCTTCAGTTAATGCCATTTCAAACATTCAATTATTAAATGCAGGGAATGACACGGTTATATGCTCAGATGAACAAATTACAATTGGTTCTAAGGGTGATACATCCAATTCATATCAATGGAATAATGCATCGTTTTTAAATAATTCAAAAGTGAGTAATCCAAGATTAACTATCTCAAACAAACAACCTGAAAGGCGTCAAATACCGATGATACTCACAACCAATAAAGGGAATTGCTCGTCAAATGATACTGCAATTATTACCGTATTTGCTGGGATGGAAATTAACATGCCTGATACTGTATCAATTTGCCAAGGTGAGCGAATTCCAATAGGATATTTTGTTACAGGGGGAGAATCTAAATTAAAACAAACTATGTGGAATCCTTCGGATAGTCTGAGTAGTTCAAAAGGATTTTTCACCTATGCCTCTCCAATTAAAAATACGCTTTACACCCTAACTGTATCAGATTTAGAAGGTTGTAAAATCAAAGATTCAACTATGGTGCAAGTAATAAATAAACCTACAGCAGAAATTGGCCTTCAAGATAGTTGTGCGGGGTTATTATTTACTTTTGAAAATATAAGTGATTATAAAAACAGCCAACCAGACAGCATTTCATGGGATTTAGGTATACTAGGTTTATCCAATTTTAATAATCCAAAGTATTTTATTGACTCTGTACAAAAAATAAAAGCAACGCTTTACGTGAATAATACATATGGCTGTTGGGATACTACCTCAAGTTTTTTAAATATACATCCCAATCCAAGGACTAGTTTCTATTTTGAGGGAGGATGTGAGGAAGATACAGCATTATTTATTGACAGATCAACAATTTTATATGGTAAAATAATGAATAAATGGTCTATTGATAATGAAGAATTTAATACAGATACTGTTCATAAAAGACTTCCACAAAAAGATTCGATTCGGATTACATTAAAATCATTAAGTGATCAAGGTTGTACTGACTCCTCAAGTCAATGGGTTAGTATTTATGACAAACCTGACATCTCACTTAATTTGAATAATCATTGCTATAACGAACAAATAGTGTTTAATCCTCAATTTAAATCGATCGGGAGAGATAGTATTGTTTCTTACAATTGGGAATTAGGTGATCAGACCATTTCTTCTAAAAAAACACTCAGTCATCAATATGCTGACACAGGTTCTTATCAAGTTAATCTCAAAGTTATTACATCTAAACAATGTAGTGATACTGCCATAAGATCTATTCAAGTTTATCCTATACCAAAAAATTCATTCACTGTGCAAAATAGTTGTGAGAATGATATTGCATGGGCTTTTAGCAATTCATCGATTAACAATAGAAAGATAACTGGTTTATATTGGGATATTGATGGAAATGGATTTGTTTCTGGAACCGATTCAATAAGGTTAAATACAAGTCTTTTAGGAGAACAACTTATCGGACAAAAAGTAATCAGTGACAAGGGTTGTATCGATTCTACATATAGCTCCTACTCTGTATATTTCCGGGAGTCAATAGAACATATTCAACAAGGAGTTTGTGTAAACGAAAACATCATTTTTACATCCCTACCCACTCAATCAGATTCTATTTTGGAAACAACCTGGATTATTCAAAACGATACCCTTAAAGGAGAAACCATTTCATATCGTTTTCTTGATGATGGTATTTATACTATAAATCAAAAAATTAGAACTAATAGAGGTTGTGAAAGCGATAGTAATTATAGCGTCATAATTAGACCTGAACCATATTCATCAATACTCTATGACCAACCCTGTGACGATAACTTTGTTCAATTTAAATCAAGTACAGAAAACAATACATACAAATGGGATTTAAGCGACGGTTTAAATCAGGGTAATCAAGAATTTTCACATTCGTTTTTAGATACAGGAAAATATACCGTGACACTAATGGTATCAAATGAGTTTGGATGCTCATATTTAACAACTGACTCTGTTCATATAACTCATATAGTTAAACCTGATTTATTAATCCAAGATCGATGTGAAAACGAATTAGGTTGGATATATAATCGTTCACAAGGCAACTTACAGCCTATATCGAAAGCTATTTTTGAAATGGGTGATGGAAATAGTATTGAGGAATTGGATTCCTTTGAATACCTGTATACTACCAGTGGTAACTATCTAGTAAATTTAAGAATAACTACGATACCTGGTTGTGAATACTCCACCACCAAAAACATAACCATACATCCACTACCATCATCAGACTTTCAATTTTATCCAGAAACAGCGGATATATTCAGTTCTGAAATTTTGTGTACCGACCAAAGTATAGGTGCGGATTCGATCTATTATTACATAAGTGATGGGGCAATATATAGCACACCTAATTTTGAACACACTTTTTCAGATAGTGGAGCATATTCTATTAAACAATGGGTTATTTCTCCTTTTGGTTGTTTAGATAGCTTAACCAAGAACCTATACATATCATATGCTTATAATCTACATATTCCAAATGCATTTACACCAACAAATGACGGACTTAATGAAGGATTTAAGCCCATTGGGCTTGGAGTCAAAAGTTATCAAATGACCATTTATAATCGTTGGGGTGAAAAAATATTTGTAACTGGTGAGGGTCAATCTTCATGGGATGGAAAAAATGCATTACCTGGTTATTATTTATATCACATAAAAGCAAAAGATTTTAGGGGTAACATACATTATTATAAAGGTTCTGTTTACTTAATTAAATAATTCAAAATATCTTATAGACTTCTAAAGTAAAATAGTTGAATTATAATCACTTTTACTTATGACAAACAACTTCAGTCTTTCAGTCATGTTGTTTATTCAAAGTTTAAATAAATCACTATTGCAACATAGTAGCAATAGTTGGGTGTAATAATTAATTTTGCAAACACATATTTAACTAAATTTATAAAAATGAATAAGACAAATATTTACAGCTTAATTTATAGGATGTTAAAATTCACTTCTATTGTTTTCTATCTGCTCTTAGTACCAAAAATTGTAGCGGCACAAAAACTAACTATTGCTACTTTTAATAGTGAATTCCTTAACAAATCAAGGGTTCACATGAAGTTTGGTAAGCAATTTGACATAAAACGTGAATCTAAAAAAGTACAAAATTTTTGGAAAAACGAAGATAATCGTACAGCCAAATTTGAAGAAGCATCTGCAAACGTGGCACAATTCATTAAAAAAATTAATGCTGACATCTTAACACTAACAGAAGTTGGTGGTAAAGATGACCTGAAAGTTTTGATAAACGAACTCGAAAAGATAGGCGTCAACTACGAATATTGGGAAGTTTGTGATTGCAAAGATAACTTTACAAAACAGCATGTTGCCATCTTATCAAAATACCCTTTGAAAGAGGTTTTATACGAGATTGAAGGAAGGTCGATATACTTAGAAGAAAAAGATGGAGACTCCGAAGGCGAAACGGGGATTAATAAAGGTTTAAAAGCTACCGCGATTGTAAACGAAAAAGAAATTGATGTTTTTGTTCTACACTTTAAGAGTGAAAGAGGTGGATTTGATAGTGACGCTAAAAGATTAGCTCAAGCCACTATTGCACGACGTACCATTATCCCATTGTTAAATGCAGGTAGAAATGTCGTAGTAACCGGAGATTTAAATTCGGAGAAAAGAAGCGAATCAATCTACCGAATTAGAGGGTTTGATGATGTATATGAAGAATTGATCCAAACGGGTAATAGTAACTATTTTGAAGATACCAATGTGCGATGGACATACAACTATCATGGGGAACCAGAACAAATTGATCATATTCTTTTATCCCCCAAAATAGCTAAAAAAGCTGATATAAAAACTCGTATTTTAGAAACCAAGAATAAAAATGTTTCTGATCATAATCCTGTGATTGTAACCATTAAATTACAATAAGAGAATATTAGGAATATAATAATGCTTATTTAATAAATTTCCTGTAGTAACTTTTATTGGTGCCTGTTTCTTCTAGTTCAATAAAATAACTGCCTGAATTAAGTGACGCAACTTGAATACTAGGAATAGTTATATTGCCAAATAATATCAACTCTCCTAAAGTATTAAAGATCCGAAATGAATCTATTTTAATACTTGAACGGATTAAAATCTTATCTTGAACAGGATTTGGATAAATATCAATGGGTTTAAATGTATAATCTTCTGTATTCAGAACGCAATCTCTAATTCCAATTTTAATATCTTTTTCAGTCATACATCCCTGCTTGGTATGTGCCTCAATAGCATAAGATATGCCTGGATATAAGGTTATTTTATCATTAATTTCAATATTATTAAACCAATAAGTTATTGAACTATCAAGTGGAATTGTCCATGAACTATCAATGCAAATACTTGTATCTTTAAATTGATTGAGTAATTCGACATCCCAACTATCGATTGTAAAAGAAAATGATATGCTACAATTATTAGAATCAATTACCGAAACCGTGTAAATTCCTGGTGCATCTATAAGAAGTTTCGAAGTATTAGTATCTGGTTTTAGCCAATTATAGCTATAATTTTTATTTCCAATATCAATAAAAACATCACTGTTAACACAAAAACCCGTATCGTTTGGAATATTTATAATTGGTCCAATATGACTTACTCTTGAGACTAAATCACTATAATGACAACCCAAATAATCCGACCAACTCACCATAAAGCTCGAGTCATTAGTGAGAGTAATTGTATCTGAAATTTGATTTTCATTAATAAACCAACTTTCTATTTCTTCGGGCTTAATAACATTGATTGTATCCATTGGACATTCTATGAAATTCCATATGGGATAAAATGATTGTTCATGTGGTACCACATGAATAATTGAACTGTCATAGCAACCTTGATTAGTTTCTACCATTATTCTAATAGATCCTGTTGCACTTAAAAAACTATCAGACCCCTTTACTCCATTCCACCAATAGCTCTGATAAGATTTATTTAACCTTATTAAAGTGTCAGTTCCTTCACAAATAAAAATACTGTCTGCTATATTAAGGTTACTTGCAATTAAGATACTTTTGAAACTGTCTTGATAAAAGCACTTATTAGTGCTTAAACCACTCCAATTGATTTTTTCCGTTGTGTCAAGTAAGTAAGACCAAGATTCTTGACCATTCCATTCAAATTTTTCAAAGGAGGAACGGTCTTTGTTCAAGATAACAGAATTTCCTTCGCAAAGGGTATATTCATCTTTGAAAATTGGTAATGAAATAGGGTCTATATTGACGTTTACTATTACAGTGTCAGATAATTTGCAAATAGTAGAATCATAATAAACCACCAGTTGAAAAATTTGACTAGAATCCATTTTTAAAGCCCATCTTGCAACCGCATGCTTTGAATTGTCAGTCATATTTTGCCATAGGTAAGTACAGCCTAATATAGAATCTGCTTCTAGAATAACTTTTTCATTTTTACAAGCAAAATATTGGTCAACGATTGCATGGGAAATAATGGGTAAATTATTAAAACTTATCAGACCCATTTCTGTACTATTTTTAACCCAAGGATTATTTCCTCTATATCCATCATACGATAAAGTTAATGGTAAACAACTTGATGTGTTTAAAGTTAGAATAACAGTATTATTTACGATTTTACCATCTGTAATCCAAACCCTTGAATCTCCATTAATTCCAAATAGCGTATGAAAATTTACATCTGCATAAACACTATCCAGTGGTCTTTGCATCAAAAGTTTAACTTCTGTTTGGTTGGCATTATTATATACGGCAGACTTAACATCAGGAGGATCCACATTTTGTTCTTGACTATCATAAAAATCTCTTCCTACAAGTCTTGCAAGTTGTTGGCCTAGAAGTTCATATCCATTTTTGAAAGCATAATGACATCCATCATGAGCATTAAGTCCATTAGCACTCACTGTCTGACACTTGTCTATTGTCAATCCAAATTGTCTTTGAACCTCTCTTAGTTGAATACTCGGACCACCACAGCCAGAACGCACCTGAATCACATACAATTTTTGTAAATTTTGATAATCTTTTTTCCACGCTTTGACGATCTCTCTGAAAGTAGTGTCGTGCTTTACAGCATTGGTACCGTCTGATTCTCCTTGGAAAAAGAAAATACCACGAATACTAGATTGTAAATTAGCATTTTTTACACGAGTCAGTAACCTTCCATAATTTGTGCCCGTATTAAAGTGATCTAAAGCATAAGGAGTGAAAAAGTTAATAGGTCTTCCACCATGAGCACCATTCAACAAGCAAATAGGCACACCAAAAGAGTCTAGTAAATTACTAGCCATCACAGCTGCCCATTGTCCAACACTGCCCTTATTATATGATTTACTTGCATCTAAATCATACCAAATGCTATCATTAACCGACAAATTGGGATTAGGAGAACTGTTGCCAAAACTTCTTAAATATGGACTGTAATATGAAGTATCAAATGGAGTATAACTATGAGCTACAGCGTTACTCTGACCTTGAATCAAATAAACATCTCCAACCAATATGCTATCCACCTCCTGTGTGTAAATTGTTTTACCAATGAGATTATATTTAATTTTATAAAAATGCTTACCGGCAGGCAACTGAATACCAAGATCAAAATATCGATATAATCCCAAATGATTCAGATAAGGCCTATAACTTCTGTAGGAAACACCATCCCTAAATACTTCAACTTGAAGATATGTGTATGAAAAATCAGTAACCTTACCCTTAAATCTTAATGTAGCTGCACCATTTATTCTATCCTGTGAGAGGAAGGCTTTATCTTTTGGCAGTAATTCCGTGAACTCTATTTGAGCATAAAGCGAATTGATGATTAATGAGGAATATAAAAATAAGCCAATTAAGATTCTGACCATACTCAATGCAATATAGCAATATAGATTCTTATAAGAGCTAATTTAGATTAATTAACGATGAGTTATTGAAACTAAATTCAACTATTCCCCTCTATTGGTGGATTTGAGACTGTTATTGAATATGTAGACTGATGATTTAGTCAAAACAAATAGCATAATCAATAGCATTTATAATATTCTAATAATTCATCTAAGTTGATATAAATTCCTCTTTTATTCAAAACAGATGAACGTAAAGCAAAAAATTTAGTTATCAATCTTTTTTGAATTGATGTTTCTGAATTATGATAACTTCGTAAATAATCAAAATGTATAAATGAGTAGAATAGCCTCACTCGACTTTTTGCGAAACTTTGCTAATATTACACGATGCATAATTCATGCCTCAGTTCCCTATATGGTTTCCGAAACTCCTATTTGGCCAGTAGATAATGAAGGTTTGTTGTTTTTCGATATCCTAGTATTTGAAAGTCATTTATTCGTGATGGAGCTATTCTTCATGATTTCTGGTTTTATTTTTGCTATGCAGTTAAGTAATGGCACTATCCATGAAATAATTATTCATAGAACTAAACGAATAGTCATTCCATTCTTACTAGGTGTGATTATTCTCGTTCCAGTGGTATTATCAATATTTAATCTAAGTCAATATCCCGATTATACTTTTTTTCAATGGGATATTATTCAAAATGCATACGTTAGTGGATGGAAATTAGGACTTGAAAACTTTTTCCCAACAGGACACTTGTGGTATCTATACTACTTGATAATATTCTATACATTGACTATTTTGATGAGGAGGGTATTTGTCAAAATAAAAACACCATCTTTTAATAAGATTGTTGTGCTAGGCGTCATTATTTCTTCTACTTGTATGTTTTTCATGAATAGATGGGTAGTTGACAATCCACTAACACTTATCCCAGAGTTACCCTCATTATTCCATTACTACTTTTTCTTTGTCATTGGTAAATTCATTTTTGAATCACGTGGTTTATTAGAAAGCATTAAAAAACGATTTAAGTACTTCTTAAAAGTGGGTTTCATTGCAGGCATATTGGCAATAATCCCTCAATATTGGTTTGCAAATCACGATTTTGAGTATTACGAATTAATTAAAATATCTGCAATAACCTTATCATCTAGCTCGACTCATTTTATTGTACTTGGATTGTGGGGTTTTTTTAACAGCCATTCATTAAATGATTCCAAACGCTTGAGGTATTTAACTGACTCTTCTTACTGGATTTATCTAACAAACATGCCTTTGGTCGTAATTTTTCAACTTATTTTATTACCAATAGAATTAAACATTTTTATAAAGTTTATCGTAGTATTTCTTGGAGCTTTAGCTATGAATTTGATTAGTTATGAGTTTTTGGTACGCTATACATTTATTGGTGTAATTTTAAATAAAAAAAGAATTCGCAACCATAAAGGATAACTCTAAAGAGCGAAACGTGAAATGCTATAGGATAAAACAAAAAAAGCCCCGCAATCTGCGAAGCTCCTTGATTTTATTAGTAACCTAATTGAGACTGTTATTGGATCTTTAGACTAAGAATCTAGACCAATTAAATTTATTAGTTCGATAAATAACCACTATTTTTTCTCTAAATCCTCTATACGGTTTACCAATAACAGGTATTCATTTTTTTGTTGCTCAATAATAGCTTGTTGCTCATATTCAGCAGCGTTTAGCTTTGTTATAATTCCTTACTGAACGTTAATCATTCTTTTTTATTCATCTATTATATTTTGCTGTTCATTCATGCGCCGTCTATTATAGCATACACAAACGATTAATACGTTATTATCATAATTGACGATATTGTGTTCATTTTCAGCCTATTTCTCTAGTATTACAACTCAAATAAAAATGAAATAACATGAAAAAAACAACTTTATTACTAGCAGCATTGGCTTTAGGATTAACTTCCTTCGCCCAAAAACCTACTGAAGGAAATTTATTGACAGAGGTAAATCTTAGCCTCAATGAGTGGAACAATGAGTTTTCTCTACCATCTCTTCGTGCCAGGTATTTTATAACAAGCGACGTTGCAGTGAGAGCTGACCTAAGTCTTTCTGGATCTAATCAAACAAATACCGTTTTGGAGTATGATGGTTCACTAAATTATACCGGTAAATCTGGAGAACAAACAGTATCAAACTCAGGAATTGGTTTAAGATTGGGCATCGAAAAGCATTTTACTGGAAATGATAGATTTTCTCCTTTCGTTGTAGCTGCAATAGGTGCCGGAATTGGTTCATATGAGGAAGAATGGACAAATTACACGCAAGACGTAGGTGGCGCTGGGTATTACAGGGAAGGCGCTACGGCAAAAGCGGATCAATCAACAAGCCGATTTGAGGTAGGTGTTGGTATTGGAGCTGATTACTGGGTATCTAACTCATTTTATATGGGTCTTGAATTTGGTCTTGGATATAGTAAAGATAAAAATGGAGAGGGTACGGGTACTAGAAATAATACAGGTTTACCTGATAATGCTAAAACACCAGAATCATCTTTTGGGTCTTACAGTACTGACATGTTCACGTCAGGATTCAGAGTAGGTTTTGTATTAAAATAAGTTAAGAAAAACTTAAAAAATAACTAAAAGGGGGCTAAACGTATTTATCCCCCTTTTTTCTTTTAAGACATTAAATTCAAAAGTATAAAACATCCCCACACCCACCAA
>MDSX01007007.1_pt1 | contig 14009 bp, 12 predicted proteins | sample 811141 | NCBI WGS metagenome assembly MDSX01 (sample SAMN05326642, study PRJNA326480) | marine metagenome | isolation source: seawater | place: Atlantic Ocean: South East | collected 2010
CTTTTTATCGAATACTTATTATTCTTGATACACTATTACTTATTATCAGGTGGAGATTATATTTCAAGGATTTTTAGTGGAACCACAAATTAATTTTATTATTAGCTAATATGACAATTTTTGCACAATTCAAATTTTTTACTCTATGAAATATCTTGTTATAGGACTTGGTAATACAGGCCTTTCAATTTTATCGATGTTTAAGCATACAGGTCTGGATGTTGAAGGTTATAATAGGCCTGGAGCCAGCATAGATAATCTTAAGTCAATGAATGAATGTAAAGTAGATGGCTTAGTAGACTTTACATTTAAAATAGATTTTATTGTTGAAGATCTAAAAAAGGCATTAATTAGAGCTGATCTTGTTTTTGTTTGCGTGCCCGCTAACGAACATAAAAGCTTAGCAACTCTAATTTCAGAAAGTGAGCTTGGAGATGCCATGCCATCTATAATATTAGTTCCTGGCAGAGTCTTTGGATCACTTAATTTTGGAAAATATCTCGGTTGCAATGTAACAGAAGCTCAAACAGTTCCTTATGCAGCTCGCCATGACGGAAAAGGTTTAATATCGTTATTTGCAAAAAAAAGGAGGGTGATATATTCATCGCCTGATCCTGCTGTATTGGAAGATGTTAAAAAAAAGATGCCATTATTTTTCAAAGATATCTTTTACGCTGAAGAAAACTATAAAAAAGTAACAATGGGAAATGTTGGCTTGGTCTTGCATTGCACACCTCTAATATTTAATGCAGGTTTAATTAGTTACCCTCAAGAATTCCTTTTTTATAAAGATCTAGTTTCTAACGAGATAGCTTTTTACATGCAGCAAATTGATCTTGAGCGAATATTTATATCCAAAAAACTAGGTTTATCTACAGAATCGGTACCAGATTGGCTTAATGAGCAATATGGTGCTAAAGATACTTCTAACATATATAAAGCACTTCATTCCACAGATGCTTATTTAAAAATTTCATCTCCTAAATCATTAAATCATAGATACCTTAATGAAGACCTTGTTTATGGTCTTGTTCCATTAGAAAATTTGGCGATTAATTTGGGTTTAAATACGCCTTATATAACTAATTTAATAAATACTGCGTGTATGTTGTTAAATTGCGATTTCAGAGATGAATATGAGGGCATTACACCAACTTGGAAGGAAGTTAAATGATTTTTGGTTTTGTAAAGCCGCATGTAGATGCACATACATTAGGAGTTGCAAGCATGGCAGGTTTATTGAGAGAGTCAGGCTATGAAATTCATATTTCACCTTTAGAGGTTTCTAAGGCTGTTGAAAATGTTGATAACCCAAAGAACTTCAAGGTTATAAAGCAGTGGATCTTACAAAAAGAAATAAATTCACTTGGATTTAGCTATCGCCTAGATCCTAATGATGCCTTTTATATGTTTTCAAAATTGATTTCACTAATGGACAATGATGATGAATTAAGAAACCATCAAATTCAAAAAGTAACATTCGCTGGGCTACCAAAATCTTGCGAACTTGTTAAAAAAAAATTTGGTAAAAGGTTTGAATTATTTATTGGAGATGAATCTCCAATTGATTCTTTAAGAATTTGTGGTGTTCCTAATAATAGGATGCCAAAGTGGCTATTAGATCAGTCTTCATATGATTCAGATAGATGGGAAATGTCTCGAAGGTTAATAGAAGATAAGGGTATTGAAGAATTTCCACCATTACCGAATTTTACTTATCCCGGATTCAAAACAAAAGATGATACTATTTTAAATAGAGTTTCAGCATTACAAAATAATAATATTAATTTACCTTTATTAAGGGCCCATGTTGGACCTTATTCTGAAAATAGATTTGAGGCATTGGCTACCTTTCAAAGCTGGTTAAAAGAATTAGATAAAGCCGGACATTTAGATATTGTTTCGGTTGGCGCCTCACAATTAACTCAAGAAATGTTTGGTAAAAATTGGGATGGGTTTCAAAATGGTGGAGGGGTTCCAGTTAATAGTGAAAAAGAGTTTGAAGATATTAGATCGGCTGCTGGAGGAATGTTAGTTAGGTCATATTCTGCAACAAATAATATTCCAAGCTACTCTGAAATGCTTGAAAGAACATTAAATACTGCATGGCATGCGCTATCATTTTGGTGGTTTAATTTGGCTGATGGAAGAGGACCTTTATCAGTATATGAAACTTTGAAACAACATATTAATGCGTTGGGAGTTATAGCTAAAAATAATAAGCCTTTTGAACCTAATATTTCACATCATTTTTCTTTTAGAGGTTCTGATGACTTATCTGGTATTGTTGCAACTTATTTGGCGGTAAAGATTGCAAAAAAAATTGGTATAAAAGCTATTATTCTTCAAATGATGCTTAATACTCCGAAAATGATTAGTGGTATAGGAGATATTGCAAAGTTCAGAGTATTACTCTCCTTGGTAGATGAGCTTAAAGATGATCAGTTTAATATAATCCCCCAACCCAGAGCAGGCTTATCATACTTTTCTCCTAATATTGATAAAGCAAAAATACAACTTGGCTCGGTTTCAATGCTTATGACAGATCTGTTGGAAAGAAAGTCTCCGGAAATAATCCATGTCGTTAGTTATTCTGAGGCTGTAGAGCTAGCTTCTCCTTCAATTATAAATAAGAGTTCTCAAATTACTCGAAGATCAATTGCGAGCTATCTTTCTGATCGAGATGCTATAGACGTCTTTTCTCCAAGCGCCATGTCTATGGTTACAAACATGCATAATCAATTATTTTTACAAGCAAAAGCTATGATAAATCATATGGAAAGAAATTTTCCAAATCTTTATTCACCAGAAGGTTACTATAACATTTACAAAGCTGGTTATTTTCCAGTACCACAACTTTGGCACTGTAGAGATGAGTTTAGATTTGCAACTAATTGGAAAACTAGGATATTTGAAGGTCAGATGTTAATCTCAGATTCTGATGATAACCCGATGGGGATTGATATGCGTCTGGGTATTATTGAATCAAACATACAAAGCTTAAAAGCAAGCAAAGAACTAAAGTGAAACCTAAAGGATTTATTTTTGGTGGTTTTGTAAATGGTCTAGGATTAGTTCGATCTTTAGCAAAAGAAGGCATTCAGTCAGATGTTTTTGATGTCAAGCCATGCCTCGCTGCTCAATCTAAATCTGCTACATATATTCAATCACCAAACCCTAAAAATGAAGATGAATTTATACAATTTGTAATTAAAAAAGCAAAAAACCAAATCTTAAAACCTGTTTGTTATATAACAAATGATATTTGGTTAGTTCCACTTTTAAAGAATAAGAAAAAATTAGAGGAATTCATTTATTTTCCAATGTCTGACTGGGATGTAATTGAAAAATGTTATGACAAAGAATACTTATCTGATTTATGCAAGATAAACGAAATACCTCACCCTAGATCTTATTTTCCTAATAATACAGATGAAATTATAAAAAAATTGTCAGATTTTAATTTTCCTTTAATACTTAAGCCGGTTGAGACTGTTGGTTTTATGGAGAAGTTAAATTGGGAATCAAGGAATAAAATTCTCAAAGATACTAATGATCTACAAAAGGTTGTGTTAGAAATGGATAATGCTGGGTTTAAGAATAGAAGAATAATATTACAAGAAGTTATTCCAGGTGATGTTAAATCTCTTTATACGTTTACATCTTATTCAAACAAAAAAGGAAAGGTAGTTGCCTGGTCAATCGGACATAAATTACGTCAAATTCCTCCAGAAGCGGGAACAATTTCAGCAGGGAAAGTTATACCAAATTCAGATTTAGAGAGAATAGGCATTAATTTAATCGAGACCATAGGTTTTCATGGTATTGCTAATACTGAATTTAAGCTTGATAAGAAGACTGGTGAATTTAAACTTATTGAAATTAATGCCAGGCCAGGTATGTGGAACTTGTCTGCATTACAATCAGGCATAAATTTACCTTTGTTAGCTTATGGTGATGCATGTGGATATAGTGATTATAAATATACTGGAACTAACAATATAGAATTGGTTTGGATTAATTCAATATATGATTTTATGTATTTTTTTGTAGGGATTGGGTGTAAAAAAAAATTTAGGCATAACATCATAAATAGAATTAAAGAAAATAAAGGGAAAAAAGTTCAATCCATACTATCTTTTTCAGACCCACTGCCATATATTTGGACAATCCTGAAAACAATTAAAAAATATATTTTCAATATCTCAAATTAGTTTACTTTAATTTAATTCTTTGACTATGATTATTAAAAAAATTCAATACCTTATAACTTTTGCTAACATAATATTAATTTCATTTTTAAGTACCGCAAATACACAAAATTTATCAAATAATTTAGATGAAATTATAGTAAGCGCCTCATTAATACCTTTATCTGAAGATCAAACAGCTAATGCTATTACTGTTATTAATTATGAGGATATCAAAAATAGGTCTGTTTCAAGCATAAGTGATCTTCTTCGTGATGTACCTGGTTTGGCTGTAAGCAGGAGTGGTGTGCTGGGCTCTCAAACCCAAATTAGAATTAGAGGAAGCGAGGCAAATCATTTGCTTGTATTAATCGATGGTATTGAAGCCAATAATCCAGGACAAAGTGATGAACTAAATTGGGGCACAATTGTTGCAGCTGATATTGAGAGAATTGAAGTCATACGCGGTCCTCAAAGTTCAATGTATGGAAGTGATGCAATATCTGGAGTTATTAATATCACTACTAAAAGCGCATCAAAATCTAGAAACTTAGATATCTTTTCAGAAAGTGGTAGTTTTACGACCCAAAATAACGGAGCTAGTATTGGTTATAATGATAATCGTTTTAATTTTCGGATTGGTTTAAGTCAGATTAATACAGATGGAGAAAATATCTCCCGAACAGGCGCTGAAAAAGATGGTTATAAAAATAAAAATATAAATCTTAAATCTGGTCTAAAGGTAAATGAAAAATTAAAAACATCATTTTCACTAAGACGATCTAATGGAATGAATGAATATGATTCTGATAATGACTTTGATGGATTAATTGAAGATCAGGATAATGTAGCTAAATTTGTGAACACCATATTTGGTTTAAAAGCAGATTATTTAACCTCAGATAGAATCAGGCAACATCAATTATCAATTTCTCAGTCTAAAAGTGATAATCAGGACTTTAATGAGGGTATTCTTGGAATACTAACTTCCTCAACTAAAGATCAAGTAAGATTTATTAGTTCAATTTTTTGGAATGAATTTAATCATAGGATCTCAGTGTTAGCAGAGCATGAGAAAGAAAAATTTTCTCAGCGCGGATTTGTAAATGATTATGGAGTTTATGGAATTTTTGATCCAAATCAAAACCAGAATCGAAAAACAAATAGCGTCGCTTTTGAATATAGGGCTGATATGTTTGATGAAATTGTTATTGGCATCAGCGCTCGCCAAGACTATAACTCTGAATTTAAAAATTCAAATACTTATAAATTTGAGACTATATATAACTTTAGCGAAGAAGTTTTACTTAGAGGCTCGTATGGAACAGCTATTAAAAACCCAACTTTTACAGAGCGATTTGGTTATTATACTAATTTTATTGGAAATCCTTTTCTTCAACCTGAAAAATCAACTAACTGGGAAATAGGATATGATCAGAAATTTAATAATGGGGATTTTGCTTTATCTGCAACAATATTTAATTCAGAATTAGAAAATGAAATAGATGGTAATGCGTTGGACCCAATAACTTTTGGCTATACAGCAATAAATAAAAATGGTTTAAGCAAAAGAAAAGGCTTAGAACTTAATATACACAACAAGTTAAATAAAAATTTAATCATTAACTTTTCTTATACTTATACTGATTCGACCGAATTAAATGAAATTAATGAATATCAAGACGAAGTAAGGAGACCACGAAATATTTCTAGTATAAATTTATTATGGCAACCAAATAATTCAATTAATCTTAATACAAATATTCAATATAACGGATCACAAAAAGATATAGTCTATCCAAGGAATGTAAAACTATCTGAATATACTATTGTCAATTTTAGCACTAATCTTAATATTACTGACAAAATCGAGGGTTATATTCGATTAGAAAACATATTTGATGAAAGTTATGAGGAGGTTTACGGTTATGAGGCCTTAGGTTTTGGTGCGTATATTGGAATTCGTTATAAGATCTAAATTTATTTTAAAAATACCTTACTGATATAATAGACTCTTAATAAATATAGATATTATGAGCAACCATAAAGATAATAAAAATATAATCCATAAGAGAAAAATGGAAAAGCTTAAGGAAAATGTTAATGAATCCATTAAAGCTGCCAATATTAAGAAGGGAGTTTCAATTCTTTTAACAGGAAATGGTAAAGGAAAAACAAGTTCAGCATTTGGAATGGTTATTAGATCACTTGGTTATAATTATAAAGTAGGTGTTATTCAATTCATAAAAGGGCAGCAGTCTTCTGGAGAAGAAATTTTTGTCCGTGAAAAATGTCCATCTGTAACTTTTTATCAAATGGGAACAGGATTTACATGGAATACTCAGGACCGCTCATTGGATATTGCTGCAGCAAACAAAACATGGGCTGTAGCAAAAGAAATGCTTAAAGATAAAACATATCATTTAGTCATATTAGATGAACTGACTTATATGCTAAGTTTTAAATATCTTGACGAGGACATAGTCATGGAAGTTCTTAAAAATCGTCCTGCGAATCAGTCAGTTGTTGTGACTGGAAGAGAGGGTTGTGCAGCTCTAAGAGACTGGGCTGACACAGTCTCTGACATTCAAGAAACAAAGCATGCATTCAATGAAGGCATAATGGCTCGAAAAGGAGTTGATTTTTAGATTAGATTATAATTTGTGAACATAAAATATCTTTTACTTAGCAAGGATTCCAAATGTTAAAAAACTTAGCCTTATTAATTATATTTATAGCTGCAAGCAGATTTATTGGCCTGCCACCAAACTTTTCACCTTTACTCGCCTTTGCAGTTTTTATACCAAGACTTACCGATAATCTTTCAATTCAATATCTTCTTCCGGTCTCTATAGTTGGGATTACAAATTTATTTCTAGAGCCGGTTAATACAATTATCTTAGTCACAATACTTTCAATATTTTTAATAACCCCAGCTATAAGCAGGCACAGCAATAATTTATTTTTTGGTGCAATCAATGCATTGTTAATTTGGCATTTCTTTGTAAATGGTGCTGTATGGATATCTAGCGGAGGATCAATCATTGAGATATACATTGCTGCCTGGCCTTTCGACTTTAAATTGGCAATTAGCACAGGTTTGTATATTTTGTTATTTTATTATGCAGAAAGACTTTGGATGAATATAGCTAAATCAAATGTTAAATTTTTTGATTGGTTTAGAAATTAAAATGATTAAAAAATGAATAAAGAAATTTTTTTAAATAATCTCAGCAACATTTTTGATAAACCAAATATAAAAACTGATATTTCAAATAAAGAGAAGTATCGAAATGATTGGTCTACAAGCTTTGATTCAGACCCTTTTGCAATTGTCTTTCCTAATGAGATTGAGCAAGTTATTAATGTTGTAAAGCTGTGTAATGAATTTAACTATCCATTAATACCATCTGGAGGAAGAACTGGTTTATCAGGCGGAGCTTCTGCATTATCAAATGAGCTAATAGTTTCTTTTGATAAAATGAATAGAATATTAGACTTTGATGAGTCTTCAAAAACAGTTCTATGTCAGCCGGGGCTTATAACTCAAAATCTTCAATCTTTTGCTGAGGAAAATGATTTGTATTATCCAGTTGATTTTTCTTCATCAGGATCTTCACAAATTGGTGGCAATATTGCTACAAACGCTGGGGGCATAAGAGTAATTAAATATGGCTCAACCTCTAAATATGTAGCAGGTTTAGATGTTGTGACAGGAAATGGTGATCACTTATCTCTAGATGACATGTTAATCAAGAATGCAACTGGCCCTAATATAAAAAACTTTTTTATTGGGTCTGAAGGTATATACGGATTAAATACATCTTGCAGAATGCAATTAATAAAAAAACCAGATGAAACCAAAGTTGTCCTTATAGGATTTAACAGACTTTCTTCATTAGACGAAATAACTAAATTAATTTTAAGATTTGATGTTGAGGCTATAGAGTTCTTTACAAAAGATTCACTTAATCAAGTTGAAAAAGAATTTAAAAATATCGATACTAATCATCTAAATAACAATTATTATCTAATAATTGAACTTCATTACCAAAAAGAATTCACAGAAGATTTAGAAAAAATTTATAACGCACAGCTTGCTGAAGAAATAATCATTAGCTCAAATAATTCACAGAAAGAGTCTATTTGGAAATATAGATTGTTGATATCTGAAAGCATTTCAAGAAGTTCTCCTATTAAGTTTGATGCAGCGGTCCCATTAAAAAATGTAACTAAATTAATTTATGATCTTGAAACTCATTTCAAAAAAAATAAGTTTTATACTTTAATTCTATTTGGTCATTTAGGTGACGGAAACCTGCATATTAATGTACTAAAAAATACTGAAAATAAAGATATTTCATCTATTCAAAAAAAAATTCACGCAATTATTTTTAATTTAGGTGGAACATTAAGTGCAGAACATGGAATAGGTGCAAATAAGTTGCAAGCATTTATGAGTTATGAAAGTAAAATAAAAATTGAAATCATACAAAATTTAAAAAAATATTTTGATAATAATAAAATACTTAATCCTGGAAAATTAGTAGAATAATTTAGTTAAAAAAATATCTGGCAATTTTTCGTCTTCAAAAATAAGTAATAATCCATGATACAATGTTTCTGCTTTAATAGAATGAATTTAAATAATTATCTTTCAGAAATATTAAAAAAAACCGATAAATTATATGAGTCAAGATAACAATATTAATCATTTTAATGATGAGGTTGATTTAAAAGAATTAGCAAATATTATTTGGGCCAAAAAAATTCTTATCGCAAGTATAACTTCCATATTTGCCATTTTTTCAGTGAGCTACTCTTTATATTTGCCTGATGTTTATAAATCATCAACGCTTCTAGCGCCAACTTCACAAGATGGTTCTTCGTCTAACCTTGGTGGTTTTGCAGGATTGGCTAATATGGCTGGCGTAAGCTTACCAACTGGAAATATTACTAAGGGTCAAATAGCAGTTAAGCGGATTGAATCTCATGAATTTTTCTCAAAATATTTTTTACCCAATATAGATCTAGAAAATCTTATGGCTGTTAAAGAGTGGCAGCCACAGAAAAATACTATTTCATATGATAAAAAAATTTTTGATTCAGATTCAGGTGCATGGGTAAGAAGTGTATCTTTCCCAAAAACAACAAAACCTTCATCTCAAGAGTCATTTCGTGAGTATAAAAAGATTCTGACTATTGATGAAGATATAGAAACAGGACTTGTTTACCTTTCTGTAAAGCATGAGTCCCCATATATAGCAAAAAAATGGGTTGATATTATTATTTATAATATTAATGAATGTATGAGAGAAATTGATAAGCAAGATGCACAAAACTCAATTGATTTTTTAAGTGAGTCAATAAAAACCACAGATAGCCAATCTATTAAATTAGTTTTCTCTCGGTTAATGGAAAGTCAAATGCAGACTCTTATGCTTGCCTCATCAAATGACGCGTATGTTTTTAAAATAATTAATTCACCTATAGTAGCTGAAGAAAAATCAGAACCTAATAGGACTTTGATATGTATAATTGGTACGATTTTAGGAGGCTTATTTTCCATAATAATTGCTTTGATATCTCATTTCAGAAAAGTTGCTAAATAATTATTTAGATAATGTTATGTTGAAGTTTGTATTGTTTTTTAATGCTTTTAATTTACCTAAAATAGTTACAGGTGGTTCCAGTGACATTAAATAAACGCATATTTGTTACAGGATCATCAGGTTTTATCGGTTTTCATCTTTGTAAGTTGTTATTAAATCAAGGGTTTCGAGTTCATGGCTATGATGGAATGACAGACTATTATGATGTCACTCTCAAAGAAAAAAGACTTTCGATACTAAATACTCAATCAAATTTCAGTTTTACTGAAGGAATGCTAGAAGATAGTGATCTTGTTAACTCTGAGTTTCAAAAGTTTAAAGCAGATATCGTTGTTCACTTGGCTGCACAAGCAGGTGTTAGGTATAGTCTAGAAAACCCTCGTGCTTATATTGATTCAAACATAATCGGTACATTTAATATAATGGAGGCATCACGTTTAAATAATATTGAACATTTACTTATGGCTTCAACTTCTTCAGTATACGGAGCCAATGAAAAAATGCCATTTGTTGAGAGCGATAAAGCTGATACACAGTTGACAATTTATTCCGCTACAAAAAAGGCAAATGAAAGCATGGCTCATTCAAATGCTTATTTATATAAAATTCCGACAACAATGTTTAGATTTTTTACTGTTTACGGACCATGGGGAAGACCAGATATGGCTTTGTTTAAGTTTACAAAAGGGATTCTAGATAATGAAAAAATTGACATATACAATAATGGTGAAATGCATAGAGATTTCACTTATATTGATGATTTAGTTAATGGCATTAGATTATTGTTTGAGGCTGTGCCCGAAACAGGAAATGCAGTATGTGATACAGATAATATTTCAAATGTAGCTCCGTTTCGTGTGGTAAACATTGGAAATTCAGATAAGGTAAAACTTATCGATTTTATAGAAATAATAGAGTCAGAACTTGGTCAGAAAGCACAAAGGAATATGATGCCTATGCAAGTTGGGGATGTAAAAGATACTTTCGCAGACGTTTCTCTACTTAAAAGTTTGACTGGATTTACTCCAAAAACAAATATAAAAAAAGGTATTTCTGAATTTATAAGCTGGTATCGAGATTACTATAATGTCTAAAAAACATAAATTATCTTTAAAAAAAGTAAAACTAGCAGTAATTGGGCTTGGCTATGTTGGGTTGCCTCTAGCTGTTGAGTTTGGTAAAAATAGATTTGTAATAGGCTTCGACGTAAATGTTGATAGAATTGAAGAACTTAAAAATGGTTTCGATTCAACATTAGAAGTGCATGCAAATGAATTAAGGGATTCTGATAAATTAGAATTTTCTAATAATTTAAAAGATATAGCTGATTGCAATGTTTATATTGTGACAGTTCCAACACCAATTGATGATAAAAAACGCCCAGATTTAAGACCATTAATTAAAGCAACTAATACTATTGGACAGGTTTTAAAAAAAGGGGATGTTGTTATTTATGAATCAACTGTATATCCAGGCGCAACCGAAGAAGATTGCATACCAATTCTAGAAAAAATATCTTGTTTAAAATATAACGTTGACTTTTATGCAGGATATAGTCCTGAGAGAATAAATCCAGGTGATAAAGCTCATCGCCTTACTAATATTATAAAGGTTACTTCAGGATCCACTCCTGAGGTTGCAGATTTTGTCGATAGACTTTATTCCTCAATAATTGATGCAGGAACTCATAAGGCTGAATCAATAAGAGTTGCTGAAGCTGCAAAGGTAATTGAAAATACACAACGTGATTTAAATATAGCTCTTATTAATGAACTTGCTCAAATCTTCAATAAGATGGATATTGAAACTGAAGCAGTATTAAAGGCTGCAGGTACCAAATGGAATTTTTTACCATTTCGTCCCGGATTAGTTGGTGGTCATTGTATTGGAGTTGACCCATATTATTTAACACACAAGGCAGAGGCTATAGGGTATAGTCCAAGCATTATCCTTTCAGGTAGACGCCAAAATGACTTGATGGGTTCATATGTTGCTGACCAATTAATAAAATCAATTTCAGAAAAGGGAATTCAATTAATCAAAGCTAAAGTTTTAGTTATGGGACTTACTTTCAAAGAAAATTGTCCAGATCTTAGGAATACTAGAGTTATAGATGTAATTTCTAAACTTGAGGATTCAGGACTAATTGTTGATGTTTGGGATCCCTGGGTTAACAAAGAAGAAGCGCTAAAAGAGTATGGTATATCTCCAATTAAGACACCAGAGATTGGGGTTTATGATGGAATTATTATGGCAGTTGCTCATGAAGACTTTATTAAGATGGGTGAAAATGGAATACGTAAGTTCGGAGCTAAAAAGCATGTACTTTATGACTTAAAGTATATATTATCCGCAGATGAAAGTGATTTGAGGCTTTAAAAAGGGGGATTATGAAAAATTTTGCTTTAATTGGGGTTTCTGGGTATATAGCTCCAAGGCATATGGCAGCTATAAAAGATACCAATAATGATCTAATTGCAGCATTAGATCCTAATGATTCTGTCGGTATTATTGATAGCTATTTTCCTAATTCATCATTTTTTACAGAATTTGAAAGGTTTGATAGACATATTCATAAAGAGAAAAGAAAAGGTATAAAAATTGATTACGTATCCATATGTTCACCAAATTATTTACATGATAGTCAAATACGGTTCGCTTTAAGATCAAGTTCAGATGTTATATGTGAAAAACCTCTTGTTTTAAATCCATGGAATATTGATGGCTTGAAAGAAATTGAAGAAGATACAGGAAAAGAAGTTAATACTATTCTTCAGCTTAGAGTTCATCCAACAATAATAGAATTACGAAATAAGGTTAAAAAAGATTCATCAGATAAAAAATATGAGGTTGATTTAACCTACATAACTTCTCGAGGAAAATGGTATTTAAGGTCTTGGAAGGGTGATGTAACAAAATCTGGTGGCATCGCAACTAATATCGGCGTTCATTTTTTTGATATGCTTCATTTTATTTTTGGCGATTTACAGGAGAATATTGTTCATCAGAGCTCTGAAACAATGGCTGCAGGATTTTTAGAGTATGAACATGCCAGGGTACGCTGGTTCCTTTCAATTGATTACAAAAATATACCTGAAGATATAAAAAATAAAGGACAAAGAACTTTTAGATCGATTACAGTTAATGGAAAAGAGCTAGAGTTTTCAGATGGATTTACTGATCTTCATACTAGAAGTTATGAAGAAATTCTTGCTGGAAATGGTTTTGGATTAGAAGAGAATAGAGTTTCTATTGAAACTGTCTCAAGTATTAGGAATGCTATGCCAATAGGTTTAAAAGGTAACTATCATCCATTTTTAAAAAAATAATATGTCTACTATCATACATCCAAGCGCAACTGTTGATAAAGGAGCTCAAATTGGAGAAGGTTCACGTATTTGGCACTATGTTCACATATGCAGTGGCGCTGTTATCGGCAAAAATGTGTCAATGGGCCAAGGCGTTTTTGTTGGGAACAAAGTAACAATTGGCGATAATTGTAAAATTCAAAATAATGTATCTGTCTATGACAATGTTCATCTTGAAGAAGGTGTTTTTTGTGGTCCTAGCATGGTTTTTACCAATGTTTATAATCCAAGATCATTAATAGACAGAAAAAATGAATATAAAGATACTATGGTATCTCAAGGAGCGACACTTGGCGCAAATTGTACGATTATTTGCGGTGTAAGTATTGGTAAATTTGCATTTATTGGAGCAGGTGCAGTTGTTAATAAAGACGTTAAACCTTATGCTTTAGTTGTTGGTGTGCCTGGTAAACAAATAGGTTGGATGAGTGAATATGGTGAACAGATTCCTTTGCCTTTGAGAGGAAATGGTGTATATGAATGTAAGAATACAGGACATATTTATGAGCTTGTAGATAAAAATTTACTAAAGCAAAAATAATGGAAATCCCATTTATTGATCTTAAAAGTCAATTCAATATATTAAGTGAAGATATCCAATCATCAATTAATGATGTTCTGCAGCACGGTAAATTCATAAATGGTCCAGAAGTAAGTATTTTTGAAGAAAAACTTAAGGAATTTACTTCTGTAAAGCATGCCATAACATGTGCAAACGGCACTGATGCTCTTTCAATATCTCTCATGGCCTTAGATTTAGGGCCAAATGATGCTATTTTTGTACCTTCTTTTACATACATTGCTAGCGTTGAATCTATTGCCTTAATTGGCGGTATCCC
>MDSX01074508.1_pt1 | contig 14006 bp, 1 predicted proteins | sample 811141 | NCBI WGS metagenome assembly MDSX01 (sample SAMN05326642, study PRJNA326480) | marine metagenome | isolation source: seawater | place: Atlantic Ocean: South East | collected 2010
ATGTGTTCCTGTTTGATCGGTGGTGGAACCCGGCAGTGGAGGATCAGGCAATCAATCGAGCTCATCGAATTGGCGCCAAAGGGGCTGTCACGGTCACGAGGATGATCAGTTCCGGGACCATCGAAGAGCGTATTCACCAGGTGCTTGAAGAGAAAAGAGAATTATTTGACACCATCCTGTCGCAGGCCAAAGGGCCTTCCAAGTCAGGGTTGTCACAAGACGATATTTTTGGATTGTTTCAGCTGAAGATGCCTGCCGCTCAAAGTGGGGGTGTTTGAGCTGAAATGAAAAATTTATGCGGTGTATGTTTTTGGCCTGAGCTGATATGGCAATAAAAATACGAATTGTCTATTATTACGAGGTATTTCTGCGGAATGGTCTGCGCAGAGATAACATTTTGAGCTTGAAATCTCGAGTAATGAGTTCCTTAAGGAATCTTAGATTCGGTGTTTTCCTGCCAACAATTTATAAATCATAAAACACCAATTTTTGGTATTAGTTTTGTCCGTAGGTAAAATCAACGGGTTACTGGGTCATACCATTTGTTAGATGGTTTGTTCAGTGATTTTGGTTTTCCTTACAGTAAAAACAGCTTGTTGAAGGCTGTATTAAAAGGCGTCATTTGATGTTTAATCAAGAATCTAAACGTTCTCAAAAGAAATCGAATTCTATTTCATCGAAAAAGAGTTTTGATAGTAAGCGTAAGCTGTTCCTCGAGAACCTTGAAGATAGGCGGCTCCTGACCGTCGGTCCCCAGTTGATCGGTATTCAGCCCAACGATGGTGAGTTGTTACCGTTTAATTCGGAGCAAGCTTACATTCGTGATACTGCACCGCGAGATTTGACATTTAGATTTGATGAAAATCAGGTGTTTAATTCGAATAATCTGGATGGAATCCAGATTACCCGATCTAATACTGATGGTGACTTTACCGCTGCGAGCGTCACGTCCGATTTTAATACCGGTGGTCTTGTGGAGGTGCAATTTACTGCTGCCAAACTGGGAACCGAACAAAACGACATCCAGTTAGTATTTAGCAAGCGAGATCAGGGTGGCGCAGGCGCTCCGGAGATTGGTGTTGTTGACAACCGAGTTGAAATCAGTCTGAATACCAACCCGGGTAATGAGTCAACGGTTTCTGACCTGCTTACGGCACTAAACCAAAACGCTGATGCATATGCTTTGATTAGAGGTTCCGTCGTTTCTGGCGCAGCGGGAACGGACGTCGCCACCCCCTCCAATAGTTACTCTCCACTGGTTACCGCTGGTGCTAATGATGTAGTGATACAACCCGGCTATATCGGAGTGGGTGATTCGCCGAACGAAATCATTGTTCGCTTTTCAGAAACCTTGCCTGATGATCTGTATCAGATTGATGTGTATGGTGAAGGTAAAAATGCGCTTCGCAATAATCTTGGGATGGCTGTCAACGATGTGACTCTTGATAGTGTTGATAACGGCCAAGACATTTCAACACAATTTGAACTCGATCTGGGCGCTCAGATTATTTCAGTCGTACCTCAGCCGATAACGCGTGCTCTCGACGGTACGCTGACACAAAACAAAGATCAGATTCTATTGTTTTTTAATAATGATGATCTTGATCCCGCTTCTGCACAGGATTCTAACTTTTACCAGTTGATTCGGACTAATGATACAACTGAATCAACGGACGATGCAGGCTTTGTTTTTAATCCTGTTACCGCTGAATATAACGCTGAAACAGATGCCGTTCTTCTGACATTTTCCGATGACTTGGATCAGTTGGCTGGCAGTGGGGCATTTCGTCTGCGAGTCGGCACATCCGAACCTTTACCGGGAACGGTCAATCTAATTGCACATGTGGATAGCCCAACAAATGATTTTGTAACTGCACAGGGTGTTACGGCTGCAAATCTGGAGTCAGGGGGTGTTCTGATTTCTGGTGAGATTACTGAAGACACGAATTTCCCGATTGATCTACCCGGTGACAGCACTGATCCAGGACACCGCGAAATCACTATGTTGGATCAACTACATGTTCCACCTGATTCGGCAGACTCAGATTTAAATATTTCGACAATCAGATATTGTTTTCAAGATGATCTGGGGATTGTCGCCGGGGATACTGGTGGGCAACCTGCATACAATAATATTACTGAAACGCAGAAGCTGCGTACACGGGAAATTCTTGAACAGATTTCGAATCGAACAGGTATACAGTTTATTGAAACTGAAGAAGAGGGATTCATTGTCGCGACGGCTGATTTAGCTGTTATTGGCATGGTATCGGGCCCAGGGGGAGTACTGGGTGTCAATGGTCCAATCCTAGTCAATGGGGTGCCCCGCTCACTCGTCATCATGGATGATGGGGAAGATTGGAGTGAAGAATTTGGTGGTACTTGGTATCAGACAGCGATGCACGAAATTGGTCATCAGTTGGGGCTGACGCATGCCTATGATCTTCCAGCGCATACAGTGATGGGGCAAGATACGCTCGGTGAGTCAGGTGTTTTCTTGAATGGCAATCAAACCCAATACGGGGACGCGTTGCTAGAACAGGATTTCCCAGGGGATCATGATGAAGTCCACCTCAATCATCTTCATCGCCCTGAAAGTCGTGATATTGATTTGTATGAATTTACTCTGACTGATGCAGGGTTGTTTACGGCGGAGACGATTGCAGAGCGGCTGCGAGATTTCAATGAAGATAATCGGGTACTTAACTCGGCTTTAACGGTCTTCCGTCAAAATACTGATGGTTCTCATGATGTCATTGCTCAGAATGACGATTACTTTAGTGATGACTCCTACGTTGAGCTTAATCTGGCTCCCGGTACTTACTTTGTGGGGGTTTCCTCTACGGGTAACACTGCCTATGATCCCACCATTCCGGATTCCGGATTCTACGGAACCTCTGCCGGTATTTATCAACTTAAAATGAACTTCCGACCTGATGTTGACGTGGCTTCTGGAAGCGTACTCGTTGATGCTGACAATCCGGTGGATGCAAATCGCCCTGAGATTCAGAGAACGGCTTTAGATGGTGATTCGGATGGTCTTCCGGGTGGCGTGTTTAATTTTTGGTTCCGGGCAGCCGGAGAAACGGACGGCACTGACGCGTCAGGTGAATCTCGCACGATTTTTGTGGATAAATCTGCGGGGGATGGTGGTAATGGAACGTTGGCTTCGCCATTTAATAATCTCCTTGATGCACTTAATGTCAGTCCAACCGGTGTTCCAAGGTCAACGCCTAATCCTGCCAGCGTTCAGGAAGGGGATATTCTGCGTATCCTTAGCAATGCCGGTTCCGATGGAGACATTCGAACAGAGTTGGATAATCTTGCTTACGAAATCGGTTTCGATGATATGGGCAATGCGTTGGATGATGGCGCCGTTTTGGAAATCCCGAAAGGCGTGATGGTACAGATTGATGCAGGGGCGGTAATGAAGATGCGTCGCAGTTGGATTGGTATTGGTTCGACATCGCCCGCTGAGGATCGTGACCGCAGTGGAGGCGCCATTCAGGTTCTCGGTGCCCCTAATTTTATTGATGAACTGGGTAATCTTGTTCCCCAAGCAGGTGACTACTCAGATGCGACACCACTTCAGGATCTGAACGGCGAAGAGAATGAAAAAGCGGTTGTTCACTTTACCTCCTACAATGATGAATCGCTCGGACTCGATACCTTTACCTTCGCCACGGAAGCAGTTGCCGGAGATTGGGGGGGGATTCTGCTCCACCATGGTGTGGACGGAGCAGATCAGACACGGTTTGATTATGCTAAGAATGGTATCTTTCTAAACCATATTAATCATGCTGACATTCGCTATGGGGGTGGTCAGGTTCTGGTAGAGTCTGTGTCCCAGATTATTGACCCGATTGAAATTGTCAACTCCCGCCCAACGATTTCACACAACGAAATTGCCTACAGTCGAGATGCTGCGATTGCGGCTAGTCCGGACAGTTTTAAAGAATCTAATTTTCATTCTCCGGAGTACCAGGAAGAGTTTACGACACAGCCATTTACCGTCGATTATAAACGAATTGGTCCAGATATTTATGGCAACCGAGTTCATAGCAATACAACCAATGGCTTGGCTATTCGTGTGAGTACTCTGTCTGGGGATCAGACCCAGAAGTTGACTGTGCCGGGTCGATTAGATGATACAGATATTACCCATGTGCTGCAGGAAAATCTGGTCATTGAAAGTACTCCTGGTGGTCCTTTTGAGGAAACATCGAGTCACTCATTGCAGCTAGTGACTTTAAGCCCTCGTAGTCTGGGAACCGAAGGTTCTCTGCCAGCGGGTACTTACACTTATAAGATGGTGTTTGTTGATAGCAATGGCAATGAAGGCCTTGCCACTGAGAGCACTCGAGCAATCACGATTAGTGGGTCTGAAAACGGTGTTGAACTAAATCAATTGCTGACTGCTAGTGGAGACTTTGTAGCTCGTCGAGTTTATCGAGATTCGAATGGAAGTGGTTCGTTCCAACTCATAGCAACAATCAATCAAACGGATACTCAGTTTATTGATGATGGAACAACACTTAGTGGTACTTTGGATGACACGGTAGCCAGCAAGCTTCGGCCACGTTTCGATGCCCGTCTGGCCATTGATCCAGCTGTAGTTTTAAAACTAGATGGTGCTCATATTCATGTCGAAGTCGGTGCTCAATTTATTGCAGAAGGTCGTGACGGTCACGAAGTCGTCATCACTTCGATTTTGGACGACCGTTATGGTGCCGGAAGTACATTTGATTCATCCAATGATGGAGACCCTGTTTTGGGTGGAGTCAACGAACCGACTCCTGGTGCCTGGGGGGGAATTTATGCTGCTGCTGAAAGTTCACTATCTATCGATAATGCAGTAATTTCATACGCGGGTGGGGTAACCCCGGTTGAAGGTACATTCACGGCTTTCAACGCGATTGAAATCCATTCAGCTAAAGCCCGTATTGCCAATAGTATCTTTGAATTTAATGCCGGTGGTTTTGGTGGACAGGCTCCGGCTTCACGATACGGTCGTGGCACCAATGAAGAATCAGTGATTTTTGTTCGTAGTGCTCAACCGGTAGTTATTGAAAATACATTTCGTAATAATGTCGACCAAGATTCAACGACTCGGATTTCCGCTATCAGTATCAATGCCAACTCATTGAATCATGAGTTGCTGTTTGATTACGGTCGCGGCACAGGGGAAACCGATGCCTTAGGTGGATATCGCGACAATCATGGCCCACTTGTTGTCGGTAATCGTCTGAGTAATAACGAAATTAACGGCATGGTAATTCGTGGTGAAGTTCTCACTACACAGAGTATCTGGGATGATACAGACATTACCAATGTCCTTTTTGACACCGTTATCGTTCCTGATTTCCATACTTATGGTGGTCTGAGGCTTCAGAGTAATCCAACCCAAAGCTTGGTAGTTAAACTCGAAGGCGGTAACGCTGGCTTTGATGTGACGGGTCGTCCCTTAGAAATCGAAGACCGCATTGGTGGTACGATTCAAATCATCGGCCAGCCTAAGTCACCCGTAGTGATTACTTCACTTAGAGATGATTCTGCAGGTGCGGGTATTCAGCCAAATGGCGATCCCATGGTCGATACGAATAATGACGGTGAATACGATCCGGCTGATTTTGTCGATCAGGCGACGACTAGTATTAGTCTTAATTTTGGTCCAGCGATGCAGAATAACGCCGAGGCGATGCGGACGGTGCAACGTGCGGCTGAGTTTTGGTCCTCGGTTTTGGCGGATAACGTGACGGTTGAGTTAGATGCCGATTTTGCGGCGTTGGGAGCAGGTACACTCGGAAATATGGCGCCTGTTAGCGGGAATGTATTATACGACCAGTTACGCGATGCAATGATTGCTGACGCCCAATCGCATGAAATAATTGTTAATGAGTTGCCAGTCTTTCTCGGTTTGACAACCGATGGTGCTGATGTAAGTGATACTGTGACTATAACTCGAGCCAATATGAAGGCTTTGGGGATGACGGCATTGCCTAATGTCGCCAGTCAATATGGTGGCGGCCAAATTGATGGCACGATGGAGATTTCCGACGCCTTTGATAACGCTGCAGCGGATTTTCTGCAGATTGCAATTCACGAAATTGGTCACGCGCTTGGATTTACTTCCGGTGTTGGTAATGTAGATGGCGGGGCCGGGGTTACAGAACTTACTCCGATGGATATGTTCCGTCTTGGTCCAGGTCAGGGAGCTAATAATTTCACTGATGCCCCACGTATGCTCGACCCAACAAAGGATCAGGTCTTCTATGATGGGGGATATTTTAATCCTGCCAGTATTACCACTATTGCTGGTTTGACGCTGGGCGATATCCCGATGTCGACTGGTGAACAGACTGGTGACGGTTTCCAGCCAAGTCATTTCAAAAATCGTAACCTGATCAATGGCGTCTATATTGGAACTATGGATCCTGTTGCGAATCCGGCAGCTTCCGAAAATGCCAGTGAAAATGATAAGCGAGTATTAGATCTAATTGGTTGGGATGTAATTTATGCCGGTCCGGCCTCTCCTGGTGATTGGAATACGGTCCTGATTGACCAGTATGCTCACGATCGTAATGTTACAGTGGTTGTCGAAAGCGAATCTCGTGATGTGAATGCCCCAGGGCCAAACGCGACAGCGCTGAAAGCACAATTTATTGGTGAGCTTGCTCCGGATCAGAAGTCAGGTGATGATAATCGACGACTTGGATTCGAAGTTTCCGGATTTTTGGCCAACCCGGAAGATATTGATGTCTTTAGTTTTGAAGCCGAAGCGGGTACCGAAGTTTATGTCGATATTGATCGAACGACACACTCTCTGGATGCTGTAGTTGAACTGTTGGATAGTAATGACCGAGTTCTTGTTCGTTCCACAAATTCATTAAATGAATCTGGCCAAAATGCGGCTTTGGCGGTTGATTCTTCGATGCAGGATAAAGCTCGGGTTCTCCATCAGGTAGATTCACCATTTGCTGGCAAAGATTACTGGGCAATTAATCCTCGAGATCCGGGTATGCGTCTCGAACTTCCAGGACCTGCGGGAACTCGAAATACCTATCACATTCGAGTTCGGAGTAACACCCCGGAAGGGCACATCGATGACCTCGCGGCAGGTTTGACTTCCGGTGCATACATGATGCAGTTGCGATTGAATGAAATGGATGAAGTTCCAGGATCGATGATTCAGTATGCATCGATTGGTTATGCCACCACGGGGATTACCGTTACCGGTCAGCCAGTTCATTCGTTCCTAAGCGGCGAGACAGCTGAGACTGAAACCCAGCATCTAGAAAATGACTCGCGAGCAACCGCTCAGAATGTTGGTAATCTTATGCAATCCGAACGAGGTGCAATAAGTATCTCTGGTGTTATGCATCCAAATCTGACGGAACTTTCCACGGACTGGGATGAAGATTTTTATCGCTTTGAAATTGAAGCTCAGGAATTGCGTGGAGAGGAGATTGCTAACTGGCCTGTTATTCTTGATGTTGACTGGGCGGACGGATTGGGGCGAGCGAATCTAAACCTTGGGATTTATGATGAAGCCGGTACTCTGATTTACTGGAGTACTGATTCGAATGTATCTGATGACCGGCCGCGACCAAATGTTGATAATCAGGTAGAAGACCTGAGTCGTGGTTCTGTTGGTACTAGCGACCCCATGATTGGCCCCATCAGTTTGTCACCAGGCGTATATTTTGCGGTGGTTTCTACAGAAGGGCATATGCCGGGATTCGGTGCAACCACTCAATTTGAGCCCATCAACTCATCGATTCGAGTGGCCGAAGACCATCTCGAAACAGGTTTGTTATATCTCGATATTGAAGGGAACTTTCTTGATGCCGGTCGCGGTACCGGGGCTGGAGTAAGTGCGGATGGCTTTTTCCCGTCGGACGATGTTGCACTTGCCATTGCGCCACGTACGCTAGCTCAGGCTGAGCAACCAATACTCTGGGATGATGCATCGGTTATTCCATGGACACTGAGTGATGTCAGTCTTTACGTGACTTATGCAAATGAAATGGCGATGTTTGACCCGTTCACCGGGGCTGAAGAAGTCGATTTCAATGGTACAGACTACGGCAATGATATCCTGATTGGAGATATTGGTCGCCAATTCGATGGTACGGTTCACTCAATTTCATCGGCGTTCCTACCAGTTCCGGGTAATGGGTGTGTTCCAAGTGATGCCAATAATCGTTATCTCGAATTGAATCCGGAAAATGGAACAGCCGTGGTAGTTGGTTCGATGGGTATTGAAACATGGGAAGAGGATCCTGCGGCTGAGCCTGGCACATACAAACGAGCTCATAATTGTGATGATACTGATATTGGTTACGGGGTGGACATCGAAGCTATGTACTTTGGTACGATACCGTCCAATGCGCCAGCACTTGAAAGATTACTGGTTGTTGGGAATCGTAATGACCAACAAATACAACAGAACGGCGTAGATTGGAAAACAAATCTTGTCTATGAATTAGATCCAGCGACAGGTGCAGTTCGCCACACGGGCAATAAGGATCCCGACCTTGTTCCAACTGAAAATGAAGCTTCTACTAACGCATGGGCAGTTGGTCGCATTCTTACAGGTCCTGAGTTATCCACCGTCAGTTTTGGCAATCCATTTGGTGCTGCCACGTCAACGGCATTCAATCAGGCAACCGTTTGGGAAATCAATGATGGAGATAGTTTTGATTTAGATGATGGTTTCCAGACGACAACATTTGAATTCGATTTCGGACCGGAAGTCCGTCAAGATTTGAATTCCCCGACAGATCCCCTATTTGATACAACTAAAACGCTTCAGGATGCCGATTTCTTCGTTCTCGATCCGGACACGGGTGTGGTTGATAACGAAATGGTCTTCCAGTTCGATACAGGTAGTGTGATCAACTTTTTTGCGGATGGAACTGTCCTGAATGATGCCACGGTAATCACGATCAATGACGGAATAAGCTCAAAGGCTTTTGAATTTGAGGATACGACGGCAGCCACGCCCGATGGACTATCTGATCCTACGGCCCAGCAAATTGATTTTGGACCAGGTACGAACGCAACAGGATTGGCAGGAGCGTTAGTTGCTGCCATTAATGCGGATAATACGACGACGGTTGTGGCCACAGCTGTTGGAAATCGCGTGACCTTAGAGAATGACTTCGCTATTCAAATCAGTAATTCTGAGGATAGCGTTGAAGGGGTTCGAGTCGAAGGTGGTGCTGGCGGGGCCCCGATTCTGCACATTAAGGATCCTGCACTGTTAGTTGACGGCGATACCTTTAGCGTGCTCAATACACAAACATTGACGACAACGACGTTTGAGTTTGATGATGATGGAACGGTAAGCCCGGGGAATATTCAAATTCCGTACAATGCTGCTGATACACCACAGCAGGTTATCGCTGCCGTAGCGCAAGCCGTGGATAATTCCACTTTGTTTACCGGTCTACTTTCCAATTCTGGTAATAATCGAGTTGCAATTAATGGACCATCCGTTCAGATCGGTGCATTGACGGCGTCGACTGACGCAGCGACATTTACCTCACCGACCGCCACAATCACGGTCGAAGAGAATTTTGATCGTGATCAGGTTGGTACTGCTGTTCAGGCGAACGTATCGGTATTCCCCGGAGTGGATGTTGGATTCTATGAGGATCGCATTAATTTCCTTGGCCCTGAAGTGGGTGATTTTGCTGGCATTGCACCTCACTGGTTGGATTTGTCAACAGAAGGTGGAGTTTCAGATCCACAGAATGTCAGAATAGGTCTGTTAGCGCATGACCAGGGAGACGATTACGCCGATCCATTCGATCCTAACGGTATTAATACGCTTGATGGGATTGCAACTAAAATTGCGAATGCTATTAATGCTAATTACAATCCTAATTTCCCAAATGCAAATCCTAATCAGACGGTTCTTGCTACTGCAAACGGAGCTGAAGTCTCTGTTACAGGTGCTCAAATTAATTTGCCTCCCGGCTCGCCGCTTTCTGCTGATGGGGCTGGTCCGGGTGGTTTAGTAAAAGGGCTAACGGCAGCCAAAGGGATTACCGGGCGTACTCAGCAATTGTTCGCGGTCAGTGATGAAGGGGGGCTCTATGAAATCTTTGTTAACGTCAATGAGAAAAATCAACTTGGTGTTTTCACTAATTTTGTTAATAGTTCAACGGCTGATCTGAATGGCATTAATTTTACCGGTTTGACAGTTGGGCCTCAGAATGTGGAGGGGGGTCGCTATGCCGACATCTTGTTCGGCATCGATGATGCGGGTGTTGTTTATGCGTTCAATACGGATGGTGAACTTCAGCCTGTATTTGTTGATGGAGCGACAACACTTCAGTTGGAACTAGCCCCATTCGCAGGTGAGCCAGTTGGTTTAGTTTTCAGTAATTTGGATAGTAACCTGTTTTGGAATCAAATTCAGTTTGACGACGGGGCAACACAACAAAATGAAATTCAACGTTTTAATACCCAACTTGAAACTTACTGCGAAATCCCCGATTCATGGGATGTTGCTCATGTAGGTTTGGTTACCTGTAATGGTAACGAGAATATTCTGGAAGTAGATAAGCGACAGGCGGATCTCGGGCATGGGATTTTCGTGGCACCGGATGGCACACGAGGGGACGAGAATTTACCTGGGCTATCAAGCTTGCATTTTGGTCGTGGGCACGTCAATGGTGATCCACGCTCTTATCATTACATTGGTGGTGCTCATGGAACGATGGTTAGTAATGAGTTCTCATTGGTTGGTAAATCTTCTGCTGACAAGCCAATGTTGTACTTCAATTACTTTAAGGCCACGGGGGAGGGTGATACTGCCCGAGTCTCTATTGCTGACAATGGAGGTTCCTGGAGGGTATTAGCAAATCTAGCCAATTCAAATGGAGTTTGGGACCAACAACGTATTGATCTTAGTAGCTTTGCTGGGGTGGATCATCTGCGACTGAGACTTGATTTCTTCAGTGGTGGTGATTCTGGATTAGGGAATGCAGATACGGCGGGAAGTGAATTACGTACGATTGAGGGGCAATACCTCCGTGATGGAGAGACATTCTCAATCGATAATCAATTGTTCGAATTCGAATCGGGTGTGACATTTGTACTGCCTTCCGGTGGAAGTCTGGTCGAAAATTCAACGATAGTAATTACGGATGAAAATGACGTTGCGACGACTTTTGAGTTTGTCCAGGACCCTGGTCTAGCTGATCCTTTAAATGTTCCTGTCTTGTTCAATGATGGCGATAGCGCCGCAGAAGTAGCAACTAGGTTTGCAGTCGAAACACAGGCCGCAGGGTATGACACACATGTTAACAATGAACGAGTGAACTTGCCTGTAGATCGTTTGGGTAATGGACCGACTGATATCGTTAAGGATGTTAATACAGAGCCCTTTATGGAAGGGCAGTCCGGCCTTAATCTTGATGAGTTTGATGCTCCTTTAAATCCAAATGCAGTACCAGTCTTCGTGAATGAAGGAATGGACCGGGAGGCGGTTGCTGATCAAATCAATATATCAATGGAACCGGCTTTTTATGAACCAGTAATTATTGCCGATGCTGGTGCTGAGTTTAGTGACGGCGAAACATTTGTTCTTTCCGACGGAGTCCAGAACCCAGTTACGTTACTGGCTTCGCGCCGGGTTTATGAATTTGACACTGGCATATTGATTGATATTCCTGCCAATGGCGGTCAGAGTGTCGTTGACGGTGAAACGATCACTTTTAATAACAGTGCGACCGGCGGCGAATTGATATTTGAGTTTGATGATATTGATATCAATGATGGAGTCGGTACCCTTGGAAATATTGAGGTTGATTATCAGGTTACTGACTTGATGATTTCGTTTGCTCAAAAACTCGCAAATGCAATTAATGCAAATGGTGCGGCACTGGGACTCAATGCTCAGCCCATCGACGGAAATCGGGTGCAAGTCCATTCAACCTTGGATACGATCACGGCTAACTCAGGAACGTTTACTATCGATCCTAATAGTGTTCCCGGCGTTGGCCTGGATATTGAAGTACAGGCTAGTGGCGTTGATATTCTGGATGGTCAAACGTTGACTCTAACAGTGCCAGGGACTCCAGATACTGTTACGACATTTGAATTTGACTTGGTTGGCGGGGTAGCCGGTGGAAACGTTGCCGTGACTATTAATGCAACCGATACGCAGGCGGATATTGCAGCTGCATTAGGTGCTGCCATTAATGGAACTGGTGCCTTCACGGGCGTCACAGTGACGGATCATTTTGTAGGTGTCGATAATAATGCAGGAGTCACGGCAGCAACTCTAGTAGCGAATATCCTAGTCCGTGACCGCGAAGATATACAGGTAATTCCTGGTGCGATCATGCCAGCTCGAGATGTTGCCGATGCAGTCCGTGACGCAATCAACGCGACTATTGGGCAGGATATTCAAGCCAGCGTTGGGGATGCTCAACGACGCGTTGATTTGACTCACCTTTCTCTTTTACCTACGGCAATTGATTTTTCGGAAAATACGGGTGGTGGCGTGAGTTTGGAATTGCCAGTTGGCGATTTCGACAATGATGTTATTAAGCAGCATGGTGATATGTTGAGAATCATAAACCATGTTGTAGTTGATCAGGGACCGCTCGGATTAGCAGACAGCTTGCCAGGAGATACTGGCAATGCTGATCAACCGGTGCGATTCCAAGATAACGATCATGAAGGCTTCTACATCGATGACTTTGTCATAGGTTACGCGGAACGCGGTGAAATGATAACGGCATTTGATGGAGATGATAACTACGATGGAGATCCCATTGGAGCTTCCCTTGGTGCTTATCAACTGGAGATTCGTCGAGCTTCGGAATATGTCAGTGGAAACTTATTTCAACAGACATTTGATACTAATGATCGTCATACATCAGCCTTCCGCATCATAGCTCAGGATGGGGCGGATATAGCGGACGGTGATATCTTCACCCTGACTGACGGGATGCGTCAGGTTAACTTTGAATTCAGTGATGAAGATAACAGTAACGGAGTAACGCCGGGCAATTTTGAGGTTCCATTCAATTCGGAGCAATTAGCCTGGGAAGTTGCTATTTCTATTCGTGATACGATTAATCGCTCTGAAGTACGAGCAGTTTTGGACGTCACGGCCGCTCTAAGTGATGGAACTGATGGCACTCGTTTCCCAGATGACGGAGATGGTGACGATCGTGATGACTTAAGAATCGATATTGATCTGTTCGATTTCCCAAATATTCTTTCTTCTAATTTAGTAGATCTTCACGGAGATGCTTACATTCTTGGTGATGTCAGTTTACGCACTTTTAATCCAGTTTTTCAGCCGGCGGCCGAGCCTAACGATATTCTGTCCCAGGCAGTGGATACTGGAATCAACGGTCCTCAATCTGCGACATTTGAAGCCACCGGGGCTATTGGAGACAATCAGGATTTGAGTGCGCAACTTGGTAGAGATGCTGACCTCTTTCGAATTCAGCTCAATACTGGTGATGAAGTTGATATTCGAGTGGATGCAGCAGCGGGCTCGCTCTTGGATCCCGTTCTTAGCTTCTATGATGCCGTCGGTAGTGAATTGGTTGGTGCGCGAGTGGACGCATCGGCAAACGGAGTTGCCGAAATAACTACATTTACTGCTCCGATCGGCGGAACGTTTTACATCGGAGTCTCAGGATTCCCAACGGGTGAAAGTAAACCACTCGGTGCTGGCGTAACTTTAATTGATACAGACGATGGTGCCGATACTCCAGTATCCAATAATACAGGCTTTTATAGTATCCAAATTTCGACTGGTGCCTTATCTATTGAGGACAGTGCTGCGGTCTTCCAGTTTGTCGAATTCCCAAATGGTATTCTTAATACGGGGAGTCAAGTTCGTGGAGATTCTAACCTTCCACGTGAGCAAGGGCAAATCCTGCTGCAAGGAAACCGCATCACTAATTCCCAAACTTACGGTATTCATATCGAGGGTGGTAATCGGGTTGCACTAGACGGTAATGCGCCTC
>MDSX01000828.1_pt1 | contig 14003 bp, 12 predicted proteins | sample 811141 | NCBI WGS metagenome assembly MDSX01 (sample SAMN05326642, study PRJNA326480) | marine metagenome | isolation source: seawater | place: Atlantic Ocean: South East | collected 2010
CCTGTGTATTTTATGCGGGGGATTTTCCTTTTCATTTGTTTCATCTGGAATAATCATTTTTACCATCAATTTGTTCTTTTTTGCCATATCTTTTGAATCGGTCCCGTATTGGACGTCGTAATTTCTTAAAAATTCCATAGTTCCCATACCATTTACCTCCATATTATTACACATATTACTTACTTTGTATAGATCGGTTTGTTTAAACGTATTTGTCTCATCGTATACTGATATTATCACCTTTTTACTTAGATGTTTAATATCCTCATTTATAACATTCTTTTTACGCCCGCCATGACCGTAGGACGAAGCCATTAGTTGTGATTTAAATATAGTAGAAATATTTTCAGCCAATGTGTTTAAAGCAGCTTCATTCATTGTTTTAATTCTAAAGTTTAATATTAACAGGTCGTTTGAATTTTGCACTAAAATACCATGGAATGCTTTCTTACAAACATTCAACACATCTGGTATTTCTAAATGATTTAATGTGTCTTTTGAATAGGATGTGGACTGATCCCCTGAAGCATTTTTTAAACTGGCTGCTACGATTGGAGAGCCATTTTTTGAAAACACCTCAAAATCAAGAACACGTGGACCCATTTTTATGGTGTTTTCCAAAATCCCCAGATCAACCCAGTTATTAAACACCTCTCCACCACAACAACTATTGTAACTACCTAAAATATAATAATCCTTTAATGATGTGAATCGTTTGTGAACTTTATCGTAACTGTCATGATACTGGAAATTTGAAATACTATCCAGACCATTTTCTTCTTTAAAACTTTTATAATCTTTTACACTTCCCTCTAATCTGCTGACGTTTTCGGCACTCTTACTGTTGCGATTTGAAATATAAAATCCAATAATTAAAATTGTGATTATAATACCAACGATTAATATGAATCTTAACAAAACACGATTATTTCCGGTGATTTGTTTGTAATACTCCATTACCTTTTTTTGCATTTGTTCGGACTGTTCTTTTGCCTTTTTTGCCATCTCTTCCATCATATCGCCAACAGGGGCTTCGATTTTAGGTATATTTTCAGCAACTTTTCCTGCTTTGGGTAAATTCAATAAATCGGTTTTTGATAAAAAATTAGGTTTTGCAATTCTATTCATTTAATATATAATTAGATATATTTTATTGTTATAGACAAAAATAATATTAAAATTATTATATTATAATATATTAATTACAATGGGTGGTGGATTATTAAATATAACCTCTTATGGAAATGAAAATGTGATATTGAATGGAAATCCTAAAAAAACTTTTTTTAAAGCGGTGTATAAAAAACACACAAATTTTGGACTACAGCGGTTCAGACTTGATTTTAAAGGTAGCCGAATTTTGAATTTTAATACACCTACTGTATTGGATTTTAAAGTACCTCGTTATGCTGAAATGTTATACGATTCGTATGTCTGTATTACATTGCCTGATATATGGAGTCCTTTTAAAGAATTCAATCCTTACTCTCAAACTGGCGGGAATATATTAAAACCTTACCAATTTAGATGGATAAATGAGATAGGAACAAATATGATAAGAGAAGTCGAAGTATATTCCGGTGCTATTATATTGAGTAAGTTTTCAGGCGAATACCTTAGCTGTCTGAAAGAACGTGATTTTAGTAATTCTAAAAAGGAATTATGGGACAGAATGACTGGGAATGTAAATGAATTGAAAAACCCGGCATTTAGTGGTAATAGAGTAAATGTATACCCAAATTCTATGTACGTTGATGATACAGGAGTTATTCCTTCTATACAAGGACGTAAATTGTATATACCATTGAATTTGTTTTTTTCCGATTCAAGTAAAATGGCATTACCATTGGTAGCATTACAGTATCAAGAAATAAACATCAAAATTACACTCGAACCTATTACAAAATTATATACGATCAACGACGTGGATGCCGTGAATAATTCCAGTGGTATTAGTTACCGAAGAGCACCAAATCCAAATGAATTACATCATCAAATGTGGCATTTTTTAAATCCTCCACGTGATATTTCAGGAACACTTGCTTTGTACGACCAAACAAGAAACGATTGGAACACAGACATACATCTTATTTCAACCTATATATTTTTAGGTCAGGATGAGAGAAGGTTAATAGCACAACAACCATATAAATTGTTGATTAAACAAGTTTATGAGTATGAAAAATTGTCCGTTGCGGGTTCGCAAATAGTCGAATTTGACAGCAAAGACATGGTATCAAACTACATGTTCCGGTTTAGACGGAATGATGTATTGCTTAGAAATGAATGGTCTAATTATACGAATTGGACTTATAATGGAGTTGAGCCTCAAAAAATAACAAATAAATTGCCTATGTTAAACGATAAAATGGTTAAAAACACAAGGAATTTTTTTATAACAGGGGCAATAGGTGATTATTTTTACAACAGGAGGGATATTCTATTGGATATGGGCGTTGTTCTGGAGGGGATGTATAGAGAAAATGTGATGGATGCTGGAGTATACGAGTATGTTGAAAAATGGAAGCGAACAAGTGGATCGGCAAAAAACGGTTTGTATTGTTACAATTTTTGTTTAGACAGCAATAGAAGCGTATACCAACCATCGGGGGGTATGAATTTAAATAAATTCTCCAAAGTAGCATTTGAATTCAACACACTAGAACCTCCTATCAATTTGGAGCGTCCTGCAGTTGATATTATATGTGATACTAATAATAACCCTATTGGATTTAGAAAATCGACCGCCGATTTAACTGAATTTAATTATGATTTGAAAATATTTGAAGAAAGGTACAATATGCTTATCATAATGGGCGGTAGAGGGGAATTACTACAAGCCAGGTAAATCAATATAAATAATTAATAATTTATTAATATTATTCATTATTTTCTAGTTATTTTTTGAAAAATCCCAAATAGAGTCGTAAAAGCCAACTCCCTTTTCAGGACGTGGGTTTTCTGGTTTATAATCAGTTCTGTACCGTGTTTTACTTGGTTTGCTTCTATCATAATCTGTTTCGGGAAATTGTGCATTTAACTTTTGTTGCTCTCTTTTTTGTTGAGCGCTTGAACGTTCTGAACTCTGAGTATCGGGATAATCATATCCCCATAATTTATACACCAATTTCATACCCTGCTTTCCGTTTTTTTCATGTACTTTTTGAAATGTTTTTTTTATATGCCCTCCCAATATAGATTCGAAATTATCCCAATTCATTCCCTCTGGAGTAAGACGATTGATTACATTGTCATGTGTTGTTGTGTCTAGATTAAGATGCGTCAATAGTGTTTTTATGTCATGTGTTGTCAATATACCATCACTATCCTCATCTATACTATTAAATAAATCCTTAACTGTATCCATATCAACCGGGGGGTCATCGGTATCTTCAGTGGTAGAAGCACCATCATTATTAGATTCTCCGCCGTAATATATTTCACCAGTTTGTGTATTTATGTTAAAATCTTGTATTTTATTACAAAATAACCCTTCTTCTCTACACATGTTAACCACAAACTGCCCTTCTTCTAACGAGGAGCTACCTAAATTATGCGATTTTTTAACCTCGATTGTGAAATTTACATTTGGTGTAGTAGCTTCTTGTTGTTGTTCACTTGACTCATTTACAGTAGAGGCAGTTTCTTCTGGTGTAGCGGTCTCTTCTGGTGTAGCGGCCTCTTCTGTTGTAGTCGGACCATCGTTCGTAAATCCTTCGCTGATTTTACCATTTGTATCTTTGGGGATAAACTTTAAATAATCAACCTGTCTTCTACCTCTACCATTGCCCTTAGCTTCATTGTTGTAATTATGGTAATTCGTACCAATTACTTTTAACTTATCTGCAGACACACCCTCTCCTTCAGCATGTTTAATTAATTTATCGTCTACATAAATGGATACGTCGTGGGTACTGTCTCCATCATTTTTATTCTCATCATTTTTACGGACTTCATATTTAATAATGTATGGACCTTGTTCTAGCATATATTTATATCGCTTTCCAGATATACCTTTAAAAACGGACCCATCGGATGTATATCCGTCTCTGTATACACCGAACACAACTCCATTATTTGTTTCATCGGTGGAAAATCCCCAATTTCCCTGTATTGTATTATGTAAATATTGCCCTGATGGTATTGCCAGTTCAATATCATAATTATCTATTTTATCTAAAACGATCGGTTTAAACTCATTTGAATCGTATGATTTCGAAGTCTGTGAAACAAAATATTCTTTAATATTATTACGATAAAAATAAAATACAATAATCATTAACATAATAATTCCTAATAGCAATATATATCTCATTGTTTATATACTATAAACATAAAATAACTTGATAAATACATATTAATAATGAATATAAAATTTAGGAAATTTACTATAACTAAATATATAGAACCAATTGTGATTTTATCTTTATAAAAAATATTTTATTATTTTATAATAAGTAATTATATTATATGGTAGGATTAACTGGAAGGAAAAAAAGAAGAAAAAGAAAAAGAAGTAATATGTCACCAACATATACTTCTCAAATAAATAAGAAAGGCAGCAAAGATAAGAAAATGAATAAGAAACAACAGGAAAAAATAAATAAGGCGGAAAAAAAGGTTCAGAGGGCTCAGGACATGATGGATATTTTAAATACATATAAATACAAAAAGGACTGGAAATATCTTGAAAAACATTTACAACAGTGGAAGGGTGAGCCATATGATTTTATCGATAATTATTACAAAAGTCCAGATTGGAAATATTATAAAGCAGCAAATAAACACAATAAATTGGTGGATACCATAAATGCTAGAAAATTTAAAATAAAGGAAGATTCCTATGTGGAGAGAGGGGTTGGTGCTGTGAAGGAGATTATAATATTTTTTGTGAAAATGTTTATTGCGATTTACTTGGGTTGTTTTTTGATTTGGAATAGCAATCATTCTGTTAAATCAAAAGATTTGGATTTGGACGAAGAAGAACATCAATTTAGTGTTAATAAATTTATGAATCTTATGGAAATATATCAGGACGAAACCCCTGTGATATATGAATTTGTAAAATCGATGTATATAGGGTTAACTAAAATACCAAGAGATGCTTTATATTATGTATTTTGTCAAAAAAATAAGATTATGGAATCTCTTTATTATGGGGCAGAAGGCGGTGCTTTATGGGATGGGAAAAAGGCATATGGGAAAACACCGTCACAATTGCGTTCTGTTATACAGATGGCAATCGCGGCGGGTCTGCCTATTTTGATGTACTTTGTTGGAACAATATTTGCCATGTTATTCATGTTTGGTCCTCTCCATTTAGGGTTTATAAAATCAACCATTAATCTTATTAAAACCGGATTTTTTGAAAATGAAAATTATTGGTTCATGAAACAAAATTTCACCACTATATTTTTATGGTTTACAGCAGGGGCTCTTGCACATTTTATTCTTATACCAGCAATTATTGGTGTATTTTTTACAATAGGATATATTGTCAAAATGTTGAGAAATGTTACAAAGGTTAATAATGTATTTAAAAATATTACAAAATCGTACTTAAATCTGGCGGTGTTAATGTTGATATTCGGTATTTTATTGCTTCAAAAATATAATTTATACTTTCATGAAAAACTACCAATCAATGTTGATACAAAGGGGATGTTAATAGGTATAATAGCAGGTCCATTTATTTTGGTTCCACTATACTTCTTATATAATTATTTCTTTGGGTCAAAATCAGGTGGTCCGCCCGCACCAGCCGCCCCAGCAACACCAGCATCTACGGCATAACCACTTTAATATATTAAATAATCATAAATATATTAAAGATAATAAGAAATTTTGTATTAAATGGATTGGTATGAAAATTCAGATTGTCAAGAGAGAGGGTGTAAAGAACAGGTGTCGATAGGAATTATAATGGGTTCCGATTCAGATTTGCCGACGATGAAGGCTGCTGCTGAAATTTTGGATATTTTGAAAATCCCTTACGAAATTACAATAGTTAGCGCTCATAGAACACCAATACGGATGTATTCCTATGCTGAGAGTGCTGTTAAACGTGGGTTAAAAGTTATTATTGCGGGTGCGGGCGGAGCAGCGCATTTGCCCGGTATGGTGGCATCGTTGACATCTCTCCCTGTTATAGGGGTTCCTATTAAAACAAGCACATTAAATGGCCTGGATAGTCTGCTTAGTATCGTACAAATGCCACGTGGTGTGCCGGTGGCAACCGTCGCAATTGGTAATGCAAAAAACGCAGGCCTATTGGCTGCTAGAATATTGGGTGCGTTCGATAAAGACATTTGTTCCCGCGTTGAAAAAATACAAAACGATAGCAGAGATGAAGTCGAACGAAAGGCGACGAGGTTAGAATGCGTTGGTGCTGAGAATTACAACGGAAATAACGTATAATATAACAATGTATAATATATTATTAAAGAGTCGTAATATATTAAAGATAAATGTATTGTCTTTATATTAATGGGCAAAAAGAACCGAAAAAAGAAGGTTTCCGCCAATGGAAAACCAACCGTTAGTATATGTACACCAACATATAACCGTAGAATGTTTATTCCACAGTTAATTAAATGTTATCGTTCACAGACTTATCCCCAACAATTGATTGAATGGATTGTTATTGATGATGGTGAAGATTCTGTGGAGGATTTGTTCAAAGGCGTAGAGGGTGTTAAATACTTTAGATATGAGGAAAAAATTAAATTGGGACGAAAAAGGAATTTAATGCATGAAAAGGCTACAGGGGACATATTAGTATATATGGACGATGACGATTTTTATCCACCTGAACGTGTTTCCCATGCAGTGGATAGGCTTCGATCGCAACCAAATGCTCTGTGTGCTGGTAGTAGTATCGTTTACATCTATTTCAATGATTTGGATCAGTTGTATATTTTTGGTCCATATGGCAAGTCTCATGGAACTGCTGGGACGTTTGCTTTTAAGAGAGAATTGTTAAAATTAACGCGGTACGACGATGATGCCGAAATAGCAGAAGAAAAGGCTTTCTTGAAAAATTATACGGTTCCATTCGTCCAATTGGACCCTAAAAAAACAATATTAGTATTCGCACATCAATTCAATACATTCGATAAAAGAAAATTATTGGTAAATCCACACCCAGACTATGTGAGAAAGACAAAATTGTCTCCTAAAATGTTTATTAGAGACAAGGAATTGCTTGAATTTTATACAACAGTTTAATTTTTTTTTTGTAATGTTAATTTATAATGAAGTTAAAAGGATTAATAAAAATAATTCAAAAATTACCAACCATCCCACGCATTGCTGTATATGTGTTAATATTTATTGCGTTTAGATTCTTATTGGATGCTTTATTGGGTAGTTTACACAATTTAAGAATAATGAAGGAAGGCATGAGTAATGGTAAAAATTTTGTTTTGTTTCATTGGGAAAAATGCGGACATTGTAAAAAAATGATGCCCGAATGGAATAAATTTGAATCCATGTATAGCGGTCCAATCAATATTAAAAAGGTGGAAAAGGACGAAGATCCTTCATTGGTTAGTAGCCTAGGTATTAAAGGATTTCCCACTATTGTAATGATGGATGGTAACTCAAAAGTAGCAGATTATTCCGGTGATAGAAAGGCCGAATCGTTTATGGAATACGTCAAGGGACACGAATAATAAACCAACAAATAATATAAATAATTTATTTATATTATTAATAACAAGAATCAATGAATCGGTACATTCGTATTGTCTCTAATTTATTGATTTTACCCTTTTTTTCAAACATTTCTATAATGTCTTCAATAGAATGATTTTGTCTCAAATTGTAGAAATAACACAATAAATCCTTTCGACCCATGTTGAATGTTTGACACATATCTTGCATAAATACACTATTATTGTATTCGGTTGAGTATTTTGTCAATACCTTTGTAAACCTAACATTGTCGGTAATGTATGGTTGTTTGTGTTTGTATTCAGTGTGGTACAAATGATTGTTGTAAAGTGTTTTTATCAATGAGGACATTTCATTGAAAATCCATATCTGTTTTTGAAATGTAATTCTGTCGATAAAATCAGAAAAACATATATTCTCTAATATTTTTAAATAAAAATCAATCGACTCGTGTTTGTTGTCGTCTGAAATCACATCTATTATATTTTCATGGAATAGTAACGCTACACTTGTTCTATTTGTATCATTCATTAGTTTGAAATGTTCTTCTATAGAATAGTGTGTATTCAATAATTTTTTTGTAATAATTTTAGTATCATCGTTGTAATCGACGCCCTGAAATAAATTATCGATTGGGGTGTTTTTAAGAATCGAATCGTTGAGATTATAAATCTCATATACAAATTTCAATTTCCTGAGATCACCAGACACGTAATCTATTAACATCTCTCCCACATTTTCTTTTTTAAGAAGTTTTCTCAAAATATTATGTGTCTGAATTCGTGTAGGATTCTTTATTTCAATACAATCTATGTTTTTTTTTATTTCCTTTATTTTTTTATCGACATGATAGTTTCCAATGCATATTAATGGGTTCAGTGTAATGTCTTCCTTCTTTTGTCGTCTTGTTTTTTTAGGACGCATCAGCTTTATCAATGAATTAATACCTCCCTTGTCTCCGCTATTCATTCCATCTATTTCATCCATTACGATCGCAATTTTTTTACTTTTTTTATAAAATAAATTCATAATATTTTTATCAGACATATTGTGCTTTGTAATTTTATCTATCGCTGATTTATTTCTGACATCCCCGGCGTCGAAATGTATGATATCATAGTCTTTTTTTTTTAAAATATCATAAACAAATGAGGTTTTACCCACACCAGTATTCCCATAAATATATATACCTCTTTTTGTTAATAAATCATGTTTATTTTCTTGAAAATAATTTAAATAATTTATTAGTTTTTTTTCTTGTTCCTGTCTATCTAATATTTCATTCAAATTTATATTTTCCATTACTATTATTATCTCTACCATTTTAAATCATTATTGTCGCATTTTATTTTTATTGATAATTATTTGTGTTTTTTTTGGTACTCCAATAATAATGTTTTTGTTTTTTGACTACTATATTCATTTGCTAAAAATACACAGTAATCCACATATGTTTTAAAGATTGTATTTTTATAAGCATAACGTTTTATTTTATGCCATGGGGTGTTTTGCCTTGAATAGATTAAATGATTCAAGAACATAGAAATGTCGCGGCGAATTAAATATCGAACATATGTATTATTTATTTTACCATAGTAAAAACGACCTCTTGGCATATTCTTATAATGTATATAATAATCATGAATATATATATTAAAATGGGTTTTAGAAAGCACAAGTCTATTATGTAGAGGAATAAATGAATAAATATGTTTTACCAGACAAAAAGGGAGAGATGTTATCGATTTACAATCCATTATTATACTATAATGTATGATAGTATAATATTATTATTGTTGAAGTGGTTATTAAATATTTGAAATACCATCCCATTCTACGCCACAACTCATTTGCCAACTCTTTTTTTCGTCATTGCCATTGTAGCTACCGCAACTACTTTCTGTGGATTTATTATAAACATTGGGAACGCATTTGCCTGTTGCATCTTTGCCCCAATAATCAGGACATTCGGCTATTTCTGGAGGATATTCTTGTTTTGTTTTCAATCCCTTCATTGCTAAAGCAATAAAAAATAACATTATAGAGAAAACTACTAATGCAATTATTAATACTGTTTTTTGAAAACTCATTATGTATAAAATAATAAAATATTATATTTTATATATAATAATGAATAATGGACGAATAGATATTATGGGTAAAACAAATTTAGATGTGTTTTCATTATACGATCAAATTCCAATGAGTGATAAATCTAGTGATTTTAGAGAAGCCATGACGGGGACGAATACTTCCACTAACTTGTCATTCGCTTTTTTTTCTAAAGAAAACATTCAAATAATTCAAAACGCAATAAAATCAGGCGTATATAAATTATCCAAAGGTAATTTTGTTATTGGAAATCAAAACGAAGATACTTTGAAAATTATAATGCGAAGTATTTTTTTACAAAAAGCAAAATATGAACGCGACGCAAAGAGTGAAATTAAACATTTAAACAAACTGGTATGTGATTACGCAATACCTCAGGTATACGGGGAGGCGGATGGATACATGAAGTACAAAAGAGACATTAGCACCATGGCGACACCAATGCAACGCCCTATTTCAACTTACCATACAAACACTTTAGAAACAAAAACGTTTTTTTAATTTAATAAATAATTTATTAAATAATTTATTAAAATGAATTACTTACTTACGCGTTGTGTTGTATTACTATTATGTTTAGCCAATAAAATAATAAAAATTATGATTTATTATTTTAGTTCGTTCTATTTATATTTGTATTTGTTAGTACAGTTTATGCGTTGGACTTAGGTTTAGACACCTTTTTTTTAATTTTCTTTTTCTTTTTAATTTTAGTGGGTTCTCCAAACAACTTACTCTTCCGGACTTGTTGAAATTTCTCGTACTCTTTTTCCAATTTATTCAATTCTTCGGTCCACATCTTTTCAATCGTCTTCTTCTTAATTACCTCCAGTTCCTTTTGTCGTTTCACCATCTCTGATTCCAATCTTACAACATTTTCCTCCTCTACACTGTCAATTGTCATGCTCCTCAGATATTTGTAATCATTGTCTCCGTCGATCACATCGTAATTCCTCGATTTTAACAATTCGATAACCTGTTGCTTCTTCTTTTTTCTCAGGTCTATTGTATCGTCGCACTGCTCTTTAATAAATCGTGCTTTGTTACTTAAAACCATTACAATCTTCTCGAGATGCTCTATTAAATAAGCTTTTCTTCTTACATATCCATCCTTTCTAACAGGATAATAACAGTCTATGATATCATATATTGTTTCGTATTTTCTAAGTTGCTGCTTATGATTAAACAAATGCATATTAGTGGTCTGTTTGGTACAGTATAGTTTCAGTGTCTTTTCCAACAAATTATGGTATTGGTCTACTTGCTTCGAAACCAACTTACCCAGTGTATTGGGATGAAATTTCACCGTCAAATCAACCATCGCATCTGTACTCATATCATTTATTGCCTTGACAACAGGCTTCTTCTTTTTATTTTTATCATCCATTAATGATTCCAAGAACTCTTTGTAATTGGTAGTCCATGTTCCAATAGGAAGTTCGGTAATTCTAATGCTGTCTGAACTTATAATTTGATACACCCCCTTTATCATAAATTTTTTTTCATTTATTTTTTGTATACTTCCCTTAAAATTTTCATAATAAGGTTCAATGGATACGTTATTTTTATTTTCGATCCCCTTGATTTTGTTTTTAACAAATGTAATGATTTGTTTTGGATTATAACACAGACCTTCGTAACTATATCCGGTCCCGATACCCTTGCCTCCATTTACAAGAGTCATTGGTAATATTGGAAGATAATAATCTGGTTCTACCATATATCCATCGTCATTCAAATAATTTAACAACGGCATGTCTTCTACCGGATAAATGTATTCTACCAATGGATTGAGTTCTGTGTAGATATATCTTTCAGATGCCGCATCCTTGCCTCCCTCCAATCGTGTTCCAAATTGCCCGTTAGGCATCAATAAATTTACGTTGTTAGCGCCTACGTAATTTTGAGCCAAACCAACTATGGCCTTATTTAAGCTCATCTCACCATGATGATAGCCAGAATGCTCTGATACATAACCAGAGAATTGCGCCACCTTTATTTCTTTAGTCAATTTCTTCTTAAACGCAGCATACATTATCTTTCTAAGACTCGTCTTCAGACCGTCGATCAAATTAGGAATAGACCTTTCACAGTCATATTTCGAGAAGTGAATCATTTCTTTGTCTACAAAATCTTCATAAGGAATCTTATTCTTATCTGTTTCTAACACATCATCTCTATTATAATTTTCCAACCACTCTTTTCTATCATCTGATCTCTCTTTATTAAATACCTTGTCAATCGCATTGTCTGAGGTATTGCCTGTATATGAGAATGTAATAAGTCTTTTGTGTTTAAAATATTCCTTAAATTCTTTACTCGTACTCGTACCCAGACCTTTATAATATTTAATTGTCCATCCCTTACCATTATTATTAGCATTCTTCCATTCCTTGTATTTGCTCTCATTGTAAAAGCAGAGAACTTTTTTACCTCTTGTTGCTTTGAGTATAGGAGTATTCATAAAACCAATGAATTTATCCGCCTTAAATAGATCACCCCATTGACTGTGAAACAGATTGATACACAGCCCTTTAATATGAGAGCCATCGAGATCTTGGTCTGTCATGAAGATCACCTTTCCATATCGTAATGTCTTAATCTCTTTCTTATCGTATACTTTATTGGTTACAAGCCCTAATATCTTTTTTATATTGGTTATTTCAACGTTATCATTAATTCTTTTTTGGGACAAGTCTTTTGTATTCAATAGCTTACCCTTGAGAGGAAACACGCCTATGTAATTTCTATCTTCTTTTGTCAAGCCAGACATAATACCTGATTTAGCTGAATCTCCCTCACAAAGAATTAGAACACAGTCGCCTGATTTGGCTGTTCCCGCATAGTTGGCGTCCATTAGTTTAGGTAGTCCTCTAATAGTCCTGACCTTTTTACCGTCATTCTTCTTCGCGGCCTTATTCTCCTTTATTTCATTCAAACTAATAGCTGCCTCCATGACTCCCATTTTTGCCAATTTTTCAACGAATTTATCACTCACCTCGCATTTACTTCCAAACTTACTCACTGGCGTGTTCATAGATTCCTTCGACTGACTGTCAAATGATGGATTCTCAACGACACAGTTCAGGAACAACATCAACTGCTCTTTGATGGTATTTTCTTTCACCTTCACTTTCTTCTTCTTCTCGATGTAAGCTTGCATTTTCCGTGTAATTTGTTTTAAAATATAATCAACGTGCTTTCCGCCTCTTGTAGTACTAATTCCATTAACAAATGAAATGTGCGTAAACTCATCAACAGGACTCAAGCATACAGCATACTCCCACCTACCACTACTCGAAGACTCAAATATTCTCTTAGTCTGTTCCTTACTACCAATATACATGTCAATGTATTGTTCGAATGTTCGAATTGGAAGGGTATTACCGTTGAATTTAACTGCTACCTGTTTGTCGGTAACAGCCGCTATATCATACGTTCTCTTTTTAAAGAGCTTAAACATCGTAGGGGTAAGAGCATCAATACCAAATCGCTTATAGTCTGGAAGCCAACTTACCTTTGTGTATGGTTTTACGGATGATTTTTTAATAACAGGCGGTAGAATGGTCTCTAGATTATTTTCAAATCGCTGAGTATATTTCTGTTTACGAATATGGTCCACTGTCTCTATTGTACCCCATTTAGCATAAATTAATACCAACTTGAATCCAAATCCATTCTTTCCACCTACTATCTTCTTTTCACTCTTATCATAATTTGTCGAAGTTCTCAAATGGCCGAATATCATTTCAGGAATCCATAAATTGTGTTCCGGATGCTTGGCAACATCAATGCCGTTGCCATCATTAGTCATTGTAATAACACCTGTCTTCTCATCCACGTCAATGCTTATATTTTTTACCAACGAAACGTTTTTTGATTTTTTCGATTTCTGTACCATCCTTACAGCATGGTCTCTAGCATTCACAATACCTTCGTCAAAACATTTAAATAGACCTGGAATCCATGAATAATTTTGATATTTAAAGCCGCCATCGGATTGGAGTAACCAATTCTTTGTTTCATCTGTGTCGGTCTGTCCGATGTACGTATCAGGAGCATCTAAAATATGCTCACGATCTGTTTTCTTTTGGTATTCAGTTGCTAAATTTTGACTCATAATTAATAACGATAATATTACTATTAATTATTATTTTTAAATCAATTTTATTCAATTTCAATATTTACAATTAATACTTCATTTAATTATTCATTTA